>Ga0302134_10001800_pt1 | contig 10204 bp, 9 predicted proteins | sample CB9_SCM_MG_FD_203123 | JGI IMG/M metagenome (GOLD analysis project Ga0302134, IMG submission 203123) | Marine microbial communities from Western Arctic Ocean, Canada - CB9_SCM | ecosystem: Environmental > Aquatic > Marine > Oceanic | place: Canada: Western Arctic Ocean | collected 2017-09-19
TGGTTTCGCATTCTTTTTACATATCCTGCCCATGATTCATCTTCGCTACGAGAAAAACCCCATTGTTGCAAATCAAATTCATAAAACCGAGTTCCCACCACACCTGCAACCCCTACAAAATATTGCACAAATGGAATTATCTTCGTTACAACATCCGTTAGCGTTGTTCCATTGTGGGGTGTGGCTATGGATGTAATACTCCGAACCCAATTGGTATGAGTTTTCCCCAATAAAGGCGATAATTCCGGCTCACCCGTTTCTGAGTTTACCACCACTTCCTGAGATAAAAGATACTGAAGCATTCGAGCCGTTTGTCCACCCATACTGTGTCCGATTAAATGAATCGGATGGACTTCATCCCATTCCGGATAAAGAGCATTATAAACTTTATCTTCCGGTTTTTGGATAATATTAAATTGTTCAGCATGCGCTTTTCCGTAATCAACTTGCCCTCCTTTTAATTGGGTATATACTTCAACAGCTCGTTCCCAATTAGATGATACGGGACCTATAGAAACTGTAAAAACGGTGTGCCCTTCATCTCGAAGCATTTGTGCATAATCTTGTCGTCCACCCCAATACCGATATCCGCCCATTTCATCTTCGCCCCAGCCCATGAATCCATGAACTAAAACGATGGGGTATGTATTTTGAGCAACCAAAAAACAAAACACATAATGTAAAATTATAACAAAGAATTTGGCCCAATTCTTCAAAATTTTATCCCAATATCTAAGCCATGAACCGAAACGCCAGACCCAAAAATAAATGCCCCATAATTAATGGATGTAGCACCGGAGATAAACCCAATCCCAAATCCAGATGCGCCAAGTGTTGATCGTAGAAAATCTTGCTTTGTATTATGATCCAATTTCCTGGATGATGTTCCCCAGCGTATTTGGAGTCCGTTTTTTAGTTTAAAATTCCCACCTAAAAACACCTCAGGTTCTGCTGTTTTTTTTTCAAATATAGTATCTAAAAAAAGTGTTAAAGGAAGATGAATTAATTGTTTGGAACCGCTTAGAACCGTTTTGGTTTTGATTGATCCATTGGCCAAAATTTCACCTCCAAACATTTTGCCTACTTGATGAAAAGACACTCCAAATTTTGCCCGAAAACGATGCAAGGTCAATACACTCCCGAATGAGAAAAGAAGCGCTTTTATTTGATGCTCTTTTAAGGTGGATGAAAAATATTGTGCTGTGGTTCCATATCTTATTGGTAATCTGCTCATTGGCTTAGCGAATCCGACTTTTAACCAACTATCGCCAGATTGATAGGTTCCGGTTGATTGAAAATCAGAGTCATATCCTTCAAAAGTTCCGTAAGAAATATGGCGAACTGAAATTGAACCGACACCACTTTTCCACGGTAAACTTAAACCTGCATTTTGACTTGTGATAGATGCTGGAAATCGAATAATAGAGGTGGAAAATAGCCGACCCGAATCTGCCACAGCTGGATTTATTTTTGCCGAAATGGGCGATGGATTTAAAAATCCTGCGCCACCTAAACCTAACTCTGCCGATGATGAAAAAACATCAAATGCAGGGAAACCAGTCTCGGCAATTAAACATGAAATAAGAAAAAGAGAAACTGGAAAAAGCTTTTTCATAATATTAGTTGTTGCGAAAAAGTATGAATAATCATTTTTGTAAGGAATCGCGTTAATGAGAGAAATTGTGTTAAAAATATTTGGAAGATTTCCATTATTTCTGACCCCACTTCTTTTCTCCCATCCTAAAGGGGAGCGTTAAAAGAATTATCCCAATATTATTTAATTCTGAAAAAGACATTCTCTTAGCAAAATATGGCGATCTTTTGGACAATAATAACATCAAATCAAACTTAAAGGATCGAAATGGATATTGATCCTGTTTTGTCCGGGTCGGAATTTTTTCTGAAAGTCCATAAAATTGTATTCAATAAATCTGTGGAGTTTTTTACCATTAGGGTCATTAGATTTTAATGATTTAAAGACGATTTGAAACCGGTATTGGTTCCGAAGTTTTTCTAAATAACATGGTGCAGGTCCCAAAATATCCAATCCTTTATATTTCCCGTTTAACGCTTTTGCAATTTTTTCTGATAGCGAATTTACAGCCATTTGATTTTCACCGGTAATTTCTATTTTTGCCAGCCAACTGAAAGGTGGATATTTCAATTCATTCCGCTCACTCAAGGCGATATTGTAATATTTTTTCATGTCCAATTTTGCGGCATTCTTAATTACGGGATTATCTGGAACATAGGTCTGAATCACCACTTCACCTGGTTTATTACTGCGACCAGTACGCCCTGAAGCTTGGTATATTAATTGAAAAATTCTTTCGCCAGCGCGGAAGTCCGGCAAATGAAGCCCAAGGTCTGCATTAATAATTCCTACCAATGTAGCATTTGGGAAATCTAATCCCTTGGCAATCATTTGTGTTCCCAAAAGAATATCCAATTTACCCTCAGAAAAATCTTTTAATAATTGTATAAGTCCTGTGCCTGATTTGGCCGTATCCATATCCAGTCTGCCCAAACGCGCATGTGGAAACATTTCTTCAATAAGCGATTCTACTCGCTGGGTTCCTGTGCCAGAATATTTCATATTGGGGCTTTTACAACTCCCACATGATTCTCGTTGTTTGGTTTCAACATGGCCGCAACAATGACAAATTAGTTGCGATCCTTTGCGATGAAATGTTAAGGCCACTTTGCATTGGGGACACATGACAATCTCCCCACAATCTCCACACCGGACAACGGGTGAATAGCCTCGGCGATTTTGGAGTAAAATAATTTGCTCTTTTTTATTGAGTCGATCTTCGATCTTATCCTGCAATAACCCTGAAAATATTTGACCGAATTTTCCCGACTCTTCTTGATCACCTAACATATCCACCAAATGAACTTGGGGATACTTTGCGCCACCAAAACGTTCAGGCAAATGGATGTATGTCATTTTTTTATGAAGATGATTATAATAGCTTTCCAAACTGGGTGTTGCGCTGGATAAAACCACAGCGGAGCCTTCATAGGTAGCACGCATGAGAGCCACATCTCGAGCATGGTATCTTGGTGCAGGCGAATCCTGACGAAAAGATGACTCCTGTTCTTCATCAATCACAATGAGACCGAGATTTTTCAGGGGCGAAAACACAGCACTGCGGGCACCAATCACAACTTTAAAGGTTCCTTTGCAAATTTCTTTCCATGTCCAAGAACGTTGCGCTTGGGTGAGTTTTGAATGCCAAAGTGCGATGGTATCACCAAAAACAGCCCGAAATCGTCCGGCAATTTGGGGTGTAAGTGAAATCTCAGGGAGTAGAATAATAGCGGTTCGATTTTGATCTAAACAATGACGAACTGCTTCAACATAAATTTCTGTCTTACCACTCCCTGTTACGCCATGAAGCAAAAACGGTGAATATTTTTTTGACTCTAACGCAGAAATAACAGCATCAACTGCAATTTGTTGATGTGAATTAAAATCCACTTTTTTATGGATGGGGTCAAACGTAAACCCGGTAACATCCGGTAAGCATGTTTCTTCGAATAAGGTAACGAGCCCCCGACTTTCTAATCCGCGACATGTCGTTAACGGATTGGATGCCAAATCTTTCAGAGAAGAAACTTTGAGGGGATTTTCAGCTTTCCAAATTTTTTGATAAAGTTCGTATTGTTTGGGTGCCCGTTTTTTGACTGATTCTAAATCTTCATCATCCACAATTGGGTTAGTGTGCACCATCCAACTTTTTGGCGGATTGTAACGGGTGGATAAATTTTTTGGTAATACAGCTTTCCCAACTTGTCCCAAGGGTGTTACATAATATTGGCTCATCCATTGAATCAATTTCCAGAGTTCCGGCGTCATAATGGGCAAATCGTCCACTAATCCGGTAATGTCTTTTATCTTACCTTTGAAGGATGATGTTGATTTGAGTCCTGTAACAATTCCATGAATTTTGCGAGGACCAAACTGGACGTTGACACGGGAACCAATTTGCACTTCCTGCGCAAGATCCTTGGGAATCTTATAGGTAAAGGTTTGAAAACCGGAGATAGGGAAGGCAATTTCTGCAAACATAAGCCACAAGTTTATGGGTCAGATTTTAGGTGGGCAATAAAAAACCCCTGCACCCGATATTTAAAATACCAAGTTGCAGGGGTTGAATAAATCAGGTTCAATTTAAGATTTAATCACATAAATCTTTACATCACCATTTAATTCAGATGTGACACGAACCGGCACATGATAGATTCCCAACGCTTTGATGGGCTCTTCCAATATGATAGCATGGCGTTCCACAGTAATCCCTTTTTCTTTAAGAGCTTTGTGGATATCCAATGTTGTAACGGATCCAAACATTTTATCTTCTTCACCCACTTGTGCTTCAATGGTGATTTCAGTTTTAGACAATGTTTCAACCATGGCTCCATCGGCAGTAGCTTCACGAGCTTTCCGCGTATTGGCAAATTGCTTTCTTTCATCTGCAACAGCCAAATTCTGTTTGGATGCAGGAAGTGCCAAGCCTTCCGGGACTAATTTATTCCGGGCATAACCGGGTTTAACATTAACCACATCACCGGCTTCACCGAGACCATGTACATCTTGTAGTAAAATTATTTCCATGATGAATCTCCTTATTCCGCGCTATTTTCGACGTAGGGCATTAAAGCAATGGAACGAGATCGCTTAATGGCTCGAACCAATTTCCGATGCATTTTTGCACTGGAACCTGTAATACGACGCGGCATGATTTTGCCTTGGTCATTCACAAAACGACGCAGGAGTTTTACATCTTTGTAATCAATGTCAGTAATGCCATTTTCTTTAAAATAGCAAAATTTCTTTCTACTTTGGAAAGCCATTATTCAGCCTCCTTTTCTTTAGGTTCTTCTTCTGGACTTTCGTCCGCAACTTCTTCCGGTGTGTCCGCTTCAACTTTTTCATCTGTCGATTCAGTATCATCTGTTTCAACAGGCTCCGTTTCTTCAGATGCAATTTCAACCTCTGCTTCTTCCACAGGGGCAGCTTTTTCTGCAACGCTTTCCGTTGTTTTGTCTTCAGCCGGTTCTTCTTTCACTTCTTCAACATATACTTCCGGTTTTTCATCCAAAATGACTGTCATATGACGGACTACTGTGTTATTCAGTTTCATCCATGTATTGAATTCATTCATTTGATCTTGATCGCCACCTTCAAAATGTAACAATATGTAAGATCCATATTTCTGTTTATCAATTTGATATGCAAGGCGTTTTTTACCCCATACACGATGGTTAATGAGTTTTGATTTTGTTTTCTCTAATTCAGTTCTAATCTCACCCATGGTTTGATCCAGGGCTTCATTTTCTAGATTTGGATTAACTATATAGAGTGTTTCATAATACCGCATAATGACTCCTTATTTCTTACGCAATCAGCGGCGCGATGACCAGTGAAACCACGGACATCAGTTTAATTAAAATATTCAGCGATGGTCCGGAAGTATCCTTGAAGGGATCTCCCACTGTATCTCCAACAACCGCTGCTTTATGTGCTTCAGATCCTTTTCCGATGGTTTCACCATTAATGGTTACGCCTTCTTCGATCATTTTCTTTGCATTGTCCCAAGCACCACCCGCATTAGATTGAAAAATTGCCATGAGCACACCACAAACGGTCACCCCTGCAAGTAATCCACCCAATGTTTCCGGACCAAAAATAAATCCAACAATAACAGGACTTGTTACAGCCAAGATTCCAGGAAGCACCATTTCTTTAATGGCCGATTGTGTTGATATCTCAACGCAACGACCATGTTCTGCTTTACCGAGAGCAATTTCAAAGTCTGAACGTTCTTCATCATTCCAATCTTTCTCATCTTTCGCTTTCATGAGATCTAGCGCTTTCTTCAATTCAGGTATGTCTCTGAATTGTCGGCGGACTTCTTCAATCATTGCCATAGCGGCGCGACCCACAGCTCCCATTGCCATGGAAGAAAATAGAAAGGGTAACATGCCACCAACAAATAATCCAGCCATTACCATGGGTTTGGATATATCGATTGATTCAATTCCAGTCTGCACCATAAAAGCTGCAAATAAGGCTAAGGCTGTCAAAGCAGCGGAGCCAATTGCAAATCCTTTACCAATAGCGGCCGTTGTATTTCCCACTGCATCCAACTTATCCGTTCGCTCACGAACTTCTTTAGGTAATCCAGCCATTTCAGCAATACCACCGGCATTATCTGAAATAGGACCATAGGCATCCACTGCCAATTGAATCCCTGTATTGGCTAACATACCCAACGCAGCCATTGCAATTCCATACAGTCCGGCAAAATAATGAGCACCTACAATTGCAGTTGCTAAAATCAAAATTGGAACTGCAGTGGATTGCATTCCCACGCCCAATCCTGCAATAAGGGTTGTAGCGGGACCGGTCAAAGATTGTTTTACAATAGACATGACTGGAGGGGTTCCCGTTCCAGTATAATGTTCTGTAACCATCCCGATTCCCAATCCAGAAACAAGCCCAATAACGGTTGCATAAAATACGCCCATGCTTGTGAATTTTTCACCAGCTTGCATAAATGATTCTGGTAAGAAAGCTTGAATCAAAAAATAGATGACAGCAATCATAATTGCCGAACTTCCAAATTCTCCAATATTCAATGCTTTTTGCGGGTCACCACCTTCTTTCACAGAAACCATAAAGGTTCCTACAATAGAAACAAGAATTCCAGCCGCAGCAATAAATAAAGGAAGGATTACAAAATTAATATCAAATCCGCTCGCGACCAAAATAGATGAACCTAAAACCATAGATCCAACAATAGAGCCCACATAAGATTCAAACAAATCTGCGCCCATACCGGCAACATCACCTACATTATCCCCAACATTGTCTGCAATTGTAGCGGGATTTAAAGGATGATCTTCTGGAATTCCAGCTTCAACTTTTCCTACAAGGTCAGCACCCACATCTGCTGCTTTGGTATAAATACCGCCGCCTACGCGAGCAAATAAAGCAATAGAAGAGGCACCTAAGGAAAATCCTGAAATCACATTTAAGACGATGGTCATATTCTCGGCTTCCATGCCATACAAATTTGTATAGTACATGAACAAACCACCCAAACCAAGTACACCAAGACCCACAACGCTTAAACCCATAACGGATCCACCCGTAAATGCCACATTAAGAGCAGATGCTAATCCAGTTCTAGCAGCATGAGTGGTACGTGTGTTTGCTTTGGTTGCCACTTTCATGCCAAGATAACCAGCCAATCCGGATGCAACAGCACCCACAACAAATGAAAGTGAAATCAATACACTAGAATCGGCTCTACCAATATTTGCGAAGCCTAGTATTACAGCAACTGCAATTACAAAAATTGCAAGAACTCTATATTCTGCTTTTAGAAAAGCCATAGCACCATCGGCAATACTTTTACCAATGGATTTCATGCGGTCGGTTCCTTCATCCTGGGCTTCAATCCAATTCGTTTTCCAGAATGCGAAAACCATAGCCAATCCACCGGCCCCGATCACATATATTAAATTAGAACTCATAAGTTCAATCTCTCCTCAATTAAGAATTAAAATGATTCATGGTGTGGTTTAATCCTCGCACCAAAAGATTTGATAAAGCTTCTGCACCACGTTTCACCATGGCTTCTACTTCAATTTCATCATCCGAACGAAACGGTTTTAACACAAATTTTTCTGCAGGACGCATATTTTCATCTGTGCCAATACCAAGTCGGATTCTGGGAAATTGGTCTGACTCAAGTTGATAAATGATATTCTCCATCCCACGGTGACAGCCATCGCCGCCTTTGGGACGAATCCGGATTGACCCTAACGGCAAATCCACATCATCCACAACCACATGAATGTCAGAGGGCAAAAGATTCCAACGATTTGCCACATCTTTTACAGCGTTTCCGCTTCGATTCATACCGGTTGTCGGTTTTACCAACAAGACTTCTCGCCGCTGATGTTGTGCAAAAACGTAATTCCCTTTTCCGGGTTTGAAGGATAATTTTTGTCGGCGAGCAAATTCGTCCACCACCCAAAATCCTGCATTATGTTTTGTATTTGCATAAGTATCGCCGGCATTGCCCAGACCAATAAAGGCGATCATGATTCTTTGGAATCATCTCCTGCTTCATCAGAATCACTGCCTTCTTCTGTGATTTCTTCACCTTCAACGCCTTCTTCAACTTCAGGTTCTTCTTCAGCAGCAGGCATATGGATGGATACTACATTTAAGTCTTGCGCTGATAAAATTTCAATATCATCATTATCAAGAGAAATGTCCGCAACACTTTTTGATGAATTCATTTCAAGATCTTCGATATTTAATAGAATATTTTCCGGTACGTCCGTTGGAAAACAACTAATCTCAATCTGGTTCATGGCTTGGGATAATATACCCCCTTCCTTAACACCATCGGATTCTCCAACCAACACCAATGGAACAGAAATAGTCATTTTCTCAGATCTGCGAACACGCATAAGATCAATGTGAATAACTTCATCCGTCACTGGATGATACTGCAATTCTTTAATCATGGTGAATTGTGTGTCACCCTTTTGTTCAATTTCATAAATGCGTTGTCCAGATTGGAGCGCATGAAATAAAACCATTTTATCCACAGATATATTTACATTCGCTTCTCCCGCATAATAGAGTACGCCAGGGACGATTCCTTCCCGACGAAGTGCTTTGGAGCCTTTTGTCCGGATTTGGGTTCTATCTGTAATATCTAATTTGTAATACGATGATGCCATCGTCTTGTCTCCTTTTTAAAATTCGAACAAAGCGCTAACCGATTCTCCATTATGGATTCGGATCACCGCTTCGCCAAAAACGTTTCCTACAGATACAATTTCCATTTTATCAATTTGTTTTTCCTTTGGAATTTCAATTGTATCTGTCACAATAATTTTTTTAATATTCGACTCATTTAGTCGCTCGATCGCTGGTCCAGATAATACGCCATGGGTAGCAACGGCTGTTACAGATGTTGCCCCTTTTGCAAGAGCAGCTTCTGCTGCATTTACAGTTGTTCCGGCTGTATCTATCATATCATCAATAATAAGAACATCCAGTCCTTTAAGATCACCAATTAAATGGCTGACTTCTGCCTGATTTGGTGCGTAACGCCGTTTATCAATCAAAGCAAAATGCATCTCTAAATGTTTTGCATACCCTTGACTCATTTTTGCAGACCCAATATCTGGTGCCAAAACCACGGAATTTTTAGGATCTAATCCTACTTTCTTAATGGCGCCTAATAAAACCATCCTGCTATATAAATGATCAAATGGGATTTTTGCAAATCCCTGGATCTGGGTAGAATGTAGATCCATTGTAATAATTCGATTCGCACCCATGACAGTAAAAATATCAATCATCACACGAGATGAAATGGGAACGCGAGGTTGATCTTTCCTATCTTGTCGTCCATATCCAAAATAAGGCATAACCACAGTTACTCGCTCAGCAGATGCCCTAACTGCAGCATCAACCATTAATGCCAATTCCAGAATATTTTCAGAAGGTCCATTCGTTGACTGAATCAAAAATACATCTTGTCCCCGAATATTTTCTTCGAATTTGACCCACAATTCACCATCGGAGAAAGTCTGGATAGTAATCTCACCCAATTCACGTCCAAGCGAATTTGCAATCTTTTTGGCCAAGGCAGGGTTACTGCGACCACTGAAAATTTTAAGTTTATTTTGCATAATTTTCTCTATGAATGAAATGATGCTGGGGCGTAGGGAGTCGAACCCCAACTGTCTGGACCAAAACCAGATGTACTACCATTATACTACGCCCCAATAATTTTTCGTTATTACAAACTAGAGATTTGAATAAGTTATAAATGTGTTGTACTGGGAGAAAATTTGCGACTTAGCCAATTTAGCATCGACTTCTTCGTCAAAAATTCCATACACAGTCGAGCCTGAGCCCGACAAACTGGCGAAACGAGCCCCATGGGCCCGAAGCGAATTCTTTATATGTCCAATCTCTGGATATGCTGGAACAACGATTGCTTCAAAATCATTCTCAAAAAGCTCAAAAGGAATATTTTCCTTTTGTATAAAGCCGGTAAAATTAATCAAGTCTTTTGGTTTGTCCAAAATATTTTTAACCTGACCATAAGCCCATTTTGTATCAATATGTAAATCCGGTACTACACATAAAAAACAACCA
>Ga0302134_10001815_pt1 | contig 10161 bp, 10 predicted proteins | sample CB9_SCM_MG_FD_203123 | JGI IMG/M metagenome (GOLD analysis project Ga0302134, IMG submission 203123) | Marine microbial communities from Western Arctic Ocean, Canada - CB9_SCM | ecosystem: Environmental > Aquatic > Marine > Oceanic | place: Canada: Western Arctic Ocean | collected 2017-09-19
GCTAATCAGTGATTAGTTTTAAAGTGATCCAGGAGTACGCTCAGTAATTGCTATTCTTTCTTTGATTGTGATTACGCGTTAATTAAACTTTTTGTTGGCTCATTCTTTCGCAGAGATAGTATTTTGGATTAAAAAATCTATTACTAAGTCTTTATTAATCAACTGTTTTTCTGAGGTACCCCTCTTTTTGTATTCTACCACCCCATCGGCCAGTGTTCGGGGCGATACGACAATCCGATGAGGTATTCCAATGAGCTCAGAATCAGCAAATTTGACTCCAGGGCTGGTTTTTTTGTCTCGGTCATCCAGCAGTACTTCGATTCCTAGGGCTTGAGTTTTCAAATAAAGCGATTCGGAAAAATCTACTACTTGCTCTGACTTGTGTGCATCTATTTGAACAATAATTAATAGGAAAGGCGCGATGCTCTTAGGCCAAATTATGCCGTGTTCATCGTGATTTTGTTCAATGCAAGCGGCAACAACACGAGTAACTCCAATGCCATAGCATCCCATTAACATAGTTACTGCTTTACCGTTCTTGTTAAGAACAGTTGCTTTTAGTGCTTCACTGTATTTCTTTCCGAGCTGGAAGATATGCCCTACTTCAATGCCTCTTTTAATTGCGAGCGTTCCCTTGCCATCGGGGCTTATATCTCCTTCCTTGACTTGCCTAATATCCGCAACACGATCGTATTTGCAGACATCATTCCAATTTGCATTGATGATGTGTTGACCTTTTATATTCGCACCACAAATGAAATTCTGCAGATTAACAACACTAGGGTCTGCTATCACTTTGATTTGTATACTTACGGGGCCGAGAGTGCCCGGCGGGCAGCCAAGCGCAGCCTCGATGGCATCATCTTCAGCGAATTCAATGGGCGACGCTACCTCAGGAAGTTTTTGTACTTTGGTCTCGCTTAAGGTTTGATCGCCACGCAATAGCAGTGCGATCAGCTCATTTGACCTTTGGCCATCAGCATCAGCTGCGTGCACTAGAATCGTTTTTACAACAGATGTAAGGTCAACATCGAGCAGATTTGCGACTTCTTCAATACTGTGCGCGCTCCCTGTATTTACTGTTTGCTGCGCGGCATCAGTTGTTACAGCAGCAACCTTACTTGGTTGGCCGACAGCTAATTCTATATTTGCTGCATAATCACCATTACTACTAAAGACGATTTCATCCTCACCAGAATCAGCAAGAGCGTGAAATTCATGAGAAGTTGCTCCGCCAATATTGCCGGAATCTGCGATGACGGGTCGAAAATCCAACCCTAAACGATTAAAGATGTTGCAGTAAGTCTGATGCATGATTTGATAGGTAGCTTCCAGAGAAGCTTCATCTACATGAAAAGAGTAAGCATCTTTCATGATGAATTCTCGAGCCCTCATTACGCCATATCGAGGTCGTCGCTCATCTCTGAACTTTGTTTGAATTTGATAAAAATTGGCAGGCAATTGTTTGTAGCTACTATATTCATTTCGAATAAGGTCAGTAATTACTTCTTCGTGGGTTGGGCCCAGGCAAAAGTCGCGATCATGACGGTCCTTAAATCGGAGCAATTCTGGCCCCATATTTTGCCATCGCCCGGACTCTTTCCATAATTCAGCGTGCTGTACTACTGGCATAGAGACTTCCATGGCGCCAGCTCGGTTCATCTCGTCTCGCACTATTTGGCTTACTTTGTGAAGGACTTTTAGGCCTAAAGGCAGCCAAGTATATAAACCACTAGCGAGCTTTCTTATCAAGCCGGCTCGTAGCATAAGCTGGTGACTAACAACTTCAGCGTCTGTTGGAGTCTCTTTGACAGTTGCTATTAGATATTCACTGGCGCGCATGAGTTATTCCAAAATTTGATGTCATAGTACGAGTATAAAATGAATGCAAAAAGAAAGGCAGCCATTGGCTGCCTTGCTCTTTACGCCCGGAAGCGCGAACATTCAAGCGCTATAATTACTGATTGGCTGGCCCTGCAAATAGCCGACCTTGTCAGAGCAGTTCTATAGAGCAAATTCTTTCAGTTTCTTCAGAGGCAGCACCTTGACGCGGGTAGTCGCAGGCTTTCTCGGGATATCCATTAGCTCACCAGGACGGAATGGATTAGGAACATTCTTCCGCGCAGGTCTAGCAGAACGGGCAACTGATTTGATTTTGAGCAATCCTGGCAGTGTAAATTCTCCAACAGCGCGCTTCTTAATGTGGCGCTCAATCACTATGTTTAACTCTTCTAGAACCGCGGTTACTTCTTTTTTACTTAGAGAAGTGTTCTCTGCGATTTCATTAAGTATTTCAGTTTTAGTGTATTTTTTTTGGATTGCGGGAGCTTTACGCGCAGATGCAGCGTTTGATTTTCTTTTTGTTATAACTTTCTTTGGTGATTTCTTAACAGCCATGCCCAATCTCTTTAATAACAGTTTGGTGAATTTTTTGGTTTAAGGGGATTACTTGGTTTGTATTTGGTTATTTTTTAGTCATTGTAAAATACTTTCATGAATAGTTTGTCGGACAATTTGAGTTCGCTCTATTAAGAGGAAAATTCTTTACGGCGTCTCTGGGTGTGTATTTATAAATCATTCACATAAGCCTCGCAAGTACTTATTTGAATCTTTGTGTAAGCTAATTGCTTATATGAAAACTCTAAATATAATCTCGAAAAAGCAAGTCTTTTTTGCATTTTTGCGACATAAATATTGATAAAAAATATATCTTTGAAATTCTCAAGTTATAAAATCAATTTCCAAAAAATCTGGGTGATTTAATTAAAGTTAATGCTGAAATGAAATATTGGCTAGGAAATACATGATTAATAAATATTTCAACTAACAAAACTGAGATAAGAGTTTTCTCTTAGTTTTTGATTTTCAATTCGGAGTACAAATGCTGACTCAGTGATCGCTATTCGCCCTTGCTGATTCTAGGGAAGTGATAAAGAACTTGAATCAGGGGTGCGAGAGAATTTCTATATAAGGTATAATCACCGGCTTTTAGTCGCGGAATGACTGTAATTTGGCTATTCATCTGCGATGAATTAGAAATATTGGATGTTTGCTTATAGCTAAGTACAGCCGAATACTGCTAATAAACGGATCTAAGAAATGCCGATTTACGAATATCAATGCACTGAATGTGAGCACAAACTGGAGTCTCTGCAGAAAATTTCCGCAGACCCATTGACTGACTGCCCCGTTTGTAGCGAACCAGCTTTAAAGAAGTTGGTCTCTGCAGCAAGCTTTCGCCTCAAAGGTAGTGGTTGGTACGAAACTGATTTTAAAACTGGGGAGAAGAAGCAGTTAGCAGATTCTGATTCGGGTGAAGGTGTCTCAGATACGGCTTTAGAAGATAAGAAAGCAGCCTCGAATTCAACAGAGGATGACTCCAGTAAATCCGCCAGTTCTAGTGACTCAAAAAATTCTGAGACAAAGAACGAAGCTAAGACAAAGAACGAAGCTAAGACAAAGAACGAAGCTAAGACAAAGAACGAAGCTAAGACAACAAGGAAAGCTCCAGTAGAAACTAGAAATAAATCATCTCGTGATTAAAGAAGAATTCCTCGGTAATGTGCCGTTCACATTGCCAGTCAGAAAACTAGCGTCAATCTTGACGTCAATATTTTAGTAACAGGAAATTAGTATGCGCAGTAGCTATTGCGGGCAGTTAAACGAAACGTTTGTCGAACAGGAAGTTGTGTTATGTGGTTGGGTTCACCGACGGCGTGATCATGGTGGCGTCATTTTTCTGGATGTGCGGGATCGAGATGGGATCGCTCAAGTCGTCTATGACCCAGATACTGTTGAGAGCTTCTCTATTGCTGAAAGCGTGCGTAATGAATTCGTAATTCGGGTAAAGGGTCGAGTGAGATTGCGCCCGGAAGGCACGATTAATGATGATATGCCTACAGGTAAAATCGAAGTGTTAGGACAGGAGTTAGAGGTACTTAATGTAGCAAATACGCCACCGATGCAATTAGATGACCACGCTGAAGTTGGTGAAGATGTGCGACTAAGATTTCGTTATATCGATTTACGACGACCCGAAATGGCGGAGCGACTGCGTTTCCGGTCCAAAGTGACCAATACTGTTCGTAATTTTATGGATGAGAATGGCTTTCTCGATATTGAAACCCCGCTATTGACTAAGGCTACCCCAGAAGGAGCTAGAGATTACTTGGTGCCGAGTCGAACACACCCTGGCCGATTCTTTGCATTACCTCAATCCCCTCAACTTTTTAAGCAGATACTGATGGCGGCCGGAATGGATCGTTATTACCAAATTGCTAAATGCTTCCGAGATGAAGATCTGAGAGCTGACCGACAGCCTGAGTTTACTCAGATTGATGTTGAAACTTCATTTATGGATGAAGAACAAATTATGTCGGTTATGGAAGAAATGATCAGTCATGTTTTTCGATCGCATCTAGATGCAACGCTTGGAGAGTTTCCGCGAATGACTTATGCGGACGCAATGAAAAAGTACGGCTCCGATAAGCCTGATCTCCGTATCGATTTGGAGTTAGTAGATATCGCTGATCTTATGAAAGAAGTTGATTTCAAGGTATTTAGCGGGCCAGCTAATGACTCCGAGAGTCGAGTAGTGGCTTTGAGAGTGCCCAATGGTAACGAAATAAGTCGCAAGACTATCGATGACTATGCCGAATTTGTTTCTATATATGGAGCAAAGGGATTGGCTTGGGTTAAGGTAAATGATTTGTCAGCAGGGCGGGAGGGGTTGCAGTCGCCAATTCTAAAGTTCATGCAGGAAGAAGTTATTAATCAGCTAATGCAGGCTGTTCAGGCTGAAACAGGAGATATAATTTTCTTTGGGGCAGACAAGGTAAAAATTGTAAATGAAGCAATCGGTGCGCTGAGAATTAAAGTAGCCGAAGACTTAGGTCAAGTAAGAACTGGATGGGCACCTTTGTGGGTTATCGATTTCCCTATGTTTGAACAGGCCTCCGATGGCAGTCTGACTTCTTTGCACCATCCTTTTACGGCTCCAGCTTGTGATATCGAGGAGCTGGCGCAAAATCCTCTGACTTCGCTCTCAAGAGCTTATGATTTGGTTTTGAATGGCACAGAGTTGGGTGGCGGTTCGATTCGTATTAATAAGACAGAAATGCAGCAGTCAGTTTTCGAAGTGCTGGGGATTGGCGAAGAAGAAGCCGAAGAAAAATTTGGATTTCTTTTGGAGGCTCTTAGCTACGGTTGTCCTCCCCATGGAGGAATTGCTTTTGGCTTGGATCGATTGATCATGCTGATGACAAGCGCCACTTCAATTCGAGATGTTATTGCTTTTCCAAAAACACAGTCTGCATCTTGCCCGCTAACTGATGCGCCTGGCGCAGTTTCGACGAAGCAGTTAAGAGAGTTGAATATTAGATTGCGTGAACAAGCAAAAGAATCAACCGCAAATTAGGGGTTAAGACTATGGCGGGTCATAGTAAATGGGCAAATATCAAGCACCGGAAAGCAGGGCAAGACGCTAAGCGAGGGAAAATATTTACCAAAATCATTCGGGAGCTCACGGTTGCTGCGAAATTGGGTGGCGGTAATGTGGCGGACAATCCAAGACTTCGTGCTGTAGTAGATAAGGCTCTTGCTGCGAATATGACTCGAGACACAATGGACCGAGCCATTTCTAGAGGTGCAGGAACGGCAGAAAGCGATGCCCTTGAAGAATTAGTTTATGAAGGCTATGGCCCCAACGGTGTGGCGATTTTAGTGGAAACGCTGACTGATAATAAGAATCGAACTGTGGCCGAAGTACGTCATGGTTTTAGCAAGTTTGGGGGTAGCCTCGGGACCAGCGGATCAGTCGCTTATTTATTCGAAAAAGCCGGCGTCATCAGTTTTTTGGCTGGCTGTGATGAAGAACAAATTATGGAAGTTGTCTTGGAATTAGGTGCCCACGATGTAGTCAGCAATGATGATGGCTCCATTGATGTAATGACCACCCTTGAAATTTTTGGCACAGTTCAGGACGGTTTAAAAGCCAGTGCTCTAGAGCCGGAAAACGCGGAGATGACCATGCTGGCTTCAACCGAAGTTGATCTTGATCTTACCGGGGCTCAATCACTTTTAGTACTTATTGAGCATATGGAAGACTTGGATGATGTGCAGAATGTTTACTCGAACGCCAATTTTTCAGATGACATAGCTAGTCAATTGTAGCTTGTGAATTTCACATTTCAGTCGTTAATTTATAAACACACCAAGTAACGAGTACACTGACGTTAAATATAATCTGCTAGACCCCACCATAAAAAGGAAATTTAATGGCCATAATTCTGGGCATTGACCCTGGATCCAGAGTTACAGGATATGGCCTGATTAACGCAGTAGGCAATAAACTTGAATATGTTGACTGCGGTTGTGTTCGGACTGAAACTGATTCACAGCCTGAGCGGCTAAAAATAATTTTCAATGAGCTGTGTCTGGTAATTGAGAAATATTCACCGCAAGAAGCAGCAATCGAAGAAGTTTTCATGGGACGTAATGCGTCTTCAGCATTAAAGCTGGGTCAAGCCCGGGGTAGTGCAATGGTGGCCTGTCTTTCACACGGTCTTCCAGTTGCAGAATATTCTGCTCGGAAGGTAAAACAGGCAGTCGTTGGTGCTGGCGGTGCGGACAAATTACAAGTGCAGCATATGGTTAAAGCACTATTGTCTATAAGTGATAAGATCGCCGAAGACGCTGCTGACGGCTTGGCAATCGCGATTTGCCATGCTAATACCCAAACCAGCATGATTAAAATGGCAGGAGCAAAATCATTTAGTAGAAAAAGATTACGTCGATGAGTCAATGCGCGTTTGTTTGCATTGTAATTCATTTCGAATAGTTACTAACCACTAACTAGTGGTTTAAAGGCAAAATATTGATTGGTCAGATTCGCGGAATCATTGTCGCAAAAAATCCACCAGAAATCTTGGTTGAGGTTGCTGGTATAACCTATGAAATTCAGGTGCCGATGAGTACGCTTTATAAGTTACCAGAATTAGGTCAGCAATTACTGCTGCATACTCACTTCGTTGTGCGGGAGGATGCGCAGCTGCTGTATGGTTTCTATGAATCAAAAGACAAGACTATGTTTCGTTCTTTGATTAAAGTAAATGGTGTCGGACCCAAAATGGCTTTAGCCATATTGTCGGGAATGGAGCCAGATGAATTTGTGCAAATAGTGCGCAGTAATGATGTGACTGCCATGATAAATATGCCGGGAATCGGCAAAAAAACTGCCGAGCGGCTAATAATAGAAATGCGCGACCGTTTGAAGGATTGGGGTGCGATTGAGTCACTAAAATCTGGATTGAGTCGTGAAGAAGCGCCGACCTCTATAACGCGTGATGCTGAAACAGCATTGGTTAGCTTAGGTTATAAACCCCAGCAAGCTGCTCGGGCGATCGCAATGGTAATGAAAGAAAACAACGATATTACAGATAGCGAAGAATTAATTCGGTACGCGTTGAAGAGTATGGCATGACTATGGAAGAAGAACGCCTTATAGCTGCTACCTCAGACCGAATGGAAGACCCTCAAGACAGAGCGATTCGACCGAGCCAATTGCAAGAATATATCGGTCAGAAAGAAGTCAAAAAACAGATGGATATCTTCATCAGCGCGGCAAGAAATCGTAATGAGCCACTTGATCATACTCTAGTATTTGGCCCGCCTGGTCTTGGTAAAACCACTCTCGCTTATATTATCGCGCATGAGTTAAACGTTGATATTAAGACTACTTCAGGGCCTGTACTAGAGAAGGCTGGTGACTTGGCGGCAATGTTAACGAATCTCCAAGAAGGAGATGTGCTATTTATTGACGAGATTCATAGATTGAATCCGGCTATTGAAGAGATTCTTTATCCAGCGATGGAGGATTACCAATTAGATATTATGATTGGGGAAGGCCCCGCGGCTCGCTCCATTAAACTTGATCTGCCACCGTTTACTTTGGTGGGGGCAACCACTCGGGCAGGTTTGCTCACCTCACCTCTCCGCGATCGTTTTGGCATTATTCAACGTTTAGAGTTTTATTCTATTATAGAGCTATCAAAGATAATAATGCGTTCCGCGCAAATTCTCGGAACTAGCACCGACGAAAAAGGTGCTACTGAAATTGCCCAAAGATCTCGAGGGACTCCAAGAATTGCGAACCGTTTGCTTCGGCGGGTCCGGGATTATTCAGAAGTAAAAGCTGATGGCAAAGTAAACATCGAAACTGCTGGCAGAGCTTTGGACATGCTGAGCATTGATAAGAACGGCTTCGACCATATGGATAGGCGAATGCTCATGACCATGATCGAAAAGTTTGATGGGGGGCCTGTTGGTATCGATAGTATTGCTGCTGCTATTAGTGAAGAGCGAGACACTATTGAAGACGTATTAGAACCCTATTTGATTCAGCAAGGGTTCATTATGCGAACGCCAAGGGGCCGCGTGGTAACTCAATTTGCCTATCGGCATTTTGGGATTAAGCCGGCCCAGCACATAAATGACCTATTAAGCGAAGCAGGCATAGAATAAAGTTTAGAATTTTCTCTTCTCGACACAATTGCGTCATATTTGACCCCAAGAAAGACGCTTTTGATCGTCTGAGCGTTACTTTTAGCTCGTTAAATCAGCTTTCATAAAACTATTTCTTGGATTGGCCGAGTAAATCCTTGGAATCGTTTGATTCCCTCAGGTGATAAGCTGTCATAGAGTTAAGCTCTGGTTCATTTTTATAAGATATTTTGGAGGCTAGAAATTGAATGAAATAAGTGTGCTGCAACTGATTCTGGATGCCAGTCCAGCTGTAAAGTTTGTCTTGTTAATTCTGTTTTTTGCGTCGGTGGTGTCCTGGGTCATGATAGTGCAGCGATGGTTAGTACTGTCTTCTGCAACAAATGGTGTGCGCAGTTTTGAGCAAAGATTTTGGTCGGGGATGGATTTGACTCAGTTGTATAAAGAGGGGAGCCAAATGCAAAAGGAAGAGATTCAGGTTGTCGGTCTAGAGAATCTTTTCAGAGCGGGGTTCAAAGAATTTATGCGTCTGCGGCAACAAGGTTCTGTGGATAAAGAAGCGATAATGGAAGGAGCTCAACGGGCGATGCGGGTAGCATATTCTCGAGAAGAAGAGAAGTTAGAGAAGCATCTGGCTTTTCTCGCAACTGTGGGGTCGGTTACTCCCTATATAGGTTTGTTTGGAACTGTAATCGGTATCATGAATTCATTTCTTGGGCTGGCAACTCAGGGACAGGCTACTCTTCAGGTTGTTGCCCCTGGCATTGCGGAAGCCTTGTTTGCTACAGCGATGGGTCTTTTTGCCGCGATACCTGCAGTAGTCGCGTATAATCGATACTCGTCAACGGTTGATTCCATAACCAGCAGCTATATTACTTTTAGCGATGAATTTTCAAGTATTTTGCATCGTCAGATTCACACCAGCTAACGAAATCAGCTTGCCATTCATTAGCCCAATGGTATTAATAAAGTAGAGGAAGTGGTTCGACTATGGAGATGATGGTGCGCAAAAAGCGTAAACCAATGTCAGAGATTAATGTTGTTCCCTACATTGATGTCATGTTGGTTTTGCTTATAGTTTTCATGGTTACCGCTCCCTTACTCAATCAGGGGATCGAAGTTGATTTGCCTTCAGTTAACAACGAGCCTTTAGATATTGATGAAAATCTTGAAACTTTGGTGGTATCGATTACGTCAAATGGAGAATATTTCTTAAGTGTTGGCGCAACCGGTGGTGAAAGAGAATCTGTCAGTCTGGAAACCGTCGGTGAGCAAGTGCGTCGTATTCTTAACGCGAATCCAGATATTCAGGTATTGATAGAGGGTGATGAAGATGCTGATTGGGGAGCCATGGTCACTCTTATAAGCACACTTCAGCAGGCGGGAGTTACTAAGCCAAGTTTTATTACCCAGCCTTTAGACAGTCTCTGAGTTAGTTTCAGGCAGCTATGAATAATTCGTTTAATAATTTGGTGATCTATAATGGGTATCCCTTATCGGTAGTTGTAGCGCTTTTATTCCATATTTTTGTTTTGTCGATTTTACTTTACCTGCAATCGAATAGTAGAACGGATGTTCTGAATCTTGTTCAGCCCTCTGTGATTACTGCGTTATTTATTGATGAGAATCCGCAAGTTCGGAATGAACGAAACAGAGAACGTC
>Ga0302134_10001816_pt1 | contig 10160 bp, 6 predicted proteins | sample CB9_SCM_MG_FD_203123 | JGI IMG/M metagenome (GOLD analysis project Ga0302134, IMG submission 203123) | Marine microbial communities from Western Arctic Ocean, Canada - CB9_SCM | ecosystem: Environmental > Aquatic > Marine > Oceanic | place: Canada: Western Arctic Ocean | collected 2017-09-19
CTATGCGCCACGGTCGTAAGCTGCGCACCAAGACGGCGAGGGCCATGCTCACCATGTCGCACTACATGTTCGACCAGCGGCTGCAGTGGGCATCGACGCGCTACGCCGGTCGGCACGTGATCGACTCGGCGGGCGAGCCCGGCACCTCAAAAACATGTGGCAACTGCGGCGCATGGAAGCCCAACCTCACGCTGGGCAACAAGGTGTTCTGCTGCGACCGCTGCGGCGTCCGCATCCACCGCGACACGGCCAACGGGGCGCGCAACAACTTCTTTGCGGCTCTAGGCAAGGCGATGGGCGTGCCGCCTGACGCGACCAGCGCTTGAGAACTAAGATTATCACGAGGGGTCACGCTAACCTCTCTGCATGGGAAACTGTGCAAAACGAGGCTACATGCAGAACTGTCCGGAAACGTACAGATCGGTGTAGTGTAGAGTAGCGGGGTCATAGACTCCGACTACCGCGGCAAGGTCGGCGTGGTCCTCATCAACCATAGCGAGGACGTGTTCTACGTGAAGGTGGGAGACCGCATTGCTCAACTGGTCCTCGAGAAGATTTCGACGCCCGACGTGCAGGAGATCGAGACGCACAGCGAGACGGCCCGTGGAGAAGGAGGCTTCGGCTCGACCGGCATAGGAGCCTCGGTTGCGTGAAGTGCATAAGCACTAAAGTATCCGGTCCTTGGTATAGAGAAGGCGAGAGTGTGTGTGAGTCGAATGGAGCAACCTGCACCGACCGGTCTTAGGCCCCTTGCGGACGAGCGGCCTCCCAGTGGCCGTAAGCCGCTTCCTGCGTTAACCTTCGAATTTGAGGCGACGCAGTCCGAGCCACCACTCGAGTCCATTTTTCTTTCCAAGGGCGGCTCGATCGCATCGGCCGCGGCGCGCGGCGAGACCGACTTTGCACTCAGCGGCGCCATTGAGTCAACGGTCACAAAGCTGAGCGACGAGTTCTCCACGGTGGTGCGCCTACCGGTCCCCGCTGGCATGGTCGAGGCCAACACCGAGGCGGCCAACACCGTGAACATGGACAATCGAGCTAAACTGCTCGTGTCGGGCTCGAGAGTGGGCGCGGGCATTAACGGCTCCCTTGTCACCAGCGTCGCCGGCCAGGGCGCCATCTACTTGTCCAAGCTGATGCGCCAGAACACGGGCGTCACCGCGGTGCCTCTGACTTATGCCGCCTGGCTCGCCCATTCGGCGGTCGTCTCGACCTCCGGTGTGCGCATCGTCGACGCCACGGGTCGCCGGTACAATGTTCATTTCACCGATAACAAGGACCGAGACGCCGCCCTCCAGAGCGCAGAAGACATCGTGGGCAAGTGGGCGTCGGGAGCGTGGCAGATGCGACAGTCGTCCATGATTTACCCTTTCTCACCCACGCTGACCAAGAGCGTCGCCAAGGTGCCCGTGGGCATCAACGACTCGGGGTTTGATTTGGTTCACAACGTGGTCGAGATGGCGGTTCCGTACAGCTACGAAACAATCAACTCGATGATGGAGAACGCCGTTCAGGTCGACCTGGAGTTCGTACCAGAGGACATCGCCAAGTTCCTGGGCGACACCAAGGTGCCCGGCAAGAAGGCGGCCACCTGGGGGCGTACCCTGGCCGCGAGCCTGTCGATGCTCGCCAACTTTCTAGTGACCTACCGCGCCGACGGCCGCACGCGCATCACACCCGAGGGCTCCGACACCATAGCCACCGAGAGCTGGCTCCGCCAGGCGCCGCGCGACCCCTCGGAGTCCAACGACTGCGACGGCTCGGCCATCCTCGCCGCCTCGATCGCGCGCGTCATCGTCCAAGCGCCCAATGAGGTGCTGGCAAAGTACGAGTACATTAATGCTTCCAAGAACATGATATTCCCGCACTACACCATTGGGGTGTCCGTGCTCGGCGCTTCAGGAGCCGAGGCGTCGGGCGGCGGAGGCGCTGCCGACAAGGAGCCACAGCTTGCCGGTCATGCCGCGACGATCATGATTGACACGCTGGGGCTCCTCAAGGCCATGGAGAAGGGTAGTGCCAGCGTCGTCGGCGGATCTCCGGTGCTGCCGCTGGACCAGCGCAAGGTGGTGGCAGAGGCGCGCTTCAACGCGTGCTTTTCGCCGGTCGTCCTTGCTAGCCTCCCAGAGGCGGAGCGCGCCGAGCTCGCAGACTGGGACGTTGCCTCCAAGCTCGAGACCGGATTGCACTCGTACGGCATCGAAGGGACCACGCCCGCCAGCCCGCTGCTCTACGTCTCGGGCAAGGCGCTCGCCGACGCGGAGAAGAACGCCCAAAAGGATTCAGCGGCGTTCGCCAAGGCGGCGCCCAACGTCGGCCGCTCGATCAAGATCCTGTACGTAGGAGGCGCAGATGCACAGTCTCCTCATAAGTTCTATCACGACTTCGTCGAGTTCAACCTGGGCCGAAGCCATCCGCTCTGGACCGACGCGGGTGTGCGTGCCGCTGGCGCGGCCGCGACGCAAATCGTTTTAGGCAAGGAGCCCAACCGCGTCAACGGCAACATATCGGCCGCGGGCGCCACGCCACGGGACATAGTCGTTGGCCAGTATAGCGCCGTGCCCTTGGTCACCACCAACGGCGAGACCGCTGCTCTGATAGACTATGCGTCCGAGCAGGCAGACCTGCATGTTATGCCCCCGCGCGCGCCCGTCGCACAGCTCGACGAGTACCGCTCAAGCCAGTTGACCAAGAGTCTGGCGGCGCTCGCAGCGCTCGACGACACTTTGAAATCACAGGACGATACTGCAGAGGGCCACACTGTGGCGTATTTGCTCGCGTTCAGCACATTGGTGCACAACGCGCTCGGCGTCGAGCACCTGTGCCAACGCCTCAAGGCCGTGGCCGCGTGCGGCATGGTCGACTCGCTCAACATCGTCGGATTGGCAACTGACGTCAGTGGGGCGGACGCCGGGAAGCTCGTTGTGATCAACGCGCTAGTGCCTCTTAGCTAGGTTGGCTTGGGGAGTGGTTGTGAGGGCGTGAGGGATGCGCAAGTGCCATGGGAAAATTACAACGTCGATTAAGCTAAGCATGCCATGTGCCGCACGGACCCACGAGACTGATGAACAGTATACAACGGAGTAACTATTGTGGGCTAGAGCCGCTGGGCCAAGGTTTTTTTATTCCTTCACGCACAAAAGAAATCCTGGGAACACGTTGAGCTCGTTGTAGCGACCGGTGACGGACTCGTGGCCTCCGGTGGCACGGTCGTGACCGAACGGGTGTTCGTGCTCGTTGCAGATGAAGATCTTGGACATCCCACGGGGAATGTGGGCGATGCCCTTGCGCGTGCGGATGGTGCGGTCCTGCTTGGTGTCGAGAAGAGAGACCATGGTCTTCTTGCTGCACTTGTCGAAGAGGCACTCATCAAAGATGATACCGTCGCAGCCGTCGGGCATGTCCTTGAGCTCATCGAGGTCTTTGATCTTCATGGGAACCTTGAATTGGTGAATGGCCCAGTTGGTCTTGCACGTGGCGGATGGTCCGCGGAGGACGAGGGCCTTCTTGCGATCCCAGTCAATGACCTTGAACTTGGAGGGGTCGGCATCGTCGTCAATGGTCTCCGCCTTGCGCTTGCGGTCGAGTGCTTTGACCTTCTTGACTTCGGCAATGGTCTTGGGAACGATGCCCAGTTCGAGGCAGGCCTCCTCGACAGTGGGTGCGTCATTGCAGAGTTTCCAGGTGTCCTTTACGATATCCCACTCAGCGACACCCTCCTGGTGTAGGAAGATAGGGGCCTTGTAAGTCTTGCCGCCCTCCTCGTTGGTCTTGTGGCCGAGGTGGTACGCCATGACGATGGTCTGGGCCCACCGGATGGAACGTCTGTTCTGCAAGTTGGGATGGATGTCCTGGAAGTCAAAGAAGCGCGGGTCCGTGGTGTCCATGTTTTCGTGGGTCCAGATGAAGACATGGGTGTGCGCGTAGGGCGTGGGGTCCTCTTCGTCCGCGTCACCCTCATCGTGGACGAAGCTGAGCATCTTGATCTTGGGGAGCTTGGCCAACACGGTGGCCTTGTACGGCTCTAGGTCGAGATGTGTCTTGTATGTAAGATGCACCTTTGAGGCTGCAAAGCGGAACGGCATGTGACACGGACAGGACCCTGCTGGGCGTGCTGGTGGCGAACTGAAGATTTTGGGTTGGTCACAATTAGCGGTCACAATTAACTTAGAATAATTCCAATCATTGTGCGGCGGGCCTGGTTGGTAGCAAGGATAGGGTAGGCCATATCGCGCATGGTCTCGACGGCCATGCCACTGGCATGGCATGAGGTGGCCGGCCTGACACGCGGTGAAGGCGTGAGATGCGACCGAGCTGAGAGCTCTTCGGAGGCGGCCGTATGCGAGACATCTAAGATGCTCATCACGCACCACGCTGTGCTGAGGCATTGTGCGGCGGGCCTGGTTGATAGCAAGGATAGGGTAGGTGATATCGCGCACGCTCCAGACCTTCCCACCCACCTACAAGTTCGGCCCGCCTCCCATCGGCTTCGTCGGAATCGGCAACGCGGTGCCGCCACGCTTCGCACAGAAGCTCATGCAGGCGCGGACGTGCTCGCGCTCTCGTCGCCGTCGCCGTCCTCCGAGCCCTGCTCTTCCACTTCCATGTGCAGCGTGCTCTCGGGTAACGTCTCGGCTGGGGCTGCGTCGTCTCCGCTCTCACTGCTGGCCGAGCTCGTGTCCTCATCGCTCGTGTCCTCTCTCCAGGTAGCCATACTTTCTTCCAGCTCCTGGGTGATGTCGTCTGTGACGAGCTCGTGGTGAGCTTCCGGGTGCGCAGCCGCCACATCCTTGTCCAGCACAATCCACAAGGATGTCAGGCCCCCATGCCTCTCACGCCTCCTCGCCAACGTGGAACCCCCGAGCCGCGCAGGGCGCACTCGCCCCAGGAAGCGGTCGATGAGCGCCCTGGCCACCACCTCTGAGGGGACCTTGGTCACCCCAAGGATGCCCAGCGTGCATTCATCGTCGTTGGTGTTCGGTGGGGCCTCTGGGTGCAGGCACAGGGGGTGAGTGTCTATGCGGTGGAGTTGGTTGCCGTCATAGGGTTCCTCGTCCCATGGCTCTGCCCACCCTCCGCCTTGTTCGGCGAGGCCCCACGAGAAGAAAAGGAGGGCGCCCTCCCCTTGCAGGATGATGGCTTTGCGTCTCGTCTCCGCTAGCCGATTGATCATCTCGTCGGCCAGGGGCGTCGGGCCGTCTCCGTCGGCACAGTTGCGCCTACCCTTCCCCAGAAAGCGCTCTGACGCCGATAATTTGCGTCGGTCAAGGGGGGGGTCGTTCGGCGGCGCGTCCTCGTACTGTCGTCGGGGGCGGGAGTTGGAACGCGTGGTCGGGCCCGGGGGTGCCGTAGACTTGGGCCGGTTGCCTCGCGGCGAGGTGTTCCGCGGCTTCTTAGCTGGCGGGTGGGTCTTGGTCGGGGGGGCTCTCGGGGTCTCGCCGACTGGAGGGCCTTTCCTGCCGGCTACGGTGTGTCCGAGCAGGGGGGGCGCGGTAGGGGGCTGCCCATAGATGGCCCCTTGCCTCCGTCGCCAGGTGATTTGTTCTCTCGAGGACTCGAGCCGTTCCTTGAGCTGGGCAAGCAGTGGCTCGTGCGCGGCCAGCCAGAAGGTGAGCTTGCGTCCTGCGGGGTTGGCCGTGTAGATCAGGCGCACGAAGTGCTGTCCTGCCACCCGCAGTGCGTCGGCGACGGCGTCATCGATGACTCGGAACGCGCCGACCTGCTGGTCCTTCTCCATGGCCTGGGCCAGCTCCAGCAGCTCCGCGATGAGGGCCATGAAGCCTCGGTACGACACGCCCTCCTGTTCATCCACCACCTTCGGGTAGCCCAGGATGTCGAAGAGGCGCGCCATCACCTCTGTCACGGCCACGAGCACAGCGTTCGCCTTGATCTCCTCGTCGGCCAAGAGGATGCGCTGGTTGGTCGAGTGGTCGGTGCAGTTGGCCACGAGCTCGTTGGTGAGGAGCAGGCTGAGATCGCCCTTGAAGAGAGAAGTCAGCTTACCACTGAAGCAGGCATCATCAACAGCAGTAATGCTGATCCCGTTGCGGATAGGCATCTTCTAGTTCCTGTGAACAGATTGCCGAGCACCGTGGACGGTTATGGGTGTAGGGGGTTGGTGGGAAAGGCGAGCACGCTGTCCGTGTCACATGAGACGGCCGTTGGGAAAGGCGAGCAGTTGGGCCGAAGGACCCTGGCGGGGTCGCTGTTCTGGGGCCCACCTTGCTCAGGTGGAACGGTTGTTTGCTTTCTGTCTGTTCCGGTGATGAGTTGAGATTTGGGCGAGCTATCCATGTAATTGGCGCGGCGCTTGCATTCGGCCTGTGAAGTGAGCTAGGGTGGTGTGGGCGGCACCTTTGACACCAACAGTGGCAAGCCGATCGACAACGTGCTCTATGGGTCGTCCGCATTCCGGTACATGCTGGAGCTGGTTGAAGCCGCCGGCCAGCGCAGTGGATATAGTCGTAACGGAGATGGTATTGATAAGGGTCTGTGCGCGTCCTTTTAGCTATTACAGCGCAGCGCCACAAGATACCGTCTTACGACACAGTCTTGTCTCACCAGCTACAAAGATCGTGCGGGTCGGTGGGGATCAGAATCCGCGGCCGTGACGCTCCTAAGCCTCCGTATGTGATTCCTGAGCCGCCGCACTCTTTGCACTGACGGCGCTGATATTTGCATAACTACAATCTGTAAGTGTTAGTATGGAGTAACGTTGGCAGCATGTCGCATCGACCATCGCGCGGACCGGACATGGAATATAATCCAGCTGCGCTTCCACTGATTTCTCTGTCGCTGCATTCGACCAAACCGACCGATGTCCCAATCGTGGGTGTCCTGCGTGACGATGGCGAGTACGGCATGGGTAGAGACAAGTGGATAACGGCAATCTCCCCTGCGGCAACAGTCAGCGGCACTCGCGGCAAGGAGCGCCTCAATACAATCGTAAATGAACTGCTTTCGCGTAATAAGAGCAATACATCATTGTCAGCGCGATGGCGGCGCAGCGTCGAGATATCGATGGCTTACAAAAGGGAAAAGTACACAGCTCTAAAGGCTAAGAAGGAGGTGCAGCTTGAGGACGCACATGCGAAGGTCATGGCGTTTGTAGCGATGGCCAAAGAAGGAGCAACTGATGCTGAAAGGATGGCAGGGGACGCCACACCGAACTGGGACATTGCGGAGAAAGTCAACTCTACGTGGCAGACCTTGGTGACGCAGATCGCTGCTACAGATCAGATAATCCATAAAGCGCTCGAACGACAGACGCGGATCAATGCATCTTCTGACTTCGGTCTTCTACGAAACAAGTTTGCGGAAGCCATCGCGGAGCTGGTCTCCGACTACGGCAAGCTCGACGCACTGCTAGACGGCATCGCTGACTTGATCGAGTCGTTCATCTCCGTGCCGATGTCGACGAGCACGGGCTTCCTGAACTTTGTCATCATGGGCAAGCCTGGAACCGGCAAGACTCGCATGGCGGGAAAACTTGGCTCCGTGCTTGGCAAGCTCGGGCTGCTCGTGTACGATCAGGTCGTCGAGGCTGGGCGCTCCGACTTCATCGCCGAGTACGAGGGTCAGACGGCAGTTAAGACCCGCAAGTTCCTCGTTTCCAACCTCGAGAAGATCATCTTTTTGGACGAGGCGTATTCGTTGACATCGTGGGAGGAAAAGCCAGGAGTTCCTCGCAAACTGAGCGCCTTCAGTGGCGAGGCCGTCGCCGAGATCATTGCCTTTATGTCTCAGCATGTCGGATGTAGCAGCTTCATGGCGGCGGGGTACGAAAAGGAGATGACAGAGGACTTCCTGCCTTCTAACTCCGGGTTCGACCGACGCATCACTCGGCATATCTGGATACCTGATTACACATCGGACGAGCTGTGGGAAATCTACCTCAAGTCGCTCGCCGAGGCGATGAGCGACCCACCACCTGCCCCCCCCCTTTTGGAAAACGATATGCGCAACTACTTTACGGCGAGCGCAAAGGCGTTCCTCACCAACCAGCTCGACGTAGTTGTTGGTGAGGATCTAACGACCATGCGGTACCCACTCGTCTCCAAATACTTCTCGGCCCAAGCGGGTGCGATGGTCACGCTGGCAAGTACCACCGCCATACTCATCGGAAGCAAAGAGGGAAATGGGCAGATCGGCACGAGCAGCGCCTCCTTAAACACGTATGCGATCGGCTACGTCGACATGTACAACATACAGGCGACACTCTTCATGCAACGGTTCGGTCGCTTGGCCGTAAAGGCACTGACCGAGATTCAGACCATCGCCACGAACAATGGATGGATCGTCAGTGGTCAGTGGACGGTGCCTAGTGGCTACAGGACCACTGGCGATATGGTTCCGGCCGTCGCCTCTGTTCCAGGATCCAAAAGGAGACGGTGATGAGTTGAGATTTGGACGAGCTATCCATGTAATTGGCGCGGCGCTTGCATTTGGCCTGTGAAGTGAGCGCTTGTGAATGTGCTGACACACACCGGGGACACACCGGGGACTCATCGGAGATTCATCGGTGACGCACCGGGGACACATATTAGCTAAGAGCAACCTCCGACCTCTCGAGCGGCGACCACGGCCATGAGTCCGTTCGTGGCAGTAGGGCTCAGTCCGTTCGAAAAGTTGAAGGAGAGTCCATTCCCATTTCCCGTGTACCCATTTCCCGACCCCCCATTGGAGAAGGCATGCAGCGATCGCACGTGGCCCAGGGCCGCCTTGATCGTCTCTGGATCCGACAGCTCCGAGCCCCCTGCCGACTCGAGCCTGTCCACCTCAGAGTCCGCGTCGGACATCGTGCCGTTGAGAGGCATGTGCTCGCCGTAAGGCGGGTTTGAAGGGTGCATGGCCGATTCCGAGTCGTCGCGCTCGTTCAGCCTCGAGAAGAGCGCTATGGCCACCTGGAGCGGCGCGATTGGCAACGCCCACGATGTGGCGCTGAGCACCCATATCGATGCGGACATGGCTCTGGCCACGCAGATGAAGAGCTCGTTGGCCACGTTCTGATTGGGCGCGGCCGCGTAGACTAGCACCACGTATACGGCCGAGAATAGTAGCGCGCGCAACACACGCTCGCCCGCGCCGAGAAGGTCGGTGGGCTCGCAGAGTGGTCCGCTCCGAGACATGGCAGGGGGCGGCACCAGCGCCGTTGCGAGCAAGCATGTGACCACTATGAGGAAGGGGACGTCCGACTCAGAGCGTGGAGTTTTGGCCCTGACCAGACCGCTTATTATCAAGAAGGCCGATACCACGTGATAGAGAGCTCGGCGAATGGTACCTTTGTTGGTGGAGTCGTTTTCGGGAGGCACACACGTGTGCACGAGCTGCTCGACGATGAGAGCGAGTATGTATACGGCCACGCACGGGCGCAGTGCGTTGAAGATGGTGATCACGCCGCGCACGCGGCCCACGCGGAGCGGCGAGCGCACGAGGAGCAGCCCGACCATGGCGGTGATCGCGAGCGTGCGCACGGCGCTTATGGCGTCGGGCGGCAGCAGCCAGCAGCACAGCACCGAGACGCAGCCGCAGGACACCACGGCAAAGCAAACTTGTAGGCCCGCGAGGTACAGACCGACGTTTCCAAAGTCGATGCTCTTCTCGTCCATGGCATCGACAGTGATCTGATGCGAGAGGGTGCGTAAGGCGTCGACTTTCATTCCCGGCTTGAGCCGTCTGGACATCTACGGCGTCATAGCGCAAGCCCGTCCACCGCCTGCTAAGATAGCGATGGCACAGAAGCACCCGCGTCATCCGACTGTGGCGGAGCGGAAGCGTGCACAAAAGTCGTGAGAACTCGTGCGGTTTCACCGCTGAACAGACCTTGTGTGTGTTGTTCTGGTATATCTGTTAACCCTTACAGCACGAGAACTCAAATGAGTTCCCGTGATACAAAAGGCTAAGGTACGCGGTGGTATTTGCCACCGCCGATGCCGTTCCCGAAAGAACGACACCGTCGTTCAGTCACACTCAAGACAGAGTGAGGCGCGGTGGAACGCGAGGTCCTCGTCTGTCATCGAGCGAATCGGGGGCTGGTCGGCCACGAGCCGCGTAAAGTTGGTGCCGATGTTGGTAGCTCCGTTCTTGTCCCGATTGAGAGGAATCATGCAGTCTCGCTGTGTGCAGCGCCGCAAACCCCTAATTTTCTTGCCCATCTCCTC
>Ga0302134_10001819_pt1 | contig 10158 bp, 4 predicted proteins | sample CB9_SCM_MG_FD_203123 | JGI IMG/M metagenome (GOLD analysis project Ga0302134, IMG submission 203123) | Marine microbial communities from Western Arctic Ocean, Canada - CB9_SCM | ecosystem: Environmental > Aquatic > Marine > Oceanic | place: Canada: Western Arctic Ocean | collected 2017-09-19
GCGGGTGCTTTGACAAGTTGGATGCATTCTCCTCCCATACAAAACTGCACACCCAACCACCACTGCTCACACCCCAATCCAGATTCGCTCACTTTTGTCGTGTTTTGTCGACTCGCGTTTACCAGGCAAACGCAACCCTCTGCCATTCGCTGCACCGGGCTCAGATTCCCATCCCCGGGGGCGCGCAGATGGTCGCCCAGTCTATCGGGGAGGGCCACCAGACAGCGGCTCTGCCGCTCACTGGCATTGCGCCTCCAATGTTGGACGTCGCCAGCATTACATTGGGCGAGTTGCCCTTTCGCATGGACATGTGCCATCTGCCTGCGACGGAGTCCATTGTGACGGCCACGCGCTTCAAGCATCGTCCCGTGCGCTGGCCTCACGCGGTCGCGACGTACCTGCGCACCTCAGAGTCGTTGGTGCCCATCGTCGCGAAGCGTGACAAGCAAGTGCTCGAGTGGCAGCTGGTGGACCGCCTCGACAAGAAGCGCCGCGTTACCGAGCGCGACCTGAAGCCGCACGGTGGACCAAACCCCAATGTGTTCTTTGAGCTTCACCTTCTCTACGACGACACCAATGAGAAGGTGACGATCAGCAGCCTCGATCCCATCCGCGCCAAGGCTATTAAGACGCTCGCGGAGCCCAGTGTGCTCAACGGAACCAAGGAGGCCATGCGCAACGGCAGAGTATCGTTCTCGATCACGTACATGCACGCCCTCTCCGGCATGACCGAGCCCCGCCATCGTCGCTTCCGTTACAGACTCGTTTGCGTCGACGAGGGGCTAAAGGATTACCCCCACATCCACTGCGATTCTCCTGCATTTTTTAGCATCGCGAAGATCAAGAAAATGGCCACTGTCTAAGGATAAGCCTCGTCTTCCTGGCATGTGATGAATGGAGAGTGCACGCGATGTACGCACCGCGCGTGCCGACAAAATCCAACAAGGGGTACGCCGCGCAGTGGGCTGCTTACGGCGAAGACAGACTATGAGCTGCTGCTACCCCGATTCGCTCGATTGGCAGTGCAGCACGCCACCGTGCGCGTGCCCAGAGAACGGGCCGGACTACTCGCGGTGCATGAAAGTGGGGAGCGCCACGGAGGCGGAGGACAGATGCGCGGCACTGGGGAAAAGGCTCCGCACCAAAGCCGAGGTCGAGGCCGGCGTACTGCGCACGCTTGCGCACCACAAACGCGTCCATGCCAAGTTCCTCTGCTACCATTGATCGCCGCGTGATGGCGCGCTGGCACGCTAGCGTCGACCACCCAGCGGCCCGCTCCGTGCGAGGGAGGGGGACGTGCAGCGTGGGGGTGGGGCCACCGCTCGGGCCCCCTCGCCCTCCAGCAGCAGCTGCATGGCGAGTGGAGGGAGTGCGTTGCCCACGCCGCTGCGCGCAATGCCCACGCGCGACCCCAGCTTGTACAAGGGAGGGAACGTTTGGATGAGTGAGACCTCTCTGGGCGACATTCGGAGGAGCTTGGCGCCTGTGCCGGGACTTGCCCATTGCAGGCCATGTTTTGCAGTGACGGTCCATGCGGGTCCGGTGATGGGGATGCAGCAATCGTCGTCGGTGTACCGCTTGTACCCAAAGTAAACGTTTCCCTCGGCGTCGACTCGCTTCCGCTTGGAGGCCGACGTGACGAGTTCGTTTCGCACGTGTGTGCCGCGGGGGTTGGACACGACGTCGGCCACACTGTGCCTTCGATGGTGGATGCGGCGCAGTCGGGCTATGAGATCGGGCGGGCCGGCGATAAGGCGTTTTCGAAACTGGGGGACGCCCAACTTGCTGAGGTTGACCACCGCGTAGGCGAAGCGGTTGCGATAGGGTGACTTGGGGGAACGCAGCTTATCAAGCGTGGCACGGACGATGGGGGTGGCCACCTGCTCCATCGTCCAGCTGGTGGCCCGGCTGTCCATGGCAAACTTGAGGAACCATGTGATCAACTCCGTTCCATGCGCGCGGGCATCATGGTCGCGCTTCTGGTTCATGATTGAAAGGTCGGTGCAAGGCGGGCTGCCGTGGATGTGAAGTGGGCCGACGGTAGGCAGAGGAAGAGTCATTCGCGCCGGGAGGTCGAGGCACATATGTTCGCAACCGGGGTGATTTAGCCTATGAATCTTTAGAGCATCCGCACACGAATCGACCGCGAGACACACCCGGTACCCTGCATCAACGGCGCCCTGCGACGCCCCTCCAATCCCACAAAACAAGTCCACAAACATAGGAGGTCCGTCAGTTGTCTCTGCACCGTCCGGGTCCACCGGAGACCGGCCGCGCTTCACAAACTCGAGCATGCTGGTCTGCATCGGTTCTGCTTGGTACTCTCCCACTCCACCCCGAGCTCGCCCAACCCATGCGTTACCCATGCACCCGACCCTAGCGTCGGCGACTCGCCTGCCCGCACATGGGCGATGCGGCGCCATCAACCCATGCTGCCCTTCGGGACCCTAAGCCTCCTCGTCCTGCGCGTCGTCCATCGGCACCGCGCCGCCAGCGGCGAAGACATCGCAGTAGTATTGGTAGGCCGCCATGCAGTCGTTCCACGTGCCCGTGGTGCGATCGCCGTTGCGCGCGTTGGCACGCGACGCTGGAGGCACGTGCCAGCGGATTAAGGCCTCCTTCAGCTCCCCCCGCGGGAGGTTGAGGAGCTCGTGCAGCGAGTCGGGGCGAGCCACGCTGTCGGTATAGCGCGACGAGAGGACGGAGGTGACGAGCATGTTCACGCGCTTCAGGCAGTCCGTGATGGCGTTGCCGACGAGCGGCGTGCGTACCCCCTGGCGGAAGGGGCCGGGGTAGGACAGAAGCCCCCTGAGCTCCGTGCGCATCTCCTCATAGTTACCGAACATGCCCCCCACCTGGCTCGGGAGGCGGATCGGCTTGCCGACGCAGACGTGCGCGTTGGCGACCTCGGCATGCTCCTCGTCCTCCTCAGCGCGCGCGCCGCGTAGCGTGCTAGCGCGGCGGGGGCGGTTCTGCGCCTTGATGTGCGCCTTGTACTCCGTGATGTCCTTGTTGGTGTAGGTGGTGCCGTCATCGCCGGAAGGGGGCCAGTCGGCGGCCCACATGTCGATGAGGGTGCGCGCGCGAAGGGAGTCGCGCGCATCCTTACGAGCGACGCTGGCAACGCGATCGGCGGCGTTCACGCGGCGGGTCTCCTGGTAGGCGGTGTAGAGCACCTGGAGCTCCTCGCGCTTCTGCAGCACGTCCTCAATCTCGGCGTCCTGAAGGCGCTGCTCGGCCAAGTCGCGCTGTGCGAGCGTGCCTCCGGGGGCGTGGTGCTCCGAGTAGTTGGGCAGCGGGATGGACCGAGCGAGGCGACCGGCCAGCGCGAGAGCGCGCTCGTCGAGATCCATCGCATCCTCGTCCTCCCCATCCCCATCCTCATCCACCTCCTCGCCGGCCACGCCGTCCTCCACCTGCGCCTCGAGCTCGTCGGAGTACTGGTCACGGATAGCGTCACGCACCGTCTCCTCCAACCGGTCTCGTGCCATCTCCTCCGACGCGTCCAGGGTGCTGTGGCGCAGGAAGGGCTTGTTCGAGCGGTTCACGTGGCCCGTCATCCACGTGAAGAGGTTGGGGTACTTTGCCGGCGGGAGGTCGTCGTGGGTGGGCTCGCGAGCGGGGACTAGCTGGCCGTCGGCGCCTACGACCTCGCCACGGCGCAGCGCACGGCAGATGCGGAAGGCCTCCATCTGATAGTCGGCGATCACGCGCACCACGGCCGCCATCGGCTCCTCGTCTTCGAGCGCGTCGTCGTTAAGCAGGGTCATCAGCTCCTCCTGTGAGACGAGCGCGTTGCGAAGCAGAACGATGAAGTCCTGCGTGGTCACGTAGACCTGGCGAACCCAGTCGCGCATCCACGCCGGCCTTCCAAAGTTGGAGACGTCGTCGAAGCCGGCCTCGCGGAACGCCTCCTGGATGGCGTCGCTCATCGCAAGCCCGAGCTTCTTGTCGGGGAAGTTGTCGGTGGTATGGCACATCACCTGGATGCGGCTGCGATAGCCGTGGCACATGTAGCGCTTCGCACGACCGCCGACGGTCTTGGTCATGCCGACGAAGGGCAGCGGCAGGTTGGAGTCGTCGGTGGCGTGGCGGCGCGCGTCCAAGAGGGTGAAGAGGGTGGCCATGTACTTGGGAAGCTTGCAGGTGGGGAAGTTGAAGGTGATCAACCTGCACTGGCCGTGGACGACATCGTTCCGGAGACCGCTGCGCGACTCGCGGACCTGCTCCTTGTACCAGAACTGGCCGCTGGTGGCGGGCTTCTTGGCGGTGGGCTTCTCTTCGACGGTGGGGCTCCCCTCCTTCCGGCGGGAGCACATGGAAGCGAGCTGCGTCATGCGGTTGATGTACTTGTCCAAATAGGCGTTCCCAGCGAGCTTCCGGCGGGGGACTGTGCTGTCGCCTCGCAGGTACTCGCGCAGGTCCTCACGGAACGCCTCGGGGTTGTCCAACACCTCGATCAACTCCTCCGGGGACACCGTCTCCGGGTTGAGATACAGCTCGATGCCGTTGCAGCTGAAGTTGTAGCAGCTGAGATCTTGCATGACATCGGCGCCGCCGCGCACGAACATGTCGGCGATCATCTTGTCCTTGCGTTTCACCTCTCGGGTCTCATTGTTGATGACGAGGCCCTGGGCCACTCGGCGCGAGACACTAAGTGGCCGGCGCTGGTTCTGGAGCTCCCGGCAGAAGCGAGTGAGCAAATCGCCGTTGCGCTCCCATGTGTTCTGGTTGCGCCGCGGAGCGACCGTCTTGGCGCGCTCGTACTCCTCGACCATGTCGGCGATGAAGCCATGCTCGGCGGGGATGTGGCTGGCGTCGTCGCGATCCTTCCACTCGGCCCGCAGGCGGTAAGAGCGTTTCAGGCCGCTGCGGGGCAATAGCGGAAGCTGCGGCACGACGTCCTGGTGCACGACGCCCTCGCAATCGGCGTTCTGGGTGGTCACCTGGCGTCCCTGCAGGTCGAGCTGCACGTGACCGTAGCGAACGAGCCATCCACTGAAGAAGTCGTTCTTGGGACCGGGCTTGCGCAGTTTCAGCTCGCGGATGGGTCGCGCCTCCGTCTCGACGACGGCGATGTCTCCGGGGCCGGCAGGCCTGTCCGGGTTCATCAGCATGCGCAGCTCGCCTCCGTGGTCCGCGCTGGGGGCACAGAGGTCGTTGTACGCATCGGGGACCGGCATCTTCACCAGGCGGACGACGGTCTTCGAGCCGTCGTTGGGGTGCAGCGTGGAGAAGGTGGTGGCCGTGATGCCGATGTTGAAGGCGACCGCCGACTGCTGGCCAGTGATGCCGAGCGCGCCCTGCATCGCCTGCTCCTCGGCCTCGCGCCACTCATTCAAGCACTCCTCCTCCTCCGCAAGCTCGCGCTCCAGCTCGACCTCGCGCTGCTTGACATCGGCGAGCTGCTCGGCGATCTGCTGCATGCGCTGTTGCTGCGATACAACGCTCAGCGTCTCGTCGTCGTCCTCGTCGGTGTCGGCATCTCCCTCGGCGTCCTCGGGGTCCGACTCGTCCGCGTAATTGGGGCCGCCCACTCGGCGCTGAGGCGCGGCGATGCCGGCGGCACGACGCGCGGCCGCCACACCGCGCTGGTGCTGCGCCTCCGCTGGCGGGTCGGCCGCCGAGGGGTCATCTCCCTTCTCCAGTGCCTCGCGCTGGCGGCGGACCTCGACGAGCTCGTCCTCGGTGGTGCGCTTACGCTTAGCAGACTCCTTGCGCTCTCCGGTGCAGCGAACGCGCTCGGCGTGCTTGGTGGGCTCTAGGGTGATGGCCAACTTATCGGCAACGCCCCGGTCGTCGTGGGCCAAGCGCTGGACGTGCGTCGCCTTGTCCGACCGTGTCTTGTCTATCTCGTCCAGAAGACGCATCATGCGCACGCGCTTGGTGTTGCGACCGGTGTCGAAAGGCTGGTCGGGGTCCCATGCGAACGCAGGGTACGCTGAGTGCAGTGTGAGAGGGCGGCCGACGAGGCGTCCTCCCCTTCCGGAGGTGCGGATGCTGTGCTTGATCCCGTGCCGACCACCGGTGAGCGAGAAGGGTGAGAAGGTGCCGGTGAGCTTGTTCATCTGGGCGCGTGTAATGCTGCCGCCACCGGGGAGCTGAAGGATGGCGCTCGACTTCATGGAGCCGTCGCCGTCCTGGTTCATCATCTTCTCCATGTGCGCGCGGTTGGCAAGGGAGACGATGACCTGGGGCTTTGCGAGGCGGATGCAGTAGGTGTCCGGCTCGTCCCAGTTCAGGTTGATGGTGGTGGTGGGGACGACCTCCACCTCGAGCGGCTCGTTGTACTTGGGAGCGATCTGGAACTTCTTGCGCTCGGCCTCCGACTCCAGCCAGTTGAATTCGAGAGGGTTCTCAGCTGCGAGGCGTCGGCAGATGGAGTCGACCTGCTCGTTCAGCAGCTCAAAGTCGTCCATCACCTCTGTGGCGTCGCCCAAGCCGCCCTGATCGCGCACGTAGTAGTTGGCCTGCACGCCGAGACAGAAGATGCCCAACCAGCATGCCCACGTGCCCTCGGGCGACTTACCGCCCTGCGCGCGACCGTAGATCACGATGATGCAGTTCTTCGAGCCGTCGAGCGGGGGGCGACCGAGGAGGGACGGAGCAACGAGGCGAACAAACGTGCCATCGTCGTTGGGGCGGATGTACTCCGGCATCTTGGGGCCTAGGAAGATCTCCTTGCAGATCTCCTGAATGACGCGGTGGTGGCGGTGCTCAAAGAGCCCGGACATGGTGGGGTCGATGCGGCGGCACCCCAGGTACTTGAGGCGGTCTTCGTCGTTGACCACAGCAATGTCGAGGATGGTTGACATATCGGCGTCGGTGAGGAAGCGCGGGCCGAGGTTCTTGCGGCGCGGGTCCTTGGTGATGTCGGCGTCGACCTCCTCCCAGTCGACATTCAGGCGAGCGCGGGGCGCCACGAGCGCGGCCTCGGCTGCGCGCTCGCCTGCGAGCGCGGCGGGGGAGAGACCGCCAACACGCGCGCGTTCGGCACCAGCAAAGCCAACCTTGCGTGCGTAGGTGGCCTGTGCGAGTACGATCTTGCGGTTCAGGCCGACGATGAGGTGGGCCTCGTCGTCGTCGTCAGGGCTCAAGTCATCTATCGCAGCACGGAAGCTCTGGACGAGGCGCTGGAGCTCGGCCACGTTCTTGTCGTCATAGTTGCTCATTGTTATTGGTCTGTGTTCCTGTGAATAATTGGGAGTATGGGTCCGTGTTACATTGTCCGTGTCACATGAGACGGCCGTTGGGGAAAGGCGAGCATATGGACCGAAGGACCCTGGCGGGTTCCTCGGCCTCGGCGACGGTGTGCCCGATCATGCAGTGGAGTACGACGAGGGTCGATTCCATAGCAACACAACGTTCGCGTCTGACAACGCCAAGGGTCGTGATCGTCTGAAGGGGGACGTCGACAAGACCGAGCGCATGCTCGCCAAATCACCCGAGATGCTCGTGTGCCGCATCCGCCTCGATGGAGTTCTCTGTCCCCGCGGTGGCAAATACCACCGCGTACCTTAGCCTTTTGTATGGCCAGAACTCGTTTGAGTTCTAGTCTTGTAAGGGTTAGTTACACGACTCGAGTCCCTCTAACCCTACTTGGGAGTCCCGGTTGAACTGTTCCCGCTAGCTTGGAAAAACACAACAGTTCTTGTACATCTAAAGTAAACCCAACACTTTCTCCGCTAACTGCAGTGTAAAGGCTATACAGTGGTCCCAGTGCAAAACTCGCACATTCCCCGCTAACCCAAAAGCAAACCCACACAGTACTACAGACACATCGAGGCACGGCAACAACCGTGGTTGCTGTTGCATGAGCGCAAAATTTGTCAAACCCAAGCAAGCAGAGGCGATATTCGGTGTGCATCGGCGTACACTCAAGAAGTGGGCAAATGACGGACACATCAAAAGCATGCAGCCCGGTGGTGTCGGGCAGATACTCTTCGACATCTCCACAGCTACGGGGACCGGTGGAGCCACAACTGAAAACAAAGCAGTTGTCTCTGAAAGACCTGTGGAACCCATCGACGCCGTCTACGCTCGAGTCAGCACCCGCAAGCAAGCACCCGACCTCGAGCGACAACTCGCCGCCCTCCGAATTGCCCATCCCGGTGCAACTGTCTTCAGTGACATCGCAAGCGGGCTCAACTTCAAGCGCAAAGGCCTCAGAGACCTCTTCAAGCTTGCCTTCGAAGGACGACTCCGTCGGGTCCACGTCGCCCACAAAGACAGACTCTGTCGATTCGCATTCGATCTCGTCGAATACGTCCTCAGCCAACACGGCGCAACCATCGTCGTCGATGCCAACTCAGTTCCTGTCTCCGACGAACAAGAACTCGCGGAAGACGTCCTCTCCATCGTCACCGTCTTCGGAGCCATACTCCACGGGAAGCGAAGTGGCCAAGGGCGCAAGCGCCAACGAGAGGAAAAAGAAGCGGCCCAAGTCGTCCCCGACGGAAGCGACGGCAACGCCAGCATCAGCAGAGACGGTGCCTCCTCCTCCACCGACGAGGCGACGGGTGCCGTGGTTTGAGCCGCACCACCGCGACCTCTTCGACGAGATCCCACCGCCTACGGAGGCCGCTGCCGATGTTGCCAGAGAAGGTGGGTGGTGGGCGACGCGCACGTGGTCAGAGCTCCCACAGCCGTCGACCGCCGCGCCACTCCGTCCTCGCGTCGGCAACCTGAAGCAGTTCAAGGGCTCCGGGCCGTATGCCCGCGAGCACTGGCTCAAGGACATGGTCGGCCAGGAGAAGCGCAACAAGATCGGCGGGTGCGGGCGAGGCAAGAAGCGTACGGCCGAGGGTGCAGACGCACCACCGCCCGAGCCCACCTACCTCCGAACCATCAAGACACGAGTGCGCTTCGTTGGAACACCCGAGGAGCGCAATCGGCAGATCCGAGCCATCAAATCGTGGATGGGCAGCGCGCGATACACGTACAACGCCGCGCTCCGCGGCGTACGCGCCGGAATGCCACTCAAGAAGGAGGAGCTGCGCGAACGCTACGTCACGGCGAAAACACAGTCCAACAACGGCGTGAAGCCGACGACGGACGAGGGGTGGGCGCGCAAGGCGGCGCGAGACGATCGCAAGAAGGCGGCGCGCGAGTCGAACGGCTACGAAGTCGGCGAGTTGATCAGGGCCAAGCCGTGGCTCAAGTTCACACCCAACGACATCCGCGACGGCGCCGTCCTCGACCTTGTCGACGCCGAGAACGCCATGCAGAAGAAGGCACAGCTCGCCCGCCAGCGCGGCGACTCCGACTTCCAGAAGTGGACTCTGACGCAGAAGGATCGATCCGACCCGTCGGGGTGGACGATCAAGGTCCAGCATCGATACATCGAGAAGGTCGAGACGTTACCGCGGCCAACGGAAAGGTTAGTTACCGTCGACGCGCACAACCCGAACGCCAAGCGGCGCAACTGGACACGGATTACGATGTTCAGCGGATCAAAATGCGTCGATGAGAAGCCACTTGGCTCCATCTGGCTGTCTGAGGACGTTGTCGGCAAGTTTGGTCCCATCGCGCACGACTGCCGCCTCACGCGCGACCGACGGGGCAAGTTCCACTTCCTCATCCCCGTCGCGACGCCGTTGCCACAAACGAAGCCCGAGGCGCAGCGCGAGCCGTGTGCGCTCGATCCAGGAGTCCGCACTTTCCAGGCCGTGCACTCGCGCGCGGGCCACGGAACATACGGCGACGGCGACTTCGAGCGCGTGCTCGAGCCAATCTGCACCAAACTCGCGGCTCTGCAGTCGGTGCGTGACGGCGCGGTTGCTAAGTGGGAAGCCGGGCAGTGGACGGTCGACGGCCCGCAGAAAACCTCGTGGCTACCCGGAACGAATCGGCAGCACGGAGCCGAGCACGGCGCGCTCGCCTCCTACCGCCACGTCGTTCGACGCTTGAACGACCGTATGGAGAAGCTGCGCAAGCGCCTCTCCGACCTCGTCGACGAGCTCCACAAACGCGTCGCGCTCGACCTCTGCACCAAGTTCGACACCGTGCTGATCCCGACATTCGACACCAGTGAGATGGCCAAGTGGGACCAGGCGAGCGGTGGGCGTCGAAAGCTTTTGCCCAAGACTGTGCGTGCCCTGCTCGGCTGGGCACACTACCGCTTCCGCGCGAAGCTGAAGCACAAGGCGCTGATGCTGG
>Ga0302134_10001823_pt1 | contig 10146 bp, 9 predicted proteins | sample CB9_SCM_MG_FD_203123 | JGI IMG/M metagenome (GOLD analysis project Ga0302134, IMG submission 203123) | Marine microbial communities from Western Arctic Ocean, Canada - CB9_SCM | ecosystem: Environmental > Aquatic > Marine > Oceanic | place: Canada: Western Arctic Ocean | collected 2017-09-19
CGGCGCAACGCGCCCGTGAAAAATTCGGATATTTGTTGGAATAAACCACCTGCAGGGAGGGCAAGTTATGGCCGTTATCAAGAAAAAGGAACAACTCGGGCGACGCCATCTGGACGTTTGGGTAAGCGCGGTTCACCGTTCGACCATAAAGATATGATGACAAACACCGCCCTTACCCTTTACGCCCTGTTCGCCTTGTTCGGCGCCATTGGCGGCGTTGGCGTATTGATTTTAATGCTGCGTCGTTGGACCGTTCTGGACCAGCCCAACAAACGGTCCAGCCACACCATTCCCACACCACGCGGCGGCGGCGGGGCCGTGGTGATTGTAATCACCGTGTTATGGGGATGGCGCGCGTATGAGACTGGCGACATCTGGCTGGGCGTGGTGTTGGCAGCGGCAGCCGGGTTGGCGGCGGTATCCTGGATTGATGACTTGCGGTCCCTGCCACCCTTGACCCGGCTCGCCGCGCAATGCCTAGCGGTCGCGGCGGGCATCGCCTCGCTACAAGGGGACGGACTGTTCTTCCAGGGGGTTTTGCCAAGCTGGCTGGACGCATTGATCGCTGCGGTGGGATGGGTCTGGTTCGTAAATCTGTTCAATTTCATGGATGGAATCGACGGTATTTCCGGCGTCGAGACCGCCTGCGTCGGCGCCGGCGCGGCGCTGATCGCATTTCTGGCACCCAACCTCGACCTGCCCGCCCCTGTCTACGGCGTGACTATCGCCGCCGCCGCGCTGGGGTTTCTGATCTGGAACTGGAACCCGGCGAAGGTATTTTTAGGTGATGTCGGCAGCGTGCCCCTCGGGTTTATGTTGGGGTGGGTTTTGCTGGACATGGCCGCCGCTGGGCTGTGGGCGTCGGCGTTAATCCTGCCGCTCTATTACCTTGCTGACGCCACCATCACGTTGGGAAAGCGGGCGCTGCGCGGGGAAAACATATTGCACGCCCACCGTGGACATTTTTATCAACGTGCCGTCCAAAGTGGCAAAAGCCACGCCCAGGTCAGCTTGACAATTCTGGTGGGAAATTTGGTGTTAATGGCGTTGGCGGTTGCGGCCCTGACCTGGCCCTGGCTGGCGCTGGGCGCTGCGACCCTAACAGTCGCGGCGTTGCTCTGGTGCTTGCGCTGTTGAGCCTTACTTAGGCTGTTCGTCCAGATACAAGCCCCACACTTCCGCGCGGCGCAGCCAGCCTTCATATCCCTGCACGGAAACATTGCACCAGATGGCGCCACATTTTTCCAGTCGTACGACCATGCCCGGATTAAGTCGCGCGATGGCGGGCGAATCGTCTTGGGGCTGTCGGCGCATCGTGGCTTGTTTATCAATGACGAGGACATTTCGGCGACCGAATAACATGGCGCGATGCACCCAGCCTTCCGCGCCGGTCGAATCGCGCACTTTCCGCCAGGTTTCGTATTCTGCGGTGATTTCCACCGGCAGGTTTCGCTGCACGAACACCCATTTCACCGGATAGCGAACGCCGGGACCCGCGCGCACATTGACTTCATCCGCGCGCAACGAGACGAATCGAGGCAATTTCAGCCCCGTTCGCGACGGTTTAACTGAATTCGGCGCAGCCTTGACCGTCGTCACTAGCGTCACATCGGGCGCGCCGGTGACGATCACCGACACCACAATTGCAAGCAACCCGAAGAGTCTTAAAATTCGCATGAGATAGACCAAACACCTTATCATAACATTTTGCGCAATTAGAGAGCGGGGACAACAGCCGGTCAAGACGGGACATTCGCGCACATAGTCTATATTATAGGCCTGGATTTATACGACTGAAAAAGGCGCTGCTAGTATTCTACGCTAGCGGTAGGACAAGCGATAGGAAATGTGCATGAACGCGACTAAACCTCGGATCATCGTCACCCGAAAACTGCCCGATGCCGTCGAAACTCGGATGATGGAACTGTTCGACACCCAGCTTAATCTGGACGATACGCCAATGTCGAAAGTGGATTTGATCAACGCCGCGGAAAGGGCGGAAGTCCTAACCCCGACGGTCACCGACATTATCGACCGGGACGTCATTCAAGCCGCGGGCGACCAGCTGAAACTGATTGCGTCTTTTGGGACCGGGGTAGACCATATCGACCTGCGCGCCGCGCATGAGCGAAAAATTACCGTCACCAACACCCCTGGCGTGCTGACTGAAGACACCGCCGATATGACCATGGCGCTGATCCTGGCAGTGCCGCGCCGTTTAACCGAAGGCGAGCGGTTGGTGCGGTCCGGAAAATGGGACGGATGGGGACCGGTGTCGATGTTGGGCCATCGCATCTGGGGCAAACGTTTGGGCATAATTGGTATGGGCCGAATCGGTCAAGCGGTGGCGCGCCGCGCGCGCGGCTTTGGCCTGTCCATTCACTACCACAACCGCAAAGCGGTGCATCCAGACATCGAACGCGAATTGGAGGCGACCTATTGGGACAGTCTCGACCAGATGCTGTCCCGTATGGATATTATTTCCGTCAATTGTCCGCACACGCCCGCGACCTATCATTTGTTGTCGAAACGGCGGCTGGAATTGATGAAAACCGGCGCTTTCATCGTCAACACCAGCCGGGGCGAAGTGATCGATGAAAACACGCTGGCGACCCTATTGGGCAATGGTCAGGTCGCGGGCGCCGGGCTCGATGTTTACGAACACGAACCAGCGATCAATCCGAAGCTTTTAAATCTGGATAATGTGGTGTTGCTGCCGCATATGGGCTCCGCCACCATCGAAGGGCGCCTTGCCATGGGTGAAAAGGTCATCATCAACATTAAAACCTTCATCGATGGCCACAAACCACCCGATCGCGTTATCGAAACAATGTTTTAATTCCGTAATGATGCACTTAACTCGAAGGAGAGGTAGTGATTGCGACGGTGATTGAGGGCTGATCGCCGCATAAAGGACAGCCGGGATCGGAGGGGATTTTTATTTTGCGGAACGTCGTGTTCAACGCATCGTACAACACCAGGGTTCCCGACAGGCTTTGCCCCAATCCCAGCATCTCTTTCAAGACTTCGCTCGCCTGCATCGTGCCGACGACGCCCGCGATCGCGCCAAAGATGCCCGCTGTTTCGCAACGCGGCGTCATACCGGGCGGCGGCGGGCTGGGAAACAGGCATCGATAACACGGGTTGTCGTCGCCTGCGTGGGGCTTGAACACTGATAGTTGCCCTTCAAACCGCAGCAACGCGCCGGACACCAAGGTTTTTTTCAGGAAGAAACAGGTGTCGTTAACCAGGTAGCGCGTCTCAAAATTATCGCTGCCATCGGCAACAATGTCATAGTCTGCAATAAGAGACGCAGCATTTTCCGTGGTAAGCTTAACATTATGGGCATTAAACCTAATTTCTGGGTTAATCGCGGCAATCGTCGCCGCCGCGCTTTCCACCTTCGCCATATCCACGGACTCCGTTGTGTGGACGATTTGGCGCTGTAAATTCGTTAAATCCACCACATCGAAATCGACCACGCCAATGGTCCCAACGCCCGCCGCCGCCAGATACATCAACACTGGCGACCCCAGCCCCCCGGCTCCAATGACGAGGACCTTGGACCGCAATAACTTAGCCTGGCCCACCTCGCCAACCTCGTCAAGGATGACGTGACGCGCATAGCGCATCAGTTGATCGTCAGTAATTGTATCGGAATCGATCACCGTCATCGCGTGTGGCCTCCTGGTAAGGGATGCAAACCTAAATCGTTATATGCCGTCGAATAGGGCTGTGGACAAGTAGCGCTCGGCAAAGGACGGAATGATAATCAGGATCCGCTTGCCCTTCATTTCCGGCCGCTCCGCCACTTCCAATGCTCCCGCCGTCGCCGCGCCGGATGAAATTCCAGCGGGAATACCTTCAAGTTTGGCCAGAGTGCGCGCCGTTTCAAACGCGGTTTCATTAGCGATGGAAATCACCTCGTCAATCAATGAAACATCCAGATTGTCCGGCACAAATCCGGCGCCAATCCCCTCGATTTTATTGGGCCCGGCAAAACCGCCGGACAAAACAGCGCTGTCTTCAGGCTCTATCGCAACCACACGAAAATCCGGCAAACGGGACTTCAACACCGATGCGCATCCGGTCAACGTGCCGCCGGTGCCAACGCCTGCAACCATCATATCCAGATGACCGCCCGTGTCGCGCCAGATTTCTTCCGCCGTTGTGTTCCGATGCACCGCCGGATTGGCAGGATTACTAAATTGCTGCGGAATCACGGCGTCGCCGATTTCTTCCTTCAAGGCGTTGGCCCGCTCAATGGCGCCACGCATACCTAGCTTCGCCGGCGTAAATTCAATTTCCGCACCCAGTATCAAAATCATTTTGCGGCGTTCAACGGACATCGATTCGGGCATGGTCAGTATCAACCGGTAGCCTTTCACCGCACACACAAATGCCAGCGCAATACCAGTGTTGCCGGACGTCGGTTCAATCACCACGGTTTTTGGGCCGATAAGACCGCTCGCCTCCATCGACTCGATCATCGCATGACCAATTCGATCCTTCACCGAATTCAAGGGGTTAAAGAATTCTAGTTTGGCGAGAAGCTCCACATCCACGCTCGCCCACGCGGCTAGTCGGGACAACCGCACAATTGGCGTTTGCCCAATAGTGTCCAGGATGCTGTCGTGAATCCGGCCTGGGTTGATCGCACCGTCATTCATTGTTTCTGTTTCGTAATAAAAAATATCTTCGCAGCCGAATTTCATTCACTTTTTGGCGTCAGATCATAAAATTAAACTGGTTGGCAGAATTGCATTCGACGCCAGACGCCTGCGCGCGCGTGCAGAGTTCGGCGATACTGACCTTGTCGAGTTTAAGGATTGCATCCTCTTGCAACTCCAGCCACAGCGGATGCAGTACCGCGCGGCCCAGTTCAGACCCGACGGGTTCCTCCAACGGGTCCGTGTTGCCCTCCATTTCTGCGACCAGACGCGTGATTTCACCAATGGAGATGCGCCGCCGTTCCCGCGCCAGCCGGTAGCCGCCACGCGGCCCCCGAACACCCCGCAAAATGCGCGCCCGCACCAAATGTTGCAGCACTTGTTCTAGGTATCGACGAGGAATTCCCTGACGTTGCGCGATTTCACGGCTTTGTACCGGTTCTTCCGACGCGTTATAAGCAATATCTACAACGGCATCGATGGCGAAGATAAGTTTTTTCGTCAGACGCAGCATCCCGTCAGGCTCCTTTCATTCCTGTCGAGCCATATCCACCCGTCCCGCGCGTCGTGGTCGGCAATTCGATGGTTTCCACCCAGGACAATTGCGTCACCGGGGCCACGATCAGTTGCGCGATTCGCATACCCCGGGTCACAACGAATGGCGCGTCCCCGTGATTAATTAAGATGATGCCGATTTCGCCCCGGTAATCCGCATCGATGGTGCCGGGGCTGTTCAAGACCGTGACGCCGTTTTTCAGCGCCAAACCGGACCGGGGCCGCACTTGCGCCTCATACCCTTCGGGCAACGCAATCGCCAAGCCCGTCGGCATTAACACGCGTGATCCCGGCGCCAGCGATATATCATCCGAAATCGCCGCCAGAAGATCGAGCCCCGCGCTGCCCGGCGTTGCATACGCCGGCAAGGCCAAATCTGCGCCATGGGGCAAACGGGAGACAGCGACATCAAACATGGTCATGGTTTTCCATTCAGATGAGCCGCGATCCGGGCCGCGAGGCGGGCGGCCACATCAGTTTTGCTCATTTTCGGCCAAGCTTCGGCCTGGTCCGCGTTGATAAAGTGAATGGTGTTCGCATCGCCGCCAAAAACACCTGAGTCTGGTGAAACATCATTGGCCAGGATCCAGTCACATTTTTTTCGGTCGATCTTAGCCCGCGCATTGGCGACGACATTTTCGGTTTCCGCCGCAAAGCCAACCACCAATTGCGGGCGCCGGGGACCGGGGCCCGACAGGTGTTTCAAAATATCAGGGTTTTCCGTCAACGTAAGGTCGGGCGGTTCGCCGCCATGTTTCTTGAGTTTTTGCGCCGCTTCACTTGCCATGCGCCAATCGGACACAGCCGCCGCGCAGATGGCGATATCCGACGGCAAGGCAGCTTCGCACGCCACCAGCATGTCACGTGCGGATTCAATATGAACGGTGGTCACGCCCGCAAGGTCGGGCAATTTCGTCGGCCCACTGATGAGTGTTGTTTGCGCGCCTAATCCCGCCAACGCCGCGGCGATTGCGTGGCCCTGTTTTCCCGAAGACCTGTTGGCAATATAGCGCACGGGGTCGATGGCCTCATAGGTGGGCCCGCTGGTCACCATCGCGCGACGGCCCTTAAGTGGATTGGAATCGCCCTTAAAATGCGCCGAGACAGCCGCGACGATATCGGGCACGTCGACCATGCGCCCAAAGCCATATTCGCCGCAGGCCATATCGCCCTCAACTGGGCCGACACGCAGCACACCGCGCAATTCCAAGGTGGCTACATTTGCTTGCGTCGCGGCATGTTCCCACATACGCACGTTCATCGCAGGGACGACCATGACCGGCTTATCCGTCGCCAGCAACGCCGTCGTCGCCAAGTCCGTGGCGAGACCCGCCGCCATTTTTGCCATGATATCCGCCGTGGCGGGCACGACCAGAAGAAGGTCTGCATCCCTGGAGAGTTGGATATGACCCATTTCCGCTTCATCGGTCAGCGAAAAGAGACTCGTGTAGACTTTGTCCTCGCTTAATGCGGACACCGATAAGGGCGTCACAAATGCTGCCCCGCCTTCCGTTAAGACACAGCGCACCGCGGCACCCTGTTCACGCAGACGGCGGATCAAATCGAGGCTCTTAAACGCCGCGACTCCACCCGCAATTATCAACAAGACGCGCTTTCCGGTTAACAAGAGTTTTTCCAAACTACATTTCCTACACTGTATTTAAACTAATGTCCCTCACGCAGGGATGCAAGGCGTAGGGATACGACCTGAGGGATGTTAAGATTGGCGATGGCGCATCACCGGCTTAGAACCCCATAAATCCACAGTAAAAGAATTGCGAATAGACCCTCGGCGGATATTATCAGCATTGCCGCTGGCACGCCGTAGATCTCGGCCAGCCAGCCGACGTTAAGAAACCCGATAGGTCCCGTACCGATGCATAGCGCCAACACGCCAAACACCCGACTGCGATATTCCGGTTTCGCACAAAGATAGGTGAGGACGCTCTGCATTGTCCCGAAGCAGGCTCCGGCCAATCCCATGACCGTCAAAGACAGCGCGGCGGCGATGAACGAGTGATTTGGCCCCCCTGCGACAAGGGATAAGACGCCAAGATAAAAGATCATAGAGAGATAGATCACAGAGCCCCATATGAAAATGCGCGCAAAATTTGGCGGAGTCGCATACACCGCCACGACCAAAGCGCCCATAAACGCGCCAAAACCTTCCAGGCTCGACAAAAATCCAACCTGCAGCGGGTCGAGTCCCAGTCGCTCCTTACCCAGGATCGGGATCATCGCGCTGAAGGGAAAACCCCAGACATTGAACACGACGGTGATCGCCAGCACCCGGCGGAGTTCCCAATTGCCCAGAACAAACCGTATTCCAGCGATCAAATCATGAATCAACGCCGTTTGCGTCAAACGCACGCCCGGCGCCGGTAATTTCGTCACGAAGATTAAAAGGAGACTGATTGCATAGACCGATGAGCTGAGCACGAACACACCGGTAATGCCCACCACTTGCAGCATCACACCACCAAGCAGCGGGCCCAACATACGAGTCGCACTGTTGGTGGCGGCGTCGAAACTCATTGCGGTGGCAATGTAATCTCCCGCGACATCGCCCAACAGACGCCGCCGGATTGGCATATCTGTCGCCCAGAACAACCCCGACAGCACCGATGCGACAAAGATATGCGTGATCGTCAAACCTCCCGAATACGCCAACGACGCCATCGTTATTGCGACCAGAAGAATCAGTATGAGGGAACCACCCAACAAATATTTGCGGTCAACCCGGTCGGCAACCCCGCCAATGATCGGTCCGAAAATCGCCAATGGCGACCCCCAAAGAATTGGCACTATCGACACCAAAAGCGGGGATCCTGTGATCTCAAAGGTGTAAACGCCCAACGCCAAAAGTTGAAACCAGCGAATAAACCCGGTAAGGCTGCCCAGTAACCAAATGGCTAGGTAATTCGGGTTTCGGAACAGCGCACCCATTACGGCGCGCGTGGCGGGCGTTTTATCGTCTGGTGCCGTTACAACAGCCATCTAACGCCGGCCCAAGAACCGTCGCGGCGGGGCGATTGAAAATGCGCCGTCGTTGACTTGCTCGGAAATTGATCGCATTACGAAGGCGCGCTCCCTTTAAGATGGCTGTTTGGGAAATTGGCTGTTTTGTTCCGTTCCCCCCAACGCAAGAGACTTTGATATTGGATTTTAAGGCGAAATTAAAGGTTGCAATCGGCATCGGCCTGATCGGCGGGGCGCTCTTACTGTCCTATGAGGTCTTTTACTGGTTCACTCATGTCTATGAAAGCAATGCGAGCGTCCAGACCGACTTTACCAATATTTCCGCCCAGGTGGATGGGAAAATCGATGCTGTCCTGGTCCAGGAAGGCGGCGCGGTCAAAAAAGGCCAACGCCTCATTACGCTGGTTCAGGACGATATCAAATTAAATATCGAGTCTTTGAAAACCGACTTGGCGCTTGAAGTCGCCAATCAGTCCAGCCTAACGACAGAAAAAGCCGCCTTTGAGGCGGAACTCAAGTCAAAGCTCGCAACGCAGCGGGAAAAAATCCGGGCGTTGCAGCACGAACATCAAGCCATTCGAGAGCGCCTTGCACTCGCGCGCAAAAATCTGCGCCGCGTCACCGTGCTCTTCAACAAGAAATTAACGCCGGAAACAACGCTGAACGCCGAACAGGACAAGATTTTAGTGCTGCGCGGTGCAAAATCCCTGTTCAGTGGAAAAATCGCCGTGGCGAAAAAAGAACGAGGTCAACTTACCGCCGCCCGAAAACGTCTCGATGTCTTGGACGCAAAAATAACAATATCCGGCGTCAAACAGGACCAGATCAAAAATCTCATCAAAAAACAGGAACTGGCGTTGAGCTATCGTCACATCGCCAGCCCAATCGACGGCGTCGTCGGAACGATCCGCAAATTCAAGGGCGAATATCTTGAAGACGGCGTCAACATCCTGATGCTATACGATCCAAAATCATACTGGATCGAAGCGAATATCGACGAAAGCCAGATTCGCCATGTCTCGGTAGGTCAGGAAGTGCTCGTCAATCTCGACGCGTATCCGTTTCGCGACTTCTACGGCGCCGTCCGTCATATTGGCAGCATCACAACCGCCAAAATGGGCGGCGGCGGTGGCGGTGGCGCCGGGTCGCGCAAATTGGGTGGGTCGGTGGAACGCGTCCCCGTCCGCATCTCCCTGGAAAATCCACCCCCAAACCTGACCCCCGGCATGCGCGCCGACATCAATGTGCGGATCTACAAAAACATCAGGCTATGGTCACGTGGTCCGAAGGCCGATTAGGTTCTCAGAACCATTCGTAACGTTGGCGCGCGTAATGAGTTCCGCTAAGTCGGCGCCCCTTTTGCGAAGCGCGCCTACCAACAGCACGGTTTTTCGCCTAACCGGTTTTACAACCGCTGGCTCCTCGGGAGTTTTCCCCAAGAGACCCTGTCCATTCTGCAGATTGCGACCGTGTCGGCAGCAGCACCTTCAATATAGGCAACAAGTACATCACCCATCACGCTGGGGCGGACGGTATTCGAGCGACACTTCCGGATTGTGATCAAAGAACCATGAGCCTCGATAGCATTCTTCGATCGTCTCGAGATCGTCGCTGTACAACGCTTTGTTAGCATCGACCAAGCTGCGCATGAGATTTTCGGCGTCTGCCACCTCGCTCGATGAACGCACGGTTTGTACTTGCTAAGCTAAAATAAGCGGCCACTAAAATTCTCTAAGATATTGAAAGTATTGGAGCGAACGATGGGATTCGGACTCACGACTTTTCCGTATCTACGGTTGGAATCTCCGTTGGCTGATTATTGAATTTACCAACATCTCGGCTGGGGATCGCAACCCGCGTCTACGCAACGGTCCGTATCTTCTCTCCGTCTTCCCACAACCGCCACAATTGCCGCTTCTTCACCATCGTTATACCCACTTAG
>Ga0302134_10001832_pt1 | contig 10128 bp, 9 predicted proteins | sample CB9_SCM_MG_FD_203123 | JGI IMG/M metagenome (GOLD analysis project Ga0302134, IMG submission 203123) | Marine microbial communities from Western Arctic Ocean, Canada - CB9_SCM | ecosystem: Environmental > Aquatic > Marine > Oceanic | place: Canada: Western Arctic Ocean | collected 2017-09-19
ACCGCGAGGTGTACGGTACATAAAAACAGGGAACTTGTTTAGATCATCAGACGTTTGTGGTGTTCCATTTTGATTTATAAAATCAGGTGAAGCTACCAAAATGAAGTTATGTTTGCCCAATCGACGAGCAACGACTTGGTCAGGTAAGTCTGATGTAGCTCGGATCGCTATGTCTGCGTCATTGCTAGAAAGGCTTAGTATCTGATCTGTAATATTTAAATCAAATTCTAAATCTGGATAAAGTTTTCTCATTTTATCTATTGCGGGCAGGACATAAAGCTCAGCATAGGCTGGCATTGCGGTAATTCGAACGGTACCAGATGGTGATACAGACTGTGCTTTACACATTTCATCAGCAATTTCGATAACTTGAAGTGCAGTTTTTATTTCAGCTAAATAAAGTACTCCTAGATCAGTTAAGCTCACAGATCGCGTGGTACGCAAAAATAGTTCTATTCCAAGGTTTTCTTCTAAATCTTTTATGCGCCGTGATACTGAGGATGAAGGAATGCGGAAATAGTCAGCGGTTTCGCTAAAGCTAAGTGTTTGTGCTAATTTTGAAAAATAGCGGAGTGCGCGCAGTTGATCCATGATGTGAAGTTCTGATTATTGTCTTTATTGCAATAGTATTATCAGTAAATGGAGTATTGTCCACATTTATATATAGTTTTATGTTAATAAAACAATTATTAAAATTCAAGGGAAGCATAATGAAAGCTGTAGCTTATCAAGATTATAACGCAAATATTGAAATTATTGAAGTCGCAAAGCCAGAAATCCAAGATAGATCTGTCCTGGTTGAAGTGCATGCTGCAAGCATTAATCCAATCGATAATATTCTACATGCAGGATATTTGCAACAAATGCTGGAGCTCAACTTTCCACATATTATGGGCTATGATGTATCAGGTATTGTGGTCGAGGTTGGTAAGGATGTTCTTGGTTTCAAAGTCGGTGATGAGGTATTTGCTCGTCCAAATCAAGAAGACGCAGGCTCAATTGCTGAGTTTGCGCGTGTCCATGAAAATGAGCTTGCAATTAAGCCAAAAAATATGAGTCATATAGATGCGGCGTCTGTCCCACTTGCCGGTCTTACGGCATGGCAGGCATTAGTCACGAAAGGTGATATTAAACGAGGTGATAAAGTCTTGATCCATGCAGGTTCTGGTGGAGTTGGAACGCTTGCAATCCAGATTGCTAAGTATTTTGGAGCAATGGTAACCACGACTACAAGTTCAAAAAATACAGAATTAGTAAAAAGTTTGGGAGCTGATCTAGTAATCGATTATACAACTCAGTCATTTGAAGATGAGTTGTCTGATTATGATTTAGTTATCGATGCGATTGGTGGTGATACATTAACCAAGTCTTTTAAAGTTCTAAAAAAAGGCGGAAGATTAATTTCTATTAAAGGGCAGGATACCGAAAGCCTTGCCAAAAAATATGATGTAAACTTTGAATGGTTTTTCATGTCTCCTGATGGAAAAATGCTAGGGGAACTTGCGGCATTAATTAGTCAGGGCATTGTGAAAACTGTCATCGATAGTACATATCCGATGAAGCAGGCGTCAAAAGCCTTTGAATTGCTAGCTAAGGGACGAGCTAAAGGTAAAATCGTTATTACAATGAAATAAAAAGTTAACATTATCTAAAAGTAAAAATTAGACAAAAATTTGCCCAAAGTATATTATAGGAATGAAAATATTATGTTTAAGAAACTATTAGGTATCGCTCCAACTCAAACTGAAGACGGCGCATTTAGCCCTTCGTGGCTCTCTTTGAAATTAGCGACATCTGCCAAAACTGACTATGATGGAGGTTTTTACAAAAATCCTTATGAAGGTGGTAAAGCTCGTGTGCTTGTAGTGCTTACTGAAGAACGTAATATGATGATGGCAAACGGTAAGAAATTTTCAACTGGAAACCATCCTGTTGAGATGGCGTTACCAATGCTGCACCTTATAAATGCAGGTTTTGAGTTAGATCTTGTAACTCCTACTGGCGCCCCAGCAATTATTGAACAGTGGGCAATGCCTAATGATGATACATCAGTCGCTAAGTTGTTTGCTGAATATGATGATGCACTGGCTAAGCCTAATAGCATTGTTGATTTTGCAAACAACTCATTAACAGATGACTCACCATATGTCGGTGTGTTTATTCCAGGTGGCCACGGTGCGATGTTGGGCTTGCCAGAGGATCCAAATCTTGGAAAGCTTTTACGTTGGGCGCACAAAAAAAATATACATATAATTACACTTTGCCATGGTCCAGGAACATTGATGTCTGCAAAAAATGATAGTGAATTTATTTTTAATGGTTATAAAATTGCTTTGTTTCCGGACTCGGTGGACAAACAAACTCCTATGATTGGCTATTTGCCGGGGCATATGACTTTTGAATTAGGTGAGAAGTTGAAAGAACTTGGTATTCATATTATAAATAAGAAAGCTGATGATACCTGTCAAATCGATAGAAATCTCATAACAGGTGCTAGTCCATACGCTTCTAACAAACTTGGTAGGCTAGCTGCCGAAACACTATTAAAAGTTGTTAATTAAAGTGGCCAAGGTTTTTCTGAAAGAAAAATTTAGTAAATGTTAATCTTATTTAAAGTGAAATGTAGTTATGATGTTTGATCTACTTAGTCAATCGACACCGCCATTAAATTGATTTAAGGTACTGATTTTATTAGGAAAAAAATAATTTCTAATTCTATACCCACAACACTACCCATAACGAAATATCAGATCAAAATAGATAACAGCGTTGTCAGTCTAACTGGGTGACATCCTAGCTGATGGTACGATTTGATATACTCAGCTGTATCTCGGACCCTAACTCGGGGGTTACTGCGCCCAATCCAAATCAATGAAGGACGTAAGGCCATGCACCCAGGGCCCCGAACCAAGTGCCGCGCGCCTCGCACCTCGGGCCTCTAGTGTTAGGGTGGTAGTTTCATTGGGGAGTAAAAAAAATGGGATAATTGTTTTGTTTATACAGAAAGGGAACTTAATCACTCTCAGTTAAAAAATTTATCTTTGGCATCAAATCGAGAAGATGTTTGGAGTACTGGTGTTTTGGCTCATCAAAAAGGGAGTTAGTTGTGGCGATTTCACAAATAGCTCCATGCCGCATCACTGCTACTCGATCACACATCTGACGTATTACGGGTAGATCGTGGGATATGAAAAGCATTGTTAGGTTCATCTCATCCTGAAGATCTTTAAGTAAGTTCAAAATATGAGCTTGGACTGATACATCAAGAGCAGAGGTTGGTTCATCACATATTAAGATTTTTGGTCTTGACGCGAGCGCACGCGCAATCGAAATGCGCTGTCTTTGACCACCCGAGAATTCATGCGGATATTTCATCATGGAGTTTGTACTAATCCCTACGTGATTCAAAAGATCACGAACAATTTGTATTACTTCACTACTGGAAGAGGCCGTTTTGTAGTAGCGGATTGGTTCTGCTACAATGTCTTGTACACGCATTCTTGGATTCAAGGAGGAATAAGGGTCCTGAAATATAATTTGTAGATCACGTTGGACAGATGAAACTTCTTTGTCTCTGCCCTTATTAGCAGTTTCTTGACCAAAAACTTTTATGCTACCTTTATCTAACCTGGTTAAACCAGCAATTAGACGTGCAATAGTACTTTTTCCAGAACCAGATTCACCTACAAGTCCAAAGCTTTCTCCTTTTTTAATTGAGAAAGAAACGTCCTTAACTGCTTTAAGATAGACACGATTTCTCGGTAGCACAGCCTTTTTAATAATAAATTCCTTATTTAACCCCTCAATAGAAATAGCGACTTCCGAAGAACCTTGGTTCAGCTTTCTCCCCAACCAATGCGATTCAAGGTTGATGCGTTTATGTTCTTCCTGTCCACCTTCGATATAGTCAATAGAACTAAATCGATCCAACTTCATGTCGCCACGTGGCACAGCAGCGATCAAACTTTTTGTATATTCATGTTCTGGAGTAGTAAGAATTTTACGAACTTCGCCGGTTTCTACCACTGAACCATCATACATTACCGCAACACGGTCCGCGATATTTGCAATTACACCAATATCATGAGTTATAATAATCACGCCTAATCGGCGTTCGCGACATAGTGCTTTAATAAGATCAAGAATTTGCGCCTGAATTGACACATCAAGTGCAGTTGTTGGCTCATCGGCAATTATAAGATCAGGGTTACCAGCCAGTGCCAATGCAATAACAACACGCTGACGCATCCCTCCCGAAAATTGATGTGGATATGCCTTAAATCTTAATTCAGGCTGTTCAATCCCAACTGCTTCAAGGAGATCAATTGCCTTTTTTAGGGCAGGTTTCCCAACAAGATCTGTAGTATTTATAACAGTCTCAAGCAGTTGAGAACCTATTGTCATTAATGGATTAAGCGAAGTTTGAGGATCCTGAAAAATCATTCCTATTTTCTGACCACGTATGGAACGCATTTCGTTATCATCTAACTTACAAATATTTTGACCTTGAAATACGATATCACCATTTGTGATCTCACCTGGAGGTTCTAGTAAATTTATAATCGCATTACCTATGGTAGATTTTCCTGCGCCACTTTCGCCGACAATGCCGAGAACTTCGCCAGGGTTTAACACAATTGAAACGTCACGAACCGCGTAAGTTGACCCGAAGTATGATGGAAAACTAACATCAAGCCCAGATATATTGAGAAGTTGGCTCATCTCCATCTTAATCCTAGATTGATTAAATAAAGTATAGAAGCCAAACCTCCTTGACCATTATTTGTAATTAACATTGTTATGATACTTTCTAATCGTATCATTTAGTAAACCTAGGATTTAGGATTGCTCGAAGCTGATCACCTAATATATTAATTGAGGCCACAGTAGCTAGTAACATAATGCCGGGGAAAACCGTTATCCAATATGCTCCAGATAGAATAAAGTCAAAACCATTTGAAATTAGTGATCCAAGTGAAGGTTCTGTAATAGGCACCCCTACCCCTAAAAAACTTAGTGTAGCTTCAATGGAAATTGAGTGAGCAGTTTGCAAGGTTGCTAACACAATTAGTGGTGAGATACTATTGGGCAAAAGATGCTTCAAGATAATGCGAGTATTACTAAACCCAAGACAGCTTGCCGCTTCTATGTACTCTTTGCGTCTTTCTACCGAAGCTGTAGCACGTACCGTACGCGCATAAAGTGCCCATTGTACGATTGCTAATGCAATTATAACTTTATCTACCCCTTTCCCAAGTAACGCTAGTAAAACAAGCGCCACTAGAATTGCTGGAAAAGATAGCTGAATATCTACTATACGCATCAAAAATGAGTCAACTTTTCCACCATAAAAAGCAGCTACTAAACCAACCGTTAACCCAACACTTAATGCGATAAGTGCGCTACTTATAGCAACTATCAGACTTGTCCGAAGCCCATAAATAATTGCGCTCAACACATCACGCCCGGCACCATCTGTCCCGAGCCAAGCAATGGTGCCATTGAGCATTTCTTCACCTGGAGCTAATCTACCATCCAAAATGGTTACAATTGCAAGATCGTAAGGATTAGTCGGAGCAAGAAATGGCGCAAAAATTGCACAAAACGTTATCAACAAAAGGAGAGCAAACGAAATTAGAGTTGTTGGCTTTGATAAGTTAGTACGTAATATTTTAGCATATGACAGGGGATTTAAAACTCTTTCTGATGTGGGGTTCTTTTCTATCATTGTTCACTTCCATCCAGACGAACTCGTGGGTCAAGTGCTGCATAAATAATATCTACAACTAAATTTAAAAGTAAAAACAGAGTTACTACAAATAGTAGGTACGCCACAACGATTGGGCGATCCAGATTTACAATCGCGTCAATAACTAACTTACCAAGTCCTGGCCATGCAAAAATTGATTCTGTCACCGTTGCAAATGCGATTAGTGTACCAAACTCGATTGCCAAAACCGTTATTATTGGAATAAGAATATTTGGTAAAAGATGAAAACGTACTATCCTTCTGGGAGACAGACCTCGAGCTCGAGCAAATTTGATAAAATCCAGTCTCATTACCTCTTCTGTTCCAGCTCGCGCCAAACGTATTACCATAGCAATTTTAAAAAGTGCGAGATTAGTGGCCGGCATAATCAGATGGCGTAATCCATCAACAGTGAACACACTACTCTTAATACCAAGGAAGTACGCTGTCTCGCCACGACCAGACACTGGTAGCCAGCCAAGTACGACTGAAAAGACAATTATCATCATAAGTCCTAACCAGAAAGTCGGTATAGATATTCCTAGGACAGAGCTACTCATTATAATCCGAGTACCCCAGCCATCAGGGTTTAAGCCCGCGTAGATACCCAAAGGTAGACCAATAGTCACCGCAATAATTAGAGCGCAAGTTGCAAGTTCTAGAGTGGCTGGAAAGCGTTCAGCGATAAGCGCCAGAGCAGGTCTACCGAAGATAAATGAATTACCTAAATCTCCAGACATTGCACCAGTGAGGAACCTCCAATATTGAATATGGACTGGTTGATCAAGACCAAAGGCCTGTCTTACACGATCAATTTCTTCAGGTAAACTTTCTGGATTAACCAACATGTCTACTGGATCGCCAACTAAGTTGATCATAGAGAATACAATCAAAGACATAACGAAAAGGACAACCACGCTTTGTATAACACGTTTAATTACAAAAGCTAAAATTAGGAACTCCTTTCATGGGTTGGCCCACAGCTAAGACGCTGCAGGCCAACTTCTTTTACTATTCTTTGCTCACATTGTGTAAAAATGTACTATCTAAAGCACCATTTTTATAAGTAATGCCTTCACGAGCTGCCCAAGTTGCTACTACGTGATGGATTGGAAGTAATGCATATTCCTGCATTGCGATCTCTGTGGCTTTAATGAAAGCTTTTTCTCCCATTTCAATATCCATTGAGGCTCGTCCATCTTCAATTAGTTTGTCAACTTCAGCATTACTATAACCGTTTCGATTTCCAGGTCCATATCCACGTTCCTTTTGCTTTGTGTGAATGAAAATCCTTAATGGATGTGAAGGCTCTCCAGAACCATTGGCGTAACCAGACATTGCAACGGTAAACTCTGGTGTCTTATCTACTCCACCACGCGCAAAACGTTTAAAGAAAACGGAAGCAGGCATTGTCTCTACACTTGTGTCGATACCAATTCTTGATAGCATCTGAGCAATAGCTTCAAGAATACGTGTATCATTTGTATAGCGTCCAGCAGGTCCATGAATAGTCAGTTTAAATCCGTCGGCATAACCTGCTTCAGCCATTAATTCTTTTGCACGAGTTGGATCATAAACGTCTGCTTTTAAATTAGCAGAATAACCAACGTAGCCTTCTGGTGAAAACTGGCCTGCAGGTGAGGATAGCCCATCCATTATACGATCTGATATAGCTTGCCGGTTAATTGCCAGAGACACAGCTTTTCGCATACGAACATCTTGAAAAGGAGACGCAATTGGATTTCCATTATTATCTGTAGCGAAAGCTCTTCTGGGATTATCGGTCATATGTAAAGTTAAATAAAGCGAACGGTTAGAAACTGATTTAAAGACCGAAATTCCAGCACGCTTTTCAAGGCTTGGAAGATCAGAAGGAGCTACTCGCTCAATAAAATCAACATCACCAGAAATAAGTGCAGCAGTTCGCGTTGTGCCGTCTTTGATAGGGCGAATGATAACATTATCCCACTCTACCACATCACCCCAGTAATCATCATTACGTTTAAGTTCGATTAAGTCTCCTGGTAACCATTTAGTGAGAGAAAACGGCCCAGTTCCGAAAGCTGCTACACCCGTATTAAAATCTTTGGTCGTTGCGTTTGCGAAAGCCGAGTCGATTATAGCAATTCTAGACATGTCGTTTGGCGCAAAGGGGTCAGATTTTTCAGAAGAGATCTGTAGAGTTAAATCATCAATGATTTTAAAACTTTTACCTTTAATAAAAGTTGCAAAACTGGATGGACTGTTAGGCACATTCGCAGCTCGTTTCATTGTGGCTACGACGTCTTCAGCGCTAAACGTTGAACCATTTTGAAACTTAACACCTGACCTCAGATGAAACTCCCAAGTATTGTCGTTGATTGGTTTCCAAGACTTTGCAAGCCCAGGAACCAATTTTTGATTCACATCCTGTAAAACAAGTGCACTATACATTTGCGTCATAAGTGAGTTATTTTGAGTTGTATTCTGGTAATGTGGATCCATAGACGTAGGTTCAGCCGCTAGAGCCACTGTTAGATCGGCTGATAAGACAGAGCCCGACGAAAAACCGAGACCTGATGCCACTGCAGTAATAAATGCTAATGGTTTTATAAAAGATATCTTCATATTTTCTTCTCCCAATTGATTTTTTGTTTATTTGCAGTTGAGGCGACCCAGTCTGATCCCCACGCTTTCTTCGCGAACTCTTTAACATATGTGTTAAAGATATTAGGGTATTCCGCATAAGAAGCGTGACCCGCCTCGGGGATGACGACCTTCTCTGCTTTAGGCAGAGCTGCGACTAACGCCGCATGCATTTCAGTCGAAATTATTGAATCCTTAGCACCTGTCAGAATAAGTACAGGAGCGCTAATACCTTGACAGGTGAGCGTATTATCAGTTTCCTGGCTCATTCGGCCCCCGTCGCGAATTCCTTCAATACGCGTATTTCCTGCAACATCCGCTAAAAACTTGATTACGTCTTCATGGGTACCGTCAGGTGTACTACGTTTGGCTCGCTCCATCGTATATTCTGCGTCAGCACTATTTTTATTGAGAGCTTCAATACGGTTTGAGTAACGAAACATTAAAGGTTCACCTGTTGGATGTCCAAATCCAAGATGTGATGATGACAAGACTAAGCCTGCAATAGACGTATCAGGGTCTGTCGCCAATTTTGTGGCGACCAGGCCTCCCATCGAATGGCCAATTAAAATAGCATCCTCAACTCCTAAGCCCTTAATGAGGGCTTTTGCAGCACTTTGATACACTTCAATACTGTCTCCAAAACTATCAGAGGAACCAAAGCTGGGAGCGTCCCAAGCGATTACTCGAAAATTGTTTCGTAAAGACAAAAATGAAGATGCCCAACTTCGACTATTACCGTTCATGCCGTGTAGAAAAAATAATACTGGCCCAGCACCCTCTTCACGATAAGCTAGGGATCCGTCTTTATAAGGGAAATATTTTAACTCAGGCGTAATCAAGTTTGTCATCTCGCTCCAACAAAAGTGAATTAGAGCACACAACTGAAATTACTAGTGATCTAACTATTGTTAATCCGAGGTAACACGAGGGGTAAAACCAAAAAAGGTTAAAACTTTTTACATATTTAAGTTAGTGATTGAGCTTCAGATTCTCGCATTAAAATAATAGTTTGAGCGAGTCTTAACGCATGAGAAAACTTTGGATTTGCCAGAAGTGCATTACAATAATTACGCCAAGCGTCCAACATTGGCTTTGTAGGGCGGTAATCATGTCGACGACGATCTAAGCTACCAGTTACCTCCTCTAAATAACCGAGTTCCAAAGCTTCGTGAACCGTTGATTTAACTGTTGGGCGACTAAAATCAGACACTTCAACAAGTTCAGAAATGGTAAAACTACCTTTAGAGAAGTAGAAGTTCATCATGTATCTCCGTAGCTCAAAAGAAGTAAATTTTGTGTTAAAAAGGCGGCGCACTTGGCCCGGGCCATGTTCTCGCCTATAAACATGGCGCGAGCTTTCAAAGGAAGCCTGAGCAAAACAAAATTCAGCAAATAACGGCTCAGTAATTGTCATTTTTAATCCTTGGAAAAATGTAAATAAGGTTTATATACTTTATATAGTTTTATTAATATTTTCACAAGACTTCACAATTTTTTATCGCTTAATTAAGATTCTAGGGGTCCAAATCCTCATCAAAAAAACCTTTTTTAATAAACTTAAACATTAAATTGAGTACATAAACTGATCGAGAAAAATTAAATTTAACTAAGTTTAGAAGAATCTTATCTTTTGATAGGGTTTGTTTTTTGTGGGGTCACTGAGCCCAATCGAAATGACCGAAGCGCGCAGGGCTCACCCCCAGGGGCGCCCCGAACCGAGTGCCGCGCGCCGCGCACCTTGGGCCTTTAGG
>Ga0302134_10001840_pt1 | contig 10117 bp, 7 predicted proteins | sample CB9_SCM_MG_FD_203123 | JGI IMG/M metagenome (GOLD analysis project Ga0302134, IMG submission 203123) | Marine microbial communities from Western Arctic Ocean, Canada - CB9_SCM | ecosystem: Environmental > Aquatic > Marine > Oceanic | place: Canada: Western Arctic Ocean | collected 2017-09-19
AGTGATTCACGTTTCTCAAATTCATTGGCCTCACCGTCTCTAACCCCAATACGATTTAAGGCGATGTCGACGTCGAGATCTAGAATGATAAGGAGATCTGGCTTGGGGGCGAATGCTTCGTTTTTCTCGCGAATCTCAGCTGGGTCGATACCTCGAGCTCCCTGATAGGCCATACTCGAGAAATAGTATCGATCAAGAATGACAATGCCGCCACGTTCCACGGTGGGAGTGATTAGTTCTTCGACGTGCTGCCGACGGTCCTTGAGGAAGTAATCAAGTTCGTCCTCGATACTTAGCCTGCCTGTCGTGGCGCTTTCGCGGAGTTTGCGCCCCCACGGCCCATTAGTGGGCTCGAAGCTCTGCACGACCTCGTGGCCATCCTTGCGGAGTGCCTCGGCGAGCATCGTAGCCTGAGTCGATTTCCCCGTGCCATCGATCCCTTCAATAACAATCAATTTTCCTTCGTGTGTATTCACTTGGTTTTTGGAGTTTGTAACTTGGAATTTAAAGTCTAAGCCACGCGTCAATACCACCGACAACATTATGAGCATTGGTAAAGCCTTCGTTAACGAGAAAATCAACAGCATGGGCGCTACGCACGCCTGATTTACAATGAATGAGGATTTCCGTATTGAGTCCCATTTCTTTAAGCTCTGGTATGATTGATGGGAAAGTAGCGAGTGGCACGAGACGGGCACTTGCGATGCTTGCTACATCATATTCCCAGGTTTCACGAACATCGATGAGGATGCCAGGGAGACCTCTTGCGAGTCTGCTTTTTAATGCCTCTACGGAAATTTCGCCAGGACCGGGTGGCGTGGATGTGGGGTCAGGGATGCCGCAAAAGTCTTGGTAATTCATGAGTTCAGTAATGGTTGGATTTTCTCCGCACAAGGGACACTCTGGGTCACGACGGAGTTTAAATTCTCGGAAAGTTGTATTGAGTGCATCGTAGTGAAGAAGTCGGCCGAGTGGTGGCTCGCCAGCGCCGAGAAGCAGCTTGATTGCTTCCATCGCTTGCATGCTTCCAATGATGCCCGGCAGCACACCTAATACACCAGCCTCAGCACAGCTTGGAACACTACCAGCATCGGGAGGCTGGGGGAGCATACAGCGATAACATGGCCCTCCAAGGTGAGGCGCAAATACGCTAAGCTGACCTTCGAATCGGAAAATAGAGGCGTAGACGTTAGGCTTTTTCAGGAAAAATGCGACATCGTTGCTGAGGTAGCGGGTAGGGAAGTTGTCGGTACCATCGATGATCACGTCATAGTTAGCTGCAATTTCCATGGCATTCTCTGCGGTGAAATTGCAGGCGTGTTTCTCAATCTGAACGTGTGGGTTGATATCGTTGAGACGAGCTGCTCCACTATCGAGTTTACTCATGCCCAGCGTCGATTGCCCGTGGAGGATTTGGCGTTGGAGATTCGATACCTCGACAACATCGGAATCGACAATTCCAATACGCCCCACGCCTGCCGCTGCGAGATAGAGTGTAGATGGTGAACCGAGCCCACCGGCGCCAATGCATAACACAGAGCTTTTTTTCAAACGTTCCTGTCCCTCAAGTCCAACTTGAGACAATGAGAAATGTCTGGCGTAACGAGCTTTTTCCTCCGTGCTGAGCATGGGGGGAATAGTGAATAGTGAATGTTGAATAGTGAATGCTAAACTCTGACTATTTTACAGAACGGTAGTGTGCTTTGGGAAAACCAGAAGCTTTGCTACTATCCTCAAGCAGCACTTGCACTGCCTTTTCAAGCTGCACATCCTTACCTAGGCTGAGTTCGCCGGGTTTGTTCCAGAGACTGACGTTAGGTTTTGCTCCATTGAGTTCCATGTCTTTGCCATCAATGGAGCTGAACCAACCTCGGAAGGGTAGGCGCATGGTGCCGGCATCCATGATCTTGGTACTGCCTGTAGAAATAACTCCACCAGCGGTGGCGACCCCTACGACTTTACCCCGCTTAAGGTTTCGGATGGCATGGGCGAAAATTTCGGCATTGGAAAAACTGTTCTGGTTACAAAGAACAATGATGGGTTTGTTCCAAGTCGCGTAAACGATTCGATCCTGCGGATAGCCGGCTCCGCCATTACGAGGGATCGTGAAGGCATGGCGTGGCTGGCAGAGTGCCGTAAGTAAGTGGTCGGTGGTGAAGCCTCCTCCATTATTACGCACGTCGATGACGATGCCATCCTTACCTGCACCTTGTTCGTATAGGTGGTGTTCAAATTTTTCAAACTCGTCCCACATCATGCGAGCCACGTGAATGTAACCCAGTTTCCCGCCGGACAGCTTGTCCACGGCTTCGGCCGTTGCATCGATACGTGCGTTTTTGGTTAGCACGCGGGACGCGGAGTAAGTAGTGGGCATGATTTTCACTTCTCGATCTTTTCCGTCCTTGTCTACGACCGTTAGGTTGACTGGATCTCCGACACGGCGGTTCAGTAATTCGGTAATCGGTGTAAGCTCCTTAATTACAACACCATCAACTTTGGTAATGATTTCACCTGATTCAATTTTTGAGATCGTCCTATCGGCTGGCCCTCGAGGGAAAACCGTAGTGACCTTCCAGCCATTACCTGCATAGTCAGAGTCAAATCGTAAGCCAAAATGAACGGTTTCCTCCTTCCATTTTTTTGTAGGAACCCATGCTTTTGGCCAGGTGCCTGAGCGGAAGCCGGTGTGGGATGCATTTAGCTCACCGAGCATCATGCTGGCAATCCGAGTAAAGATCATTGAGTTGGGCGCAGCGGCGGCCATGTCTTCATATTTTTCGCGAATGGTGTTCCAGTTACGATTATTCATGGCTGGATCGTAAAAGGAGTCTCGCATTGTCTTCCATGCCGTGCGGAAGACCATTCGCTTCCATGCTTCAGGATTCCGGTGGGTGTAGATGGTGAAAGGATATTTGGTATTCTTCCCACCTGAGAGAACAGCAGGTACCCCACCTGAGATCCAGTATAACTTACCCTTGCTTGTCATCTTGATAGGAGAACCCGTTGCATCAGCAAACTTGGTAGGTTTACTTCCTGACTTGGCTTCCACTCCGTAGATTGTTTTTCCTGCTTTCGATTGGAAAAGAATGCGCTTGGAATCACTGTTCCAGATGAGATTTGTTGGGCTGACTCCTTTGATTTGGATTCTATGAAGTCGCTGATGAACGTTCTCGAGGTCGAAAACTTCGTCCTCTTTCTTCTTTTTCTCCTTATCGCCAGTGAGTGTCTTGATGGCTTTTTTAACCGTTTTCTTAGCACTAGCTTTGTAGGAGGGGTCTTTTTTCATGGCCTTGTGGGCCTTGTCTCGAGTCTCACCATCTTCATCCTTAGCTCGATCGGATTTGTAGAGATCGAGATAGAAAATATCGTATTCCTCTTTGTGATGACGTCCCACAAAGGCTAGGCGTCTACCGTCTGGAGACCAAACAGGAGAGTAGTCCAGATCGGGATGCCTACTAATATTCACGGGGGCTGAACTGCCGTCGGATGGCATCAGAAATATATCAGGGTTGAAATCATTATCCTGTGCCGTGTAGGCGATCCATTTTCCGTCAGGCGACCACTGGACGTTTGGAGAATTCCAAGATTCTAGCAGTCTGGTGGGTTCCGTGCCATCAATGTTACTGACCCAGAGATTTCCGGGGTAGGTGGTGTAGGCGATTTTCTTTCCCTTCGGGCCAGGGTAAATGCCTTCAGGCCGATCCGTTGCTTTGATAATCGTGGTGTGTTTGCATTCTTCTGCTTCCCACCAGTATTGACTTGGCTGGGTGCGTTCGAGACGGCGGATCTCAGTATCGATGCCGTCATCATAGATATAGAAAATGGATTTTCCATCGTGGCTGAACCAGACGTCCTTTTCGTGACCCGGAGTGTTTGTGAGCTGGTGAGGTTTACGGAGGATTGTGTCCATCGCCCAGAGGTCACCCTCTACAGTGAAGACGGATTCAAGTCCACTTGGTGAGAATGAGGCGTCAGTGGTAGATTTGATGACTCTTTCCTCGTTATCGTTCTCCTCCAGATCTTCGTCGTGCCATAGATCAAGTTTTTGAGGTTCTATCGCGGAGTTTTCGCCTTGAGTTAGAGGCAGGATGTAGAGATCGAATAGATGGCGAAAAACAATAGCGTTACCTTGTTTGGAAATAGATGGTTGCAATACGCTGTCATCTTCAAACATGGTGATCTGTTTGTCCTTTCCTTCACGATCGCAAAACCAAAGATTGTATCCGTTAGGGCTGCCTTTGGCATAGAAAAACCCAGATCCATCTGGGTGGAAAAATGGTGTCCTGCAGCCGTGGTCATCAGAGACAGGTTGAGTGAAATTTGAACCGTCATTGACCCAAACCTGACAAGCCTGCGTGCCATGGTATCCTTTGCGGTAAGTTTCAACGCCCTCGCGTGTAAAGATAATGGATTTTCCATCGGCCGAGAATCTACCGTTCTCAGCATAGGCAGGAAATGCAATCTTCTCAGGTGAATTGCCGTCGATGTTCACTCGGTAGAGACGGTATGGCTTTCTACCCGGGAAATCGCGCAGTCCACGAATGAGGAGTGACTTTCCATCAGGCGCGATATCTTCTAAATATGATCCTTCACTGTGATTTGTAATCTGGCGTGCATTACCTCCCTCGGTGGGCATCACGAATATCTGGTAACCGCCAGCGCGAGCACTGCCAAAACAAATGGATTTACCATCAGGGGCGAACTTTGGTGCAAAGTCCCACGCTGGGTGTGTGGTGAGTCGTTCCGCTTTTCCGCCTGATACTGCAGCGGTCCAAATATCGCCCTTCCAGGAAAACAGTACCTTGGATCCATCGGGTGAAAGAGATGGGAACGAAGCCATCCGTATCGGCTGGGAGGCATTCACAGCCAAGGTCGAGATGGATAGTAAAAGGGCTGTAAGCAGTCGGGTGCGGAATGTCATGATAAAGTAAGTAATGTTCGAGCGGACGTGATTTTTAGCGAATACAAACGTCTACTTTGTCCCAGAAATAATAAGAATATTCCACCCCGCAAGTGAGAACCCATAGGTGGGGCAGGGCGGGCAGCACAGGCAGGAAAGAAAAGAGGAGTATAGCTCAGTTGGTGGCGGACCTAGCTGTTCAGCTTTTGCTCGTGACCAGGGTCCGGTTTGGCTCCGTTATCGAGCGCTTTACGGTAGAACTCAAGGGCGTCTTTCTTGCGTTTTTGCTGAAGATGTAAAACCGAAAGGTTGTAGTAAGCATCTGCATTCGTTGGTTCTAGCTTGATGGCCGTAAGGAAGTGTTCCTGAGCCTGCTCGTAGCGTCTCCCAGCACCAGCTAAGTTGCCTAGGTAGAGATGAGCTCGGGCGTTGCCTGGTTTGATATCGAGAGCTCGTTGAAAAGCATTGCGCGCATTATCCAGGTCGTTGCCTTTGTATTGTGCAAGCCCTAACATGTAATGAGCATAACTACTGTTCTCACGCATGGTAATGGCCTCATTAAATAGCTCGACGGCATCTAGAAAGTTTTCAGTTTTCAGTTCGACCACGCCTCGGTTGCAGAGGGTGGGGAAGTGACCGGGGAAACGCTCGTCCATATCCAAGAGTATCTGTCGAGCTGCTTCAAAACGACCTTTTTCAAAGGCGCGCTTCATCAACGGTGTGTAGGTTTGAATTTCCGTCTCCAAGGCATCACCATGGGCACGTGCGTGAGCAAGAGGGACGCGTTCAGGATTTCTGAATTCGCCATCTGGGCGACGCATTGCGACGAGTTCCTTTTCCTGGTCGGTCAATTCAACTTTGGTGGCACGAATATCCTTAAAGGCGGACGCCATTCCAGCGATGGTAGTTTTTGATTGTTGATAGGCATCCCAGAGGATTTTTTCGCCCATCTTACGGCGCTCCTGGGCAGCGATAAGACGCTTGACTGTGCCTTGAAGGATTTCAACTTCTTCCTTATTCGCTCCTTGGTCAGGATGGGCGCGCGCATCCACTAGGGCGGCTTGCGCATCACGAAGCTGGCTCTCTAGCGACTTAATCATCCGGCCGTGGTTCGCCTGATCTTGCTGATAGCGCATGATCCGTGTTTTGGCGATAGCGAGATCACTTTTGGCTTCGACCAGTTCGTCCTTGGTGACGTTATGACTAGTTTCGAGATACTTGAGTCGGTCGAGTGCTTGTTTTAGTTCGCGTCCGAGGCGCATGTTCTCGGTGATCAGTTTTTGCACTCCCTTGGAGTCGCTTTTCTTAAGGATATTCGCTAGGGCATCTCGTTCGGTCCGTAGGGAGTCACGTTCTTCTGTGAGTTCCTTGATCGTCGTTTGGGACTCATCAAGTCGGAGTTGCATTTGGCTTACTCGGGCATTGGCGAGGCCAAGGTCCTGCCGGGTTTTTTCGAGCAGTGAGGTGACGGTTTTAAGCTCCTTACGAAGTTCGCGAATGACACGGTTGTTGACACTGCCTTGCTCCTCCATTTTTTTGGTGATTTCCTCAGCCTTTCGTTTAGCAAGATTGGCTTCCGCTTTGCGTTCCTCAGCCATTTTTCTGGCATCATCAAATTGACGTTTGGATTCTTTTAAAGCGCGAGCAGTGATATCGAGTTCGCGTTCACGAGTGCGTTTTTCTCGGGTGAGACGATCCATGTCCTGCTGTAGAGGAGCTCGGGCAAGGAAATCCCGCATGGTGTTAATTTCACGATCTTTTTTTGCAATCAGATCAATCAAGCGTTTTTCTTCGACTGGGTTACCTAGCTTTACGGCTTGGGCACGCAGCGTTTGGGCACGAAGAAGCGCAGAGCGTAATGATTGGTTGTCGCGTTCAACTTGTTGCAGTCGGCGTTGCAGTTTTACATCAGCAGAGGCAACGGTCGGAGCCGTAGGCTTGGGCCTGGCAGGAGGTATACTGGGGCTTCGTTGATAGCCGGTTGCTGTTGGTTTGGGCTTGGGTATATTCGCTGTCTTGGGCTTTGGTTTGGGCTGAGCCCCGCCTTCAACGAGGTCTCTAGTCTTGGCCTTTCGCCCTGCCAGTTGATCGGCAGCCTTGGGCTCGATCGTTTTTATCGAAGCTTGGGTGCTTTCAACTCGGCTTTTGACGAGGTGTGGCTTCCAGTTTTTATGGAAGCGGCTGAGGACATCATAATACTTTGCAGCTTGACGGTATTTCTGCCAAGCTTCGCTATGTTTTTCTTCCTTCTCAAGTTTTTCAGCCCGCTGGATCTCCAGCCACGCTTGAAAAAAAACATCCGAAGGATCGAGGGCACGTGGATCTTGCTGCGCCGATAGGGGCGACACAAAACATCCAAGGAACATCGGAATCAAAAGCAGTAAAGACATGATGCCCCGGATCGGTAGGTGGTGTGGGGTGCTCATGAGCCGAACACGCTAGTCAATTTTGGGTCACCTTGCAAACGGAAAAGTCGGGTGTGCCTACGGCCTAAATAACTTTCCTGAAGGTTGCCTTTTCAATATTCTTGCCAATTTGCTAGTCAATCGCTAGTCAGGGGGCGCAATGAAAGTAATTATGATCTATGGCAGCGCCAATGATGTTCCCTTCATGGAGCCAGCCCGCGCTTATTTGAAGGACAGTGAAGTTCAATACGAAGAAACCGTGCTCTCAGCTCACCGGAATTTGAGTGAATTGATTGAGTATTTGGCAAAATTGGAGGAATCTGGCGAAAAGGCAGTGATCCTTGCGATTGCTGGACTCGCAGCGGCTCTTCCGGGTGTCGTTGTTATGAAGACATCACTTCCTGTGATTGGCGTGCCAGTTCCTGGCGGTCCGCTCAACGGGATCGACGCTCTTCTATCCATTAGCCAGCTTCCAGGTGGTGTCCCTGCTACGACCGTGGGCTTACACAGTAAGGCCCCCATGAACGCAGCGATGGCGGCTCACCGTATTATTCAGCTAGCTCAATAAGTTATAAAACTCAATCCATGTCCCGCACTCTGACAGATTCTGATATTGCCCAGGGAGTTGAAAAACTCACCCAGGTGATCCGAGAAAGTAATCCCGAGGGGAATTACGCACTGGTCGGCGTGCGGAGTCGTGGTGATGAAGTGGCCGAGCGCATTTTAGCCCAACTCGCTACATCCGGGGTGAAAGTCCCCATGGGCGTGCTCGATATCTCTTTATATAGAGATGATTTAGCCCACCTAAGCTCCAACCCAAAACTTCAGCACAGTGAGCTTCCTTTTGCAATCGACGGTGCTCACGTTATTTTGGTCGACGATGTTCTATTTACCGGACGGACAACTCGCGCAGCTATCGACGCCCTGATGGATTACGGTCGACCTGCTAAAATCGAACTCGCTGTATTAATCGACCGCGGTCATCGCGAGCTTCCTTTTGCTCCCTGTTATGTGGGTATTGATTTGGAAACAAAGCGTCTCGACTACGTTGATGTGAAACTGAAGAACACCGATGGCTTGGACTTGGTTGTAGTTACCGAAAATAATGATTAATGGCGGATATTCCTGGTCACAAGCGTAGCGATAACGAACTCAGTGAGCTTCGGAAGCGGAATGCTTTTGCAGTTAGACCGCCAGTGCAGCAGCTCAAGAATCAGGCGCTGCATCCTATTATTTTAGCCTTGGGCTATATCCTCTGCCTCACAGGGGCAGGTCTGGCGATTGGAGAGATTTACATCTCTGGTCTTGCTTGCGCCTCGATCACGCTTCTGTTTACTCTTTTTATATTCTGGAAGAAACCTAGGTCCCGACACCACGCGGCAATTATGGCGATCATATCATTGCTTGTGCTTGTGTTCGGAACCGTGTATTACCTCGAGCAGTTCGAGCAGACAACCTATGACGCGCAAGGACCTATTAGATATTGAATCTCTCAGTCGGGAGGAAATCGTGCTTTTGCTCGATCAAGCCGGGCCGTTTAAGGAATTGTTTACCAGATCGGTAAAGAAGGTTCCTGCCCTTAAAGGTAAATCCGTTCTCACGCTCTTCTACGAGCCAAGCACACGGACCCTTTCATCCTTCGAAGTCGCTGCCAAGCGACTCTCTGCCGATGTTACAACCTTTGATGTGCCTCACTCCTCTGTCGTAAAAGGTGAGTCTCTCCGCGATACCATCGCCACACTTCAGGCAATGCGGACCGACTACATCATCGTCCGCAATAAAATGGCCGGGATTCCTCTAGCCATCGCTAGGGAAACCAAAGCCAGCGTGATCAATGCAGGCGACGGCGCTCATGCCCATCCTACTCAAGCTCTGCTGGATGGTTTCACCTTCCGCGAAGTCTTCCCTGAACCAGAAGGAAAGAAAATCCTCATCGTAGGCGACATTCTGCACAGCAGAGTGGCACGCTCTACCTCAACGCTGATGCGTAAGCTCGGAGTGGAGGTTGCCTGGTTAGGGCCTGGCTCACTGGTGCCTAAACACGGGCCGAAAGATATTAAGCGATTCACCAACTACGAAGAAGCGATGAAATGGGCCCCCGACACCATCTACCTCCTCAGAGTGCAGATGGAACGACAGGACGCCCCGTTTTTCCCAAGCCTACGCGAGTATACTCAACTCTATGGAGTTACCCAGGAACGCTTCAAACGAATTCAAGACGAAGGCACCTACATTATGCACCCGGGACCTGTAAACCGCGGAGTAGAGCTTTGTGACGACGTTATGGAATACAATCGGTGCTTGATCGACCAACAGGTCGAAAACGGCATCGCCGCACGCATGGCCGTGCTCTACTGGCTCAAGCCGGGTCGTCCCGAGGAGGAAGATTTAAATAGCTAACAATCATGGCATCTCTACTTATTAAAAACGCAAACATCGTTTGCGAAGAAAACGACGACCTGACGACAGCCGATGTTCTGGTTGAAAATGGTATTATCAGCAAAATCGGGCAGGGGGTTGACGCTCCCGAAGGTGCTCATGTGATCGACGCAACAGGCAAGATTCTGTCGCCCTCCATGTTCGATACACACATCCACATGCGTGAACCCGGTCAGGAGGCCAAGGAAACTATCCAGTCTGGAACTGAGGCCGCCATCAATGGTGGTGTCACGGGCGTTGTGCTCATGCCTAACACGGCACCAGCGATCGACTCCGCCGCCATGGTGCGTACCATCTATGATATTGCCAAACGTGATGCTCGGATTCCCGTTTACACTTCTGGTTGTATTACCAAAGGACGTGAAGGTAAGGA
>Ga0302134_10001847_pt1 | contig 10106 bp, 5 predicted proteins | sample CB9_SCM_MG_FD_203123 | JGI IMG/M metagenome (GOLD analysis project Ga0302134, IMG submission 203123) | Marine microbial communities from Western Arctic Ocean, Canada - CB9_SCM | ecosystem: Environmental > Aquatic > Marine > Oceanic | place: Canada: Western Arctic Ocean | collected 2017-09-19
ACCGACGTCGTACGATGTTCCGGCGATGGATCGGTTGTATCGCAATAATGGCGATGGTAGTTTCACGGACGTCACTTTTGAAGCCGGTATTAATGTCGCTTTTGGCAACGGTCTTGGTACCGTCGGCGCCGACTTCAACGACGATGGATTGACGGATGTTTTTGTCGCTAATGACACAACGGTTAACCAGTTGTGGATCAACCGTGGGAACCTACAGTTCGAAGAAGCGTGTCTGTTATGGAGTTGCGCCATGGATTCAGATGGGTTGGCAAAAGCCGGGATGGGTGTGGCATCTGCAGATTTGGACGATGACGGCGACAGCGATCTGCTGGTCGTCAACCTGGTTCGTCAGAGTGACTCCTTGTTCCGCAACGAGGGTAGCTACTTCCTTGATGTCTCACGGCCCATGGGTCTTGGCGCGGCCAGTATGCGAACGACACGCTTTGGTGTGGTGTTTGCCGATTTCGACAACAATTCGCGACTGGACCTCTATGAGGCCAGCGGCAAGGTGGAACTGGCTGCACCTACAGAAGGTGACGGATTCGCTGAACCGAATACCCTGTTCAGTGGTTCCCTCAAGGAAGGGACTGTTCATTTTAACGAGGTGAAACCCCAGGGTGGGGTTACGCCGACTTTGATCCATACGAGTCGTGGGGTGGCCGCCGGCGACGTTAACAATGATGGCGGCATAGATCTTGTCGTCACCAATCGCGACGCAGCGCCTTATCTATTAATGAATAGGGTGAAACGCGGTAACTGGGTGCGATTTAAAGTGCGTTCGGGCGATCGCGACGCCCATGGTGCAATTGTTTCCGTCACGGTTAATAAAACACGACTATCCCGGGATGTGCAGCCGTCTGCAAGTTATCTTGCTGCCAGTGATCCACGGGTACATTTTGGGCTTGGCGATGTAGTCGCCGCCAAAGACGTTACCGTACGTTGGCCGGGCGGCGAACAGGAAACATTCGGTGATTTTAACGAGGGTGCAACCTACGAACTGCACAAGGACAAGGGTAAAACGGTATTGCGATAATTAAAACACGCGTTGGGGCCGTCCTCCCTCAATGGTGAAATTGACCCAAAGTAGCTTATCGTTGTAGACGACACCGTTGCAGTGGGGTGCTGATACCTTTACCTGTATGTACCACGCGCCGGCTCGTAGCGGTGTGCCTGCTAGTTCCGTGCCGTTTGATGTAATGCCCGGGGGCAGGCTTCCCTGGACTCGAATGTCCTCAGCTCCCCAGGGCCCCTTACATCGGGCTGTTAACTGGGTCCGCAGATAGTTGCCTATCAAGCCCCGGGTATCGGCCAATTTTATAGAGCTAACAAATGAGAAACCGGGGCCTGCATCCTTTAGAGGCGTGGAGTCGCATCCGGTCTGGATGCCTAGTAGACAAGCGAAAATGCACAGTCTTAGGAATGATCGCATTGATACTAAGGCCTTAAAAATCAGGGGTATTAGTTTAACGGAAAAGGCACAAACGGCTATAATCAACTTCACTATTTATCAAATCTAAACTAGGTTCCTCAGGGGGACTTCAATATGATGACATGTCACGCTAATCAAACAATGGGAGTCCTCGCACTCGTACTCGGCATCTGGGCCACAACTGCAATCGCGGACAATAGAAGTGATTTTGATCAAGCCTACGCCACCTACAACCAGTACGTAACTGCCAATGAAACCGAATTGGCACTCAGCGCCGCTAAGGACTCGCTGCGCTATGGCACAAAGGTATTTGGCAAGAGCCATGTCAACACCGCGAACCTCGCGATCAACTATGCGAAATTGCTGAATGACACGGGTGACCACAAACAGGCGCGCAAGGCGTTAAAAGATAAGCTGACAATCTTAGAGGAACGTTATGGGAGCGAGGCTTCGAAGCTGGTCCCTATGGTGATTGAACTCGCCCGTTCTGCAAAGAAACCTGTCGACGCATTTGAATATCTGCGACGCGCAGGTGACCTCGCCAATGGCTATGAAGACGATCTTATAGAGGCGCAGAAGAATTTCGATATCATGGTGATTTTACTTGGCTGGGGTGGCGCATCGCTGACCGAGCCATTTGTAGACCGGGCGCACGAAATTTACAGCGAAAAGTTACAACCCACCGACTTTCGACTAGGTTTGATGTCTTACCACAAAGCCCGATGGGCGATGATGAAAGGTCAATACGAAGATGCGCCAGGTTATCTGCAGGAAGCGCTAACGGCACTTAAGAGCCCCGTTGGCCAACCCTTAGAAGACCTTGAGCGAACCATACGCATGCAATTGGTCGAAGTACACGAGAGGCTCAAGCAGCCGCAAGTGGCGACTGAGAATTTGCTTGTGCTGGGAGCAAAGGGGGTCTGGTCAAATCCTGCTGAACCCGTCTTTAAGACAGAAGCTGACTTGCCGGTGGAACTGGTCAAACAACGGCTTGAGGGGGACGTTGTTATGTCGTTCACAGTTGACGAGCAGGGTTTTGTAGTAAACCCAAGCGTTTTGGAGTCGAACCAAGAAACGCTTGATGAAGCAGCGTTGACAATGGTCCAGCGTTTTCGCTATGCACCGAGGTTCATTGATGGGAGAGCGGTATCAACCGATGGCGTCAAATACACCGCAAGCTTCGAACCATCCGCGGCCCCACAGTCTGTAGCCACTACTGGAAAGCTCACGAGACCTGCCATAAGAGAGATGATGATGCCGGACAGAAATGACACATCTCAGTGTTTTGACGGCGGCCTCGGGTCAGCTGCAAAAAGTTGTAACGATCTACCATCGTTCAAGTAACGATGATGATCAGAGTTATGGGGTCGGGAATTATGGGGTCGGAGTAAAAATTGCCCACCACAAGTTCATCTACAAAGGTTGGTAATGAACATTCATTACCAACCTTGCGAAAAACGCCATGCCGATCAATTTTTACTCCGACCCCTTAGCCTTTGGTTGAGGAAGGTAACGACGACCCCGTCTACAAGCATTGGGCCTAGGGCGTTTAAGTTGCTAGTCGACTAGTTGATCTCTCTGATCGACTTTCCGGCGCTTTTGCGGCGCGATTGTTGGGTGATTTTGGCGCTGACGTCATTTTAGCGAAAGCCCCGGAAGGACATGCCCTTCGACTTGAACCACCTTTCCTGTCTGACCAGCCGGGTGTGAATCGTGGTGTACTAGACGCCTATGTCTATTGGAGTACGAGGCATTGGTTGCCGCAGGGGTTACTGGTACCCTAGACGACCTTTCAATATCAACGAACAGACTTTTGTAGGAGAAACCATGGGTTTTCAAGCTTTACTCATTGCCAATCGTGGTGAGATCGCCATACGTATTGCCCGCGCTGCTGCGGATTTGGGCATCAAGTCCGTCGCTGTTTTCTCGGAAGACGATGAAGCCAGCTTACATACTCGCGTGGCGGATGAGGCTGTGGCGCTGCCAGGTATTGGCGCTCGGGCATACCTTGATATCGAGGCGGTAGTGGCTGCAGCAAAGGCCGCGGGTTGCGACGCCGTCCACCCGGGATATGGATTTCTCTCAGAGCAGGGTGAGTTCGCCCGTCGTTGTGGTGAAGAGGGGATTACTTTCATCGGCCCCAGTGAAGCACATCTTAATCTGTTTGGTGACAAGGCTCAGGCTCGTGAGGCGGCGATTACGTCAGACGTGCCGGTATTGATCGGTATTGATCGCGCGGTAACGCTCGCAGAAGCCCAAACATTTTTCCACGACAATGGTGGTTCGATGATTATCAAAGCTATTGCCGGTGGTGGTGGTCGCGGTACGAGTGCGGTGACTGATGAAAGTGAGTTAGAAGCGACTTTTGACCGGTGCCGGCGCGAAGCAAAAGCGGCGTTCGGTATCGAAGATGTTTATGTCGAAAAATTTGTACTGCGTGCGCGGCATGTTGAAGTGCAGATTCTAGGGGATCTGCACGGCGGTATTGCACATCTCCATGAGCGTGAATGTAGCATTCAGCGTCGCAATCAGAAGGTGGTGGAGATTGCACCGGCACCGGGGCTCGATCCGGGTCTACGCGATCAGATGATTGATGCGGCAGTTCGATTTGCAAAACAGGTCGGTTACACCAGCCTGGGCACGTTTGAGTTTCTGGTAAATGATTCTAAGAACCCTACGCAACCATTTGTTTTTATTGAAGCTAATGCTCGTTTACAAGTCGAGCATACCGTCACTGAAGAGGTCACCGGCGTTGATATTGTGCAGACGCAGATTCGTATGGCTGCCGGTGAGTCACTGGCGGATGTTGGTCTTGATCAGCCGATTACTCCTAAAGGCTATGCTATCCAGGCACGGGTCAATATGGAGACCTTCAACAAGAAGGGTGCGGTGCGTCCGGCGAGTGGTACTTTTACCGCATATGAAGCTCCCAATGGTCCCGGTGTTCGCACCGATGGATTTGGTTATGTCGGCTATAAGACCAGCACGGCATTTGACTCATTGCTTGCCAAGGTTATTGTGTATTCACCGAGTGCAGATTTTTCTATTGCCGTTAACCGCACCATGCGAGCCCTGTCAGAGTTTCGCATTGAAGGTGTGGGTAACAATATTTCGTTTATCCAGAATATCCTCGGCCATGAGAATTTCGTGAATACGGATGTGCACACGCGGTGGGTGGATGATCACATGAAAGAGCTTGCTGCCGCTTCGGATCAACGGGTCCGGTTTGTTAAGACGGCGCAACCAACTGAACAGGTCGCCTCGGATGGCTATGCCGGCGCGCGGGTTGATAGCAGTGACCCACTGGCGCTTTTTACTCACGACGCTAGTGTTAAGGCATCACAGTCGGTTACGGAACAAGCGCCATCAGCAGAAGTCACGGGTCCCGACGGATCGATAGGGATGAGTTCCCCGATGCAGGGCACCATTATTGCTATTGACGTTAAGATTGGGGATGAGGTGCGTCAGGGTCAGCAGGTCGCACTGGTTGAGGCCATGAAAATGGAACATGTTATCCCGTCCTCGTGCGATGGTATTGTTCGCGAAGTCACCATGGCAGCGGGGGAGATCGTCCGGGAAGGCTATCCCTTGGTATTCGTAGAGGAAGCGGAAGTTTCTGTGGGCGAGTTGGCTGCTGAAGAAGTCTTAGATCCTGATTTTATACGACCCGACCTTGCAGAGAATATTCGGCGCCATGCATTTACGTTGGATGAGAATCGACAGGAAGCCGTTGAAAAACGTCGTGGTCGTGGCTATCGAATGCCCCGGGAAAACATTGGCGAGCTCATGGATGAAGGTTCATTCAAGGAGTACTGGCCGCTGATTGTGGCGAAACAACACACGCGTTACGACATAGAAACCTTAAGAGAACGAACGCCAGCCGACGGCCTACTGGCCGGCACGGGAACAATCAATGCAGATCTCTTCGGCGAAGAAGCTGCCCGGGCCATCGTGGTGCACTACGACTATACGGTGCTGGCAGGCACCCAGGGTGGCCGCAATCACTATAAACAGGACCGGATGTTTGAACTGGCGCATCGATTCAAAATCCCGCTGGTTCTCTTTGGAGAGGGAGGTGGCGGTAGGCCTGGAGATGATCCCAGTGGTCCGAGGGTCGCCTTCGATGTCGAAACGTTCACGACCTTCTCCCAACTGAGTGCTTTAGTACCCTTAGTCTGTGTGGTCAATGGTAGAACCTTTGCGGGTAATACCGCGCTGGTCGCCTGTTGTGATGTCATTATTGCCACGGAAAATACCACCATCGCCATGGGTGGGCCGGCGATGATCGAGGGTGGAGGCCTGGGTATCTATACACCTGAAGAATGCGGCCCGATGTCATTTCAGGTGCCCAATGGTGTGGTCGATATTCTGGTTAAGGACGAGGCCGAGGCAGTACAGGTTGCCAAGAAGTATCTTTCCTATTTTCAGGGTTCAACCAGTGAGTGGGAAGGGCCTGATCAACGCTCGCTGCGCCATGTGATTCCGGAAAACCGTCTGCGCTTGTACGATATGCGAGAAATCATTAATACCATCGCCGATGTAGATTCAGTCCTCGAGATTCGGGAAAAATTTGGTATTGGTGTAATCACCGCGTTTATCCGGGTAGAGGGCAAGCCCATGGGAGTTATTGCTAATAATCCCCATCACCTGGCCGGGGCTATTGATTCTGACGGTGCTGACAAGGGGGCACGGTTTGTTCAACTGTGTGATGCATTTGATATACCGATATTAAGTCTGATGGACTGCCCAGGCATGATGGTTGGACCGGATGTCGAGAAAACTGCGCTAGTGAGACATTGCGTACGTATGTTTAATGCCGGCGCCAACCTTACGGTGCCGTTATTCGGGGTCGTGGTGCGAAAAGCCTATGGACTTGGCGTGCAGGCTATGTGTGGCGCAAGTTCATTAGTTGGTTTTTTTACGGTGGCATGGCCAACGGCAGAGTTCGCCGGTATGAATATCGAGGGTTCCGTGAAACTAGGCTATAGGAATGAACTCGCTGCGATTGAAGATCCTGAAGAACGCCTGAAAGAGTACGAAAAACGAGTAGCGCGTGGATACGAAGCAGCCAAAGCAGTCAATGCGGTTGCAGGTGGGGGCGTTGATGATGTGATTGATCCCGCGGAGACGCGTAGTTGGATTGCTGAAAGTATGAAGCGGGTACCACCGCCACCACCTAGAACCGGGAAAAAATATCCCTTTGTTGATACCTGGTAAGTGAGCGGTACTCGTTCGTCCAGCGGCTATCGCGCCTGCAATTCATGGGAGCCCATATCGACCTTCCGGTAGAAGCAACTCTTGCGGGCATTACCCGTCTCGGGATCTTTGGTATGGCAGGCGCCCTGACCCTGTGGTTCTACGCGATAGACCAGCGCATCCTGATCACAGTCGGTGAGTACTTCGACGATCTTTAGAAAATCGCCTGAGGTTTCGCCTTTGGTCCAGAGTTCATCCCGGGAGGTCGACCAGAAAGTCGCCATACCTTTTTTAAAGGTCGTGTCTAACGCGAGTTGATTCACATAGGCCAGCATGAGGATGTTGCCATCGCTAATATCCTGAACCACACAGGGTGCATAGCCCCCGCGCTTGATGAAATCAACCGCGAGTACGCTGCCTTCTTCCAGTCGTTGTTTGTCCATGGGATCTTCCTCTTACGTAACTTTCTTTATCATGTCCTGGGTGAACACTTTGGGCACAGGTACGGGTACGATCCCGTCTACGCCCAAACGTAACAATTGTGGTGCCAGGATATTGAGTTGGGATTCTTTGATGACGACCGATACACTGCGCCAGGCGTCGTCTATAACTGGGCTGACAGTCGGCGAAACCACTGCGGGCAGAAGTGACTCGACCTGATCCAGTACACCGGTAGGGACATCCATGAACACCATATACACCGGTTCTTTCTCGGCACTGAGTACCGCATCAATGCAGATACGAATATCTTCAATCTTGTCATGTATGGCCGGGTCGGCCATGGCGTCGGCATTGGCGATCAGTTGTGGATTCGAAGTGAAAATCTCCGCCACCAGATTATTGCCGTTTGCCCTCAGGGTCTCACCGGTTTCAGTAATGTCCGTGAAGGCATCAGATTCGCCCATGACGACTTTCGCCTCGGTCTTACCCTCTGAGTGCAGGATTTCGATGTCATCGATGCCGTACAGTTCCTTCATACGTCGACGGGTCAGGTTGGGCAATTCTGTGGCAATGGTTTTGCCAGCACAGTCTTCAGGCTTTTCGATGCCGTTCTCGGGGCGCGAGGCCAGTACAATTCTGGATGGCTGATTGGTGCGTTTTGAGAAGATAAAATCGCCAACAACGGTGACGTCCTGCTCACGACCGGCTTCATAGATGTAGTCCTTGCCGGTAATGCCGCAGTCTACGATGCCTTTAAATACCTTGTCGGGCATTTCCTTTCGATCCAGTACGCGAAATACCACCGCCTTGTCGTAGGGTGTGGACAGTTCGTACTGTCGACTGCTGGGCAGCGGATATCCCGCTTTATTCAGAATTCTTAAAACCTGTTCCTGCAGGCTGCCCGAAGGTACGCCAAAATAGAGGGTGCCCTTTTTTTTACTGAATGCCATTGTCGTTACCTGCGCTGCTTGTGTTTCGCGAAAAGCGGATATTACCCCTATCGGCGCATGATTTCAGTCGAAAATGGTCGCTGATTTCACGACATTCCATTCAGGTGGTGTATTCTTGTGCCCCATAGAACATGGGGTAGGGCAATCGGAACCTACCGGGAGTCAAACGAGGATTAATAATGACAAATAAACTGAGTTTTCTGGTTGTCCTTTTTGTTGGTTTGCTGGTGTCGAATATCGCCAGCGGCAAGCTAAAAGAGGTGGCATCAGTCGAGGGTATTACTGAATATGCACTCAACAATGGCCTGCGGGTCATTCTTTTTCCGGACCCTAGCAGGCCAACCACCACCGTCAATATCACCTATCTGGTCGGTTCCCGGCACGAGGCCTATGGCGAAACGGGCATGGCGCATCTGCTCGAACATCTGGTGTTTAAGGGCACGCCCAAGCATCCGGATATTCCTCAGGAATTGACGGATAAGGGGGCCAGGCCTAATGGCACCACATCCTTTGATCGCACCAATTACTACGAGACCTTTCCAGCAACTGATGAAAACCTTGAGTGGGCGCTGGACCTTGAATCGGATCGTATGATTAACAGCTTTATTTCAGCAGATGACCTCGAATCGGAGATGACGGTCGTACGCAATGAGATGGAATCCGGCGAAAACAATCCAAGCCGTATTCTGCGGCAAAGGGTATTGTCTATTGCTTACCTGTGGCACAACTATGGACAATCGACCATCGGCGCAAGGTCCGATGTAGAGAACGTGCCCATCGAACGATTGCAGGCGTTCTATAGAAAATATTATCAACCCGATAATGCGGTGCTGGTGGTCGCGGGTAAGTTTGATGAAAAGTTTGCTAAAAAACAGATAGAACGGAAGTTTGGTTCGATCAAAAAACCTGATCGACGGGGCGCAAATCGCATCTATCCTACCTACACGAAGGACCCGGTTCAGGACGGAGAACGGACCATTACCCTTCGCCGCCAGGGTGACTCTCAGTTTGTAATGGCGGCCTACCATGTTCCACCCGGGCCCCATGAGGATTTCGCAGCGCTGGATATTCTTACGCACGCACTGTCTGCACCGCCGTCGGGTCGGTTGCACAAAGCGCTGGTTGAAACTGAATTGGCGGCAAGGGTTGGTGCTTTTGCTTATCAGCTGAACGAGGCAGGTCCACTCATGGCGTACGCCGAAGTTCGAGAAGGGGGGTCGATTGATAAGGCCTGGGAGACGATGCAGGCGACTATCTACGATACGGCGCAGGGTAGGACTCCGGTGACGGATGAAGAAGTCGAGCGCGCCAAGACCTACTATCAAAATTCTATCGAGCTCATGTTTAACAATTCACAGGCGATTGCGCTGCAGTTAAGTGAATGGTCGTCCATGGGCGACTGGCGTTTACTATTCTTATATCGGGACCAACTGGCTTTGGTGACTACCGAAGATGTGCAGCGTGTCGCTGCGACCTACCTGAAATCCCAGAACAGTACGGTTGGTTTTTTTATTCCGACCGATGAGCCTGATCGCGCAGAGATACCAGAGGCACCTGATGTTGCGGCGCTGGTGGCAGGCTATAAAGGCAAGGAAGCCGTAAAGGCCGGTGAAGCTTTTGATCCCACGGCGGAGAACATTGAGGCGCGTATTGTTCGGGTGACCCTCGATAACGGGTTTAAGCTAGCGATGCTGCCAAAAGAGACCCGCGGGGGTAATGTCAATGTTTCGCTACAGTTACTATTTGGTAATGAAAAACAGTTAGAGAATCTTGCAACGGTAGGTTCTCTGACTGGCGGTATGCTTATGCGAGGGACGTCTCGATTGTCACGTCAGCAACTGACCGATGAATTTACAAGATTGAAGGCACAAGGTGGTGTCAGTGGGGGTGTTTCTGCTGCTACAGGTAGTGTTCAGACCACCCGGGAAAACTTACCGGCCGTGCTAAGGCTTGCAGCGGAAGTCCTAAAACAACCCGCGTTCGATGCTGAGCAGTTTGCGGAGTTAAAACAACAGTCCATCGCGAGGATAGAGGCTCAACAATCTGACCCAAGCGCATTGGCGAATGAGCGTTTGAACCGGCACATGAAT
>Ga0302134_10001849_pt1 | contig 10099 bp, 7 predicted proteins | sample CB9_SCM_MG_FD_203123 | JGI IMG/M metagenome (GOLD analysis project Ga0302134, IMG submission 203123) | Marine microbial communities from Western Arctic Ocean, Canada - CB9_SCM | ecosystem: Environmental > Aquatic > Marine > Oceanic | place: Canada: Western Arctic Ocean | collected 2017-09-19
GTTTTAATATTTTCAAATGGGTCTCAAAACTGATCCCCAACTCTCTTCTTTTTCGGGCCATTAAGGCAACTTCGGCTGGGTCCAGTACATCATCTACCCATACTCCTTCTAAGAGAAAACGGTATAATTCCTCAGGCTGGGCGCGGGGCTTTTCAGCCTTGACTTGAATTTTCTCTTCAACCTTTTTTTGTTCATTAGTGTCCTCTTTGGTTGTACTTTCTCCTTCAAAAACGATGGTGTTTTCAGGTCCTTGATATTCATCCTCGTCCATGAAAGCTGCAAGAGCATCGTTTACATTAGTATTAGTTGATTGAACTACATTTGGTCGCGCTGCACCTAGTTCTTCGAAGGGGTCAATGTCCTCTTCCACCTCTTCCTCTCCTGTTTCATCCGAAGGGATGAATGACTCAACGATTTCTTCATCCATTTCCATCATTCCACCCATTTCTAAGGTGGCGATTACTTCACCTTCTTCTTCTAATGGTTCTTTTTCGTCATCTTCACCAAATGCATCCAATAGGCTTGCGCCCCTTGCAGCAGGAGCAGTAGTTGAAACATTTAGTGCTTCAAATGGGTCGACATCATCTTCGTCTTCAATTGGCTCATCGATGAACATGGTTATTCACTCTGAAGGAGCCTCGGTATCATCCCTCATCAAACCACCCTCGCGAAGTTTGGGCATTTGTCAAACATCTGGACCACCCCTTTGATAGGCATTCCCATCTACCTATCATCATGGCAGGAGATAGAGTATGGCTATGGAGGGGGCTACTTCTGACTATGATATTCTGCGGGGTAGCCGGAATTCCCACCCTCCCCGAAAACTTAGAGGCTTGGCAATTAACTGAGGAATTGCAAACAGGACCGCTTGAAGATAGCAGTTCTGAAGAAAATACAGAAGAACAACCAAAAGATGACGCAGATGCAAATATCGGTACACAAGAATCAGCAGATGAGTCAGACCAAGAAGGTGATGAAGAGACGGATTCAGGACAAGTAGAAAGGCAAAAGACCCCTGAATTTAGTGAACAAGTTGCAGGTGAAGATGTAGGGGAATGGATAATCCCAGCAACTAGAGTGCTAGTCTTGAGTTTAGCAGCCGTCATGGCAGTCGGAATAATGAGTACAATGTTGACTGCATTAGTGGCATCTGAAGCAGGTAGAATGAGTTTGATGCTGGCTGTTATTGGACCAATTCTGGCAATATCTCAACGTGGAGAGTCTGGAACTTTTACTAGAGGTAGGATTCAAGGCTATATTGAAGCCAACCCAGGTATTCATTTTTCGGCTTTGAGGGATGCGCTCTCATTGGCAAATGGAGTTACTGCTCATCACCTTCATACTTTGGAAAAAGAAGGTAGAATAATGTCATGGTTAGATAGCCACAAGCGAAGATTTGCTTCAAGTGGAATCGACCCAGAAATGTTATCTAGAATCGAGCAACCAGTTGTTGGAATGCAACAAGCGATTCTTGAAGTTCTTGACTCAGCAGGAAAATTGGGAATGAAAAGTGGAGAATTACGCCTCAAAATGAAAACTTCAAGGCAGTTGATGTCATACCACATGAAGCAACTTGATGAAAGAGGATTAGTACAGGCAGAAGGCCGCGGCAAGGCAAGAAAATGGAAGCTACTTGAAACTGGCAGAGCAGTACTGACTTCAAGTCAGCATCTTTAGTTAACAAACTCAATATGCCTTGAACGAAGTGCTTTTAGTTGAGTATTTTCACTTGAACCATGAATTTGTTGGCTCTTAACGCCAGTCAATACAACCATCACTCTCACCTCACTTCCAGCATCTTCCTCGACTGCTGCGCCCCAAATTATTCTTGCATGATCATTGATTTTTGACTTGATGATTTGGGCTGCAGTTTCGGCTTCACCTAAAGTTAAATCAGGACCGCCGACGACATTGATTAGTGCACCTCTTGCATCACTGAGGTCTAATTCAAGTAATGGGCTATGCAGAGCCTCTAAGGTCGCTCTCTCTGCCCTATTTTCTCCACTGGCCCCGCCAATTCCAATCATTGCAACTCCACTACCTGTGGTAATCACAGAGCGTAGGTCTTCAAAGTCGAGGTTAACCATCCCATCACATGTTAACAAGTCAGTAACTCCCTTGATTGAACGAACAAGTAGTTCATCTCCAACTCTGAAAGCAGCAGCAATTGGTAGGTCCTTCACACCTTGAATCTCAAGTAACCTTTCATTTGGAATAACGATGATTGTATCGCAGTGTTCACGTAGGCGTTCTAATCCCCATTCTGCGTTTTGTCGGCGTAGAGCTCCCTCTGAATCGAATGGATAAGTTACCACTGCGATTGTCAATGCGCCTTGCTTCTTGGCCAAACGAGCGATGTGACCTGCTGCTCCAGTCCCTGAACCGCCCCCCATTCCTGCGGTGATAATTGCTAATTGAGTATCTTCTGTAATTTTACTTAAGGTAAACTCACTCTCTAGTGCTGCTGCTTCTCCCTTAGTTGGATCTCCACCCGCTCCACGTCCTCTCGCACTTCTTCCGATTAGGATTTTTTCTTCGACTTCAGTTAAGAGAAGGGCTTGGGCATCGGTGTTAATGGCATATCCAGTAACATACTTTGATGAAAACAACCCTTCGCCCCATAGCCGACTGATTGCATTGCATCCCGCCCCGCCAACTCCATAAACTCGGATTCTAGGCTGGAGTGTCTCAAGCAACTTACGTAATTCGCCATCATTTGCTTTTGAATTTTCATTTTCAGGAGTTATTATTTCTGCAACGCCCTCTGACTCAAGACTCAAAACACGTTCTATCAAGTGCTTCATGCTACTGATGCGGCCTGTAGGCTCTTTCAAGATGACCCTCAATGAAGGGGCTTTGAAGTGGATTTCTAAAGTCCAATTCAGAGGCGAACAAGGTGGCGTTAGTATCAAGCCAACGTGAGAGCCGGTTGATTTCATGGGCAGTGGGCGCAGTGCTTTGATTCTGGCGCTGCTACTACTATTGGTGCCATTTTCTACTATTCCAGTTACCGCCGATGAAGGGAGGAATGGGGATTGGATTCGAGAAGGATCACCTGCATCTCCTAAAAAAATGGCTCTTTCAGTTTGGCAACCAAGTCTTGCTTCTGTTATGTGGGACGTAGCCTGGTCCCCCAGTTATGTTCGAGATGCCGGTGGGGTTGATATCTCGCGAGATATTGCAGTCGTCGGTTTGGACGGCACTCTTAGCGTGTGGAATAACAGTGATGGTAGAGTCGTTATGAGAGTTGACCATCATATGCAATTACTAGGGGTAGATTGGTTGAGTGATAACCATATCATTACACTCGATCAACGTCATAATTGGGATGTCTACACCTTATTCGATGATGGTTCAGCAAGGCCTTCTGACCTAATCGAGCATCGTTCAGGTCATTGGTCGAGTAATATGACTGGTATTGAGCAGAATTGGGGACATGACATGGAGGTTTCAGCAAATGGAACTAGAGTCGTTTTTTGCGGCGGAAGGCCGGCCGCCGGTGGAGAAATCGTAGTAGTTGATACAGCATATTTGCTAGGGCTTTCAACCGAGAAAAACAGTATTTCATTACAAACTCCAGACATAGTCAAAGTGTGCAGGTGGTCAGAAGATGGCACTTCGATTGCTACGATTGAAAGGTCGACCGGAGGAGACAGTATCCGTATCTATGACTCAGATACCCTTGAACAAACTAGCCTACACAATATTGCCACCGGTTCTTTAGGATGGCATTTAGATTGGAAAGGCAGTTCTCAATACAGCGTAGCATGGACAAAGAGTAGTGGAGAAAGCGTAGTCTCTCATTTTCTTGAAGGTGGTCAACTTGACTGGTATAATCCGTTAGAAGAAAACATTACCAGAATAGCCTGGTCAACTTTGACCGATAGCCTATATGTTGGTTTACTGAATGAAGGGCAGGTCCTGAAATTAGATGCAGCTGGGAAAATAGTTGAGAAAAAGGGTTGGCATGCATATCGAAGTTCACGTTCTGATATCAGAGCATTGGATATCGATGCTGGTGGAAATCAAATGGCAAGCGTCGGCCAAGATGGCACCGTTGTAATTTGGTCCATGGCAGAATTTCAAGGCTATCCCGCCCATGATTCGAGCATTATGAGAGAGTTCGAAATATCACCTTCTGAGAAATTAGTAGCCATCGCCAAGGGCTCTGGTTCCTTAGGTATTAAAGAAATTGAATCTGGAAAAGAAATACAGTCCTGTGTACACCCCAACTGGGGAGATTCTATTCTAGATGTTCCATATGTGAAAAGTGTCAAATGGTTGGCAAATGAAGGTTTAGAAAAGGTAGTTATCGGCTATACAGATGGCTTAATTCAATGGTGTTCAATTGAAGGTTCAGAGGAGACTCTCGATACCCAAACTTTTGGGGCATTCGAAATATTTGGTAGATTGGCAGTCAAAGACAAAGACACACTTGTTATCACCAGCGTAGTAGATGGTAGTGATCCCTTAACTGACGGAAAGGTAAGAGTTTTGACTAGAATGGATACTCAATTATGGGAGGTCGCAAATATATGGGATTGTGATGATACTTGTTGGGTGATGGAATTTAACAGAAATGGAACATTACTCGCTACTGCGGAACAAACGGGGAAAATAAGAATCTGGGAAACTTCTGAGACTAGCCCTTCTGACTGGTTAGAATTAGAAAGCCCACATAGCCATGGAAATTATACGGGGGTAGTAGAATGGTCTCCAAGGAGTAACTTACTTCTAAGCGTAGGTTGGGATAAGAGAGTGGTATTATTCGACATCGATAAAGGGTCTGAAGTTTGGAGTAAATTGATTTCCCTTGAAGGATTTTCTGCTGGTTTTTCTCGAGATGAGCCGAAGGTAATTATTGGTTCAGGAATGGCTTCGGATTCAAGCGAAGGAGAAATTTTGATTTATAATGTGAACAATGGCATCCTGATAGATTCGTGGTCAACAGAGGGAATTCCACGCGGTGTAGCAATAACGGGAACCGCCTCAAATAAAAGATATATTGCAGCAAATAGTACGGGGGAATGGACCGTTTGGATGCAAGATACTGACGAGGATGGACAACCTGATTCAATTGACTTATGGCCTGAAGACCCATCTCAATGGACTGATAGTGATGGCGATGGTTATGGAGATAATGAAAATGGAAGTGATGGAGATTCATGCCCTTTTATTTCAGGTATAAGTATTCATGATAGGATGGGTTGCTTAGATTCAGATTCAGACGGCTGGTCTGATTCAGACCAAGACTGGCCTCCACATCCTGTTGGAAATGCTGATGCATTTAATGAAAATCCAAGCCAGTGGAATGATAGCGATTCTGATAGTTATGGCGACAATTACTTTTTCGATATTGTCGATGAATTACGGGTTAACCAAAGTGGTGATGCATTTGTTGATGAATCAAGCCAATGGAGCGATATTGATGGAGATGGTTGTGGAGATAATCATTCATGGTCCTTGAATGGGTTGTGGCGAGTAGACATTGGTGATGCATTTCCGAATAATTTTTATCAATGTAGTGATCAAGATGGGGATGGCTATGGTGATAATTATTCATTTACAATAGGAGACGATGGGTTGAGGTTTGAAATGGGAGACGCATTTTCCCAAAACCCACTTGCTTGGTCGGACTTAGATGGAGATGGCTGCCCACCTGACAGCACAGATGCCAGCAAAATCGATAATTATCCAGAAGATGCAAGTAAATGCCAAGGAGACCCAGACCCTTCGTTGCCTGAAAACCTAGACATCTTCGTTACTTCTGATTTTGAACAGTGGAGAGTGGAAATATCTTGGCATTCAAGAGGGGAGAATACCGAGATGATTGAAGTTTTCATAATTGAATTGAATGAATCTATTTATTGCGATGAATTATGCATTGGAAATGCAACCCTTCTTTTCAATCCAGCACCAGCTGGGTATGTTGACGAATTAAGGTACATCCAAAGAAGCGGCCCAACTAGACTAATTATTGTAGTTAGATCAACTAATTTACAGTACTCAACCATCATAGAACAATGGAGTAATCATAGTGGTGAAGAATTACCAGTGGAAGTCAAAAATGAAACTGATGATTCACCTATTCCAGAGGAAAATAATTCTGAAAATGCAAGCAATTCAAGTAACCAAATAGAAGTCAAGTCCGGAAAGTCAGATAATTCATTGTTAGTGTGGGGCGGGGCAGCCGGGCTGGTACTCCTTATCGGAGCCTCCATCCTACTATTGAGGCGTCGTGGTTCTGAGGAGATTTCTCTCCTCAATGATTCCACATATTCAGAGGTGAGTCCCATTTCCCAACCCGTCTGCACCCGCTGTGGTGAGACTACTCAAATCGTAGCGCATCAAGGACATAATTTCCATTGGTGTGGAGCCTGTCAGCAGTACAATAATTGAGTAGACAAAGGTTTGTGATTAGTCTCTTAGTCCATCTTCGCAGACCTGATAGATACATTCGCCATCAGGTAAGTTTGGAGAGTCTACTAAGCGTGCAATTCTACGGCCACCTTTGGCTTTTCGTAAGTATAGACGGAATGTGCTTGCGTGCGCAAGAACGTGGCCACCGATGGGTTTTGTGGGGTCTCCCCACATTGCATCAGGTCTGCTGTGTACTTGATTGGTCACCAGTATGAGTGCATTGTTTATATCGGCAAGCTGCTTTAATTCCTTAAGGTGTTTATTCAACTTTTGTTGCCTGTTTGCCAGCATTCCACGGCCTATGTATTCAGCCCTAAAGTGGCTAGTAAGGGAATCGACAATTACCATTTTTACGTTGAGGCCTTTGGATGCTCTCTTGACTTCGTCAACCAGTAGCATTTGGTGTGCAGAGTTGTATGCACGGGCTACATGAATTTTCTTCAATACGGCTTCAGGATCCAAGCCATATCCTCTAGCCATTTGGGTTATGCGCTCTGGGCGGAATGTGTCTTCAGTATCTATGTAGAATACCTCGCCATCTAAGCCACCTTCGGAGAGTGGCAGAGTGCAGTTTACAGCAAGTTGGTGCCCGATTTGGGTTTTACCTGAACCGAACTCACCGTAGACTTCCACTAGTGCCTGAGTTTCAAAGCCACCACCGAGTAGGTCGTCTATGGATTGGACTTTGCTTGAAAGTTTCAGTACTTCACGGCGCCTTTCTAAGAGGGCCTCACCACTAACGAACCCTCCAATATTAGCCATTTTCTTTGAGGCCATGATTATTTTTGAGGCAACAGCTTCGCCTAATTCGGCTGATTCTGCTAAGTCTGCCGGAGTCATTACGGCGATGGCTAGAAGTTCTTCATAGCCAGCATCACGCAACTTTTCTGCAGTAGCTGGACCTACACCAGGCAGATCTTCTATGGTTAATTCGCCCACTTCTTCTTCTGTCAACCGCTTCACCTCGGGGGTAATCTCCATCTCTTCTTCTACCGCCTTGTCAGCGGCGTTGCTTGAACTCTTCGTCTTCGTCTTTGTCGCCATGTATTCTTCACCTATCGTTAGAATGGCTTTTTCAGCAACCCTATATGAATGAGGCTAGGAGGGTAGAACATAAAACTGGAAGTATAAATAAAAACTGAATGTGGAGCAGTGCGTCTTTTTTTTACTTTCACTTCACTTTCAATTATTCAGGACTAGGCGGGTCAGGTTTTGGTTCAGACTCCTTTTCTTCATAGACAGTCCAAAATTCACTTGTGACATTGACATCTTCGCTATTTCCGCCAGCGTCGATATTTATTTCTAAAGTCCATACCGCAGCCTCTGGTGTATTTTGTTGATTCTCCCATGTCGCAGATTGTCCGTCGCCGACCTGCTCTGATTCAGTTGCCATCTCAATTCCACTACCATTTTTCAAAGTCCAAGTAACTTGTACTGTATCTGAGAATACAATACTACCTGGGTTCTCTACTGTGGATTTCAACTTCAACTGTGCCGGAGCCTCAAGGCTGTCATCATCAGGGGCCAAATCTATTGTTGCATCACTGGGACTTTGAGTACCTGTTTGAGAATCACGATGATATAGGTCTACTCTGAGAGTTAAGTCTTGAGATGCTGTATTGTTAACATCATCTTTTGCCATCAAAGTAGCCTCAAATATTCCGTGAGTCTGGTAGGAGTATGTCAATACTGAGTTTTCGGCAGCATCAATACTGACAGTGTCTGTGCCATCTCCAGGGTTAAAAGAAAAAGTGGTAATATCCCCATTATCGGAGCGTGTTTCCCTGAAATCAAAACTAAACTCTGCACCATCTCTGGAGGTCTGCTGGCCATTATTATGAATTTCCATTATTGTTGCATTGGTTGAATCATAATATACGACTAAATCTACTGGGCTATTTTCTTCAGAAGTATCTTCATCACTTCCAAGACAGCCTGCTAACATTCCGATTAACATCAGGAGAATCAATCCTGAAGCGCGTATAGTAGCCTTAGACATGGCCTGTGGGAGGGGTGCATATTCTAATAACCCATTTGTGAGAAATCAGTTCAACGCCGGATTACACGATACACAGGCGAAAACCATGAACTAAGATATGTCGCTTCGGTGTAATTAGGCTCAAGTATAGGAACCGAGCCGCCTTGCTCAGCGAGGTGGGGTAGTCTGGATATCCCGTCGGGCTCATAACCCGGAGATCGATGGTTCAAATCCATCCCTCGCTATTCTAAAAAACACATTACGACCCTGAAAAAGCGTGATAATCCATTGTTGGATTGAGTTTATCTACAGCCGCAGCCAATGCGGCGTTTGCAACTTGTTCTCCTGACTCTATACGCTGAACTTGAACGGATAGGTCATTTAACTTATCAAGTAATTTAGATTGAACAGGTGTTGGCATGCCGGATGATGCTACTGTCCATGGCATCACTCTTTCAATCAGGGCAGGAACATCTGCGGCCCTTTGGCCTACTGGCAATAATTGGAAGGCTGCTCCATTTCGGTTAACACTTCCAGCGGCGTTTAGAGCTGAGGTTAATGCATTGCCCAATTTAGTTGATTTCTTTAGATGTCCTTTGCTTAGAAACTCGGTCGATAATGCTTCAGTACAAGCTTCAAGGTGATTTGGCCGCAACTTATTGGCCTTGGAAAATCGCGACATTGCCTTGGAGGATTTACCCATTAAGGCCAGAACTCTACCGGCTTGGACTTCATCATCGGCTTGCTGTTCACGAGTTGCTTTTGCAACCGCTTGATTGCCTTCCGAATTGTGCATCTTTGCTAGCGTTTTTCGCTGTTTCGCTAATTCTTTATTTGCCCCCAAAGAGAGTTTTAATTTTCCAGCCTTTTCAGCCCCTCTTATTTCAAGGATATTTGCAAAATCTCTCAAGCCTTGTACCAATAGATCTTGCTTTTCCAAGTCTCTATCCTTTTCAGCCAACATTCTTTCGGTCATTTCCCCAGCCATAACTTCAGCCATCTCAAGTCGACCTTCAGAGGCATATCTACGCATTTGGGTAAGAACAGTGGCAGGGTCACTCATGCCGAACATTTCACAGCCTCAACACGCCGTAATCGTTAGTCCTCATCAAAGCGTTGGCTTAGGAGCCTGGAGCCGCAGTCAATGTTTTTGTCATTTCAACTCCATCGATTGCACGGATGTTGGCAATAACGATATTTCCAAGTGAACCGAAGTCGCTACACTCAACTTTGGCAAATAAATCATATTCTCCAAATAATAACATCGCTTCCTTAACTTCTGGAATTAGTTTCAATTCTTGCATCACATCTGCTTCTTTTCCTGGCTCTGCCGTAATCAGTACAATTGCGGTGGCCGTCTCAAACTCCGGTATGTCCATCTAATCTCTCCCGAACATCCATGGCAAGGGTCGGGTATAATTCTTCAGTCTGGCATGTTCTGCCACAGGTATGGTTGTAGGGGGTAAGGAGCAGTTGCCGAAATTAAGACTCGCTTTAACTGGGACTCCAGGTACTGGGAAAACCGCATTGGCAACCGCATTGAAAGGCCTTTTTCAAATCATTGAATTAGAAAAACTTGCTGAAGAACTGGCTTTGTTGGGCGAGGTCGATGATGATGGTTCGAGGCCAATAGATATCGAAGAAATGGCAAAAAAACTGGATTGGCAAATACCACATTCCGCAATAATCATTGAAGGCCAC
>Ga0302134_10001853_pt1 | contig 10089 bp, 10 predicted proteins | sample CB9_SCM_MG_FD_203123 | JGI IMG/M metagenome (GOLD analysis project Ga0302134, IMG submission 203123) | Marine microbial communities from Western Arctic Ocean, Canada - CB9_SCM | ecosystem: Environmental > Aquatic > Marine > Oceanic | place: Canada: Western Arctic Ocean | collected 2017-09-19
GCCGTACTCGCCTACGCGCAAGAATCGCTCCTTCAGCAATCGCCTCGGTGACGGACTGTCGCGCCTCGAGGGCGAGGCCAGATATGACCAGGGCTTCATCGGCAGCCGCGCCCGCAGCAGCGAGGGCCCGTGGGCCGCTTGCCGCCATCATTACTGGTGGAGGGAGCAGTTCGGTGGGGGTGCCTAGAGGCAGACGATCAAAAAAAGCCATTGACCCTTCGCCGAGTATTTCTCGAATGTCGAGTACCGCTTTTTTCAATTCCCCTACGCGTGCTGGGCGTTTCCAGTCCCCTATCGCGGCATCGCCAGCACCAATGGCCAATTTCACTCGCCCTGGGGCGGCAGCCGCCAGTTTCTGAGTGGCCGCCGCCTGCGCGATAGCAGACCGCGTCACGGGATTAGTTACCGCAGGGTAAAGCCATATCCGCGAAGTTTCACCGGCTGCTGCCATAAGGGTGTCAAATGGGTCGCCGAACCGAGCATCATCGGCTACCCCTGACCCGCTGAATCCGAGTGACTCTGCGCGCGCTATGAATGCGACCTGGCGCTCAAGCGATGCGCTTGCGGGAGCACCAACGTGAAGCTTGATTGGCATAGCTGAATTCTAACTCGCGTGAGTCGACGAGTTGCTAGTCGTTGACTCACGCTTGCTTCAACTAATAACCTCGTATTCTCTGCTGCTAGCTTCTGCTTGCAGTGAGTGCCACTTCATCAAACTTAGGAGTATGAGACTGTGCCTCAGGTAGGAATCATCGTCGGAAGCACGAGCGATCAGCCCGTGATGGAAGACACATTGAAGACCCTCACCGATCTCGGTGTAGAAGCAGAATTAATCGCGGCATCTGCCCACAGAAATCCCGACAAAGTCCGCGATTGGGTGCTTGGGGCCGAAGCGCGAGGTATTGAGGTTTTCATCGCCGCAGCCGGCGGCGCAGCGGCACTACCTGGAGTTGTCGCCTCGCACACCGCACTGCCAGTGATTGGCGTGCCCTTGACCTCCAGTGACCTAAACGGCATCGATTCCTTGCACTCTATCGTGATGATGCCTCCTGGCATACCCGTAGCTACGGTCGCTCTTGGGGCCTGGGGCGCTCGAAATGCCGCTATCCTTGCTGCCCAGATTCTGGGTATCAAATATGCTAAAATTAGAGGCGCCGTTGAGGAGTATCGCCAGAGGTTACGCGACCGTTGAACCGCCCCTCGATTGACCACCTGACTCATGGCCAAATAAATGCTACTGATCATTTGGCCATTCTCTGCGATTTTGACGACACGGCAGCCGATTGCAATGTTGCGACTTTGCTCTTGAGTGCTTTCGCCGGGGAGCACTCACCGGGAATGACTCCCGGCTGGCAGGTTATTCGCCAGCGGTTTTGGGACTCTGAGATTTCACTTGCTGAATACCAGGAGAAGGCTTTCGCCAGGTTGTCCCAGAGCAAGAGAGAGCAGGTGTCCTACGTACAAGCTAATGCCAAGCTCCGGCGAGGATTTCATTCCCTCGCCGAGTACTGTGAGTTGAATGGCATCGAGTTAGCTATTGTCAGCCATGGCCTGGATTACTACGTGCGAGCATTGCTAGAAAAAGAAGGATTGGGGCGCATTCCAGTATTCGCAGTGGATACGGGAATTTCGAAAACCGGCGAGCAAACCTACTCATACAAATACACGCATGCGGAGTGTCAATGGACCCCGGGAAACTGCAAGTGCCGTTTGGTAGAGGAGTACAGGGAGCGCGGCCACAGCATTATCTATGCAGGCGATGGTGCGTCCGATACCTGCCCTGCAGCTAGAGCCGATTTCGTATTCGCGCGAGACAGCTTGCTGAGTTTCTGCCAATGGCAGGAACTTCCGCATCGAGAGCTTACCGACTTCACAGTGCTGCTCGATTACCTGGTACAGCGCCACAGAGAGGATGCCTGATGTATTACCGCTACGAGCGAGCGCAAATGAAAGCCATATGGTCAGAGGACAATTCCTTTGATTTGTGGCTCCAGGTCGAAATCGCCGCAAGCATTGCGTGGGCTGATCTTGGCGTTGTGCCACGTGAGGACGCGGAGAAAATTCAGAACGCAAAGTTCGACCGTGCATTGTATGACAAATGGTTCGAGGAGACGCGCCACGACGTAGTTTCATTCACCAGGTCTGTCACCCCTAGCCTCGGCCCGGAGGGGCGGTGGATTCACCATGGGTTGACGTCCAACGATGTCAAAGACACTGCTCTGAGTCTGCAAATGGTGCAGGCTGTTGACGAGATTGACTCGGGAATTGACCGCTGCATGGCCGTGCTGAAGAATCGCGCGGAGGAGTTTTCTGCGACCCCATGTATAGGACGCTCGCACGGTATACATGCGGAGCCCATGGCTTTTGGCCTCAAGCTTGCGTTGTGGTGGGATGAAATGCGCCGCCACAAGAAGCGCTTGGCACTGGCGAGAGAGATGATATCTGTCGGTAAAATTTCGGGACCCGTGGGAAGCTATGCCAGCATCCCTCCGGATATTGAGGAGTCCGTTTGTGAGCAACTGGGCTTGGCCCCTGCTCCCGTTTCAAACCAGATACTGCAGCGGGACCGTCACGCGCAATTTGTCCAAACTCTCGCACTCATTGGCGCATCGCTCGAAAAATTTGCTACCGAAATACGAGCGCTCCAGCGGACGGAAGTCAGGGAAGTTGAAGAGCCATTTGGAACCCCCGGGTTCGTGAGCACCGGTTCTTCCTCTATGCCCCATAAGCGCAACCCCGAGCTCTCAGAACGCATCTGCGGCCTTGCACGGCTCGTGCGAGGACATAGCCAAACTGCCCTCGATAACGTTCCTCTGTGGCATGAACGTGACATCTCTCACTCGTCAGCAGAGCGCATGATTCTCCCGGACTCTGCCCTCGCTATCGATTACATTCTTGATACCTTCACCCGGGTCATCGAAGGCATGCTAGTGTTCCCTGAGAATATGATGCGTAATCTCGAGCTCACGAAGGGCATAGTCTTTTCTGAGCGCGTATTGCTGGCACTGGTTGAAAGCGGCCTGGACCGCACCTCCGCATATGAATTAGTGCAGCGCCATGCGTTGTCCGCCTGGGACAAAAGTGAAGATTTCAGAGATTCCGTAAAATCAGACCCTGATGTCACATCACGCCTTGGCGGTGATGACGTAGCTCGGTTGTTCGATTACGGCTATTACCTACGACATGTTGGGCGAACATTCAGCCGATTAGGCTTTGAAGCGAAGGAGCACACCAGTGCCACTGCTTGAGACAAACCTCCCGAACAAGCTCTACCAGGGCAAAGTCCGTGACACTTACGACATGGGCGATGGTATGTTGCTCATGGTTGCCACGGATCGCATTTCAGCGTTTGATGTCGTGCTTCCCAACGGAGTATCCGACAAAGGGCGGGTGCTGTCCCAAATGTCCAAATTCTGGTTCGACCAGACTGCTCATATCGTCCCGAACCACTTCATTGCACTGGCCGACGATTCCGAAGGCCTCGGTGCTCTGGTAAATCACCCTCTCATAAAGACACTTCCTCCGGAGATTGCGCGCCAGTCCACGGTAATCAAGCGTGCTGAGCGCATTGATGTTGAATGCGTTGTCCGGGCGTACCTCACCGGCTCCGCCCTAGTTGATTACAACCAAACGGGAACCATATTTGGGATTCCCGTACCTCCAGGGCTCGTCGATGGGAGCAAGCTCCCCGAATTGCTCTTCACTCCGACCACGAAGGCCGAGATTGGCCATGACGAGCCGATGACTGCGGAAGAAGTGGCAGGCATGGTGGGAGCAGACCTAGCGACAAAGCTACAAAATCTTTCGTTCGCTATTTTTCAATATGCACATGACGTTGCCGCGGAGCGTGGAATTATTATTGCTGATACCAAATTCGAATTCGGTATCAGGGGCGGGGAAGTGATCCTCATCGATGAGGTACTCACACCTGATTCGAGTCGCTTCTGGGAGGGTACTACATACGCTCCAGGGAAATCGCAGCCCAACTATGACAAGCAATTCGTGCGGGATTGGCTCATTGAGCAACCGTGGGACCGCACTCCCCCCGCTCCATCCCTTCCCGAAGACATCATTGAAAAAACACGTGCACGGTATCTCGAAGCATATAGAAGGCTGACCGGACGGGCGTTAACGTAGTAACCAATGGGCCATGGAGCCTCGGAGAGATTGAGTGACTGAGAAGAATCAGGAAGATACAACGGGAGATTTGGGAAAAGGGCTTGCGCTCGGGCTAGATGCCCTCGAGGCTGGAGCAAGCGTCACAGAGACACCCTCAATCGAAGTGCCGGCTGCTGTCCTTACCGTAGGCGAGACACTAGTCATCGAGGAGCCGATAGCAGGCGTGCCTGTCACCGGAAATTCCGAATTCACCGCTCCGCTCACTGGTGCTCTCCAGCAAGAAGCTCTGGGGCTTGGAGCAAAAGAAGTTGGCGGTGAAGCAGTAGCGCCCAACGACCCGGAGGCCGAGGGTCTACAGGCAGAGACAGCAAATCAAATTGAAGGCGTTCTTGAAATAACCCCAGATGTTGAGTCATTAAAGACAAGCGAGCCGGGTTCAATTCAGAAAGAAGCTGATTTCAACAAAGTTGATTCGAACGCCATTCTGCTTGCCTCGCCTCGCGCGCCGCGCATTCGAGAGCGAGCTCCTTCACGTCGAACGACATTGCGGGAACGGCGCCGCAGTCGCGCTACGACCCGCAAGAACCGCAAGCGCACAATCTATGGAATCCTAGGTGGCCTCGTCGCGGGAACCTTGATCCTAGGTCTCGCCCTCCCCTCTTTTGCAGGTCTGATAACCCCCTCGAGTAAGTCAACTAATGAGGGTATTTCGAATGCAGGCACCTACATCCCTGTTCAGCCTAGTAGGGTGCTTGAAGACGGTGAGAGTTACGGAGATTACTCGGTCCCACCAACTTCAGGGCCGAGCTATGCCACGGGCGTCGACTGGGGGGCGTACACGGAACAGCAAGCCAACGAATCGATTGTTCGCAATCTTGAACAAGGCGCAATCGTGGTCAACTATAACCTCAGTAACGAAGCCCAAGTTTCGGACCTTATAAGCTACATAGAAGCCCAACCTGGCTACCCCGGCTGCTTCATTGCCCAGCCTAATGGAGAGATCGCAGCAGGAAATGTCACCCTGACCTCATGGGGCTGGGTAGAGACTTATGCAGGTGTCGACCGTCCGAGCATGCAGCAGTTCGTCGATGATCACAAAAACCAAGCTCCTCTATTCGAGGGACCGCTCTGCGGAGCGAATGCTACCTTGCCTGAGTCAGTTATCGTTGAAGACTTGGGGAATTAGGATGCAATTCAACGCACGGGTTCACATCACGCTCAAGCCAACCGTCAACGATCCTCAAGGGAACGCAGTGCTTGGAAGTCTTCACAGCCTCGGGTTTCAATCCATCGAATCCGTTCGCGTTGGCAAATACCTTACGTTGACACTAGATGCCGTAGATGCCTCATCGGCGAAGGCCCAAGTCGGTTCCATGTGCGAACGCCTACTCGCAAACACGGTTATTGAGTCATTCGAGACAGAGATAAGCCGAGCCTAAGCTCGGCTCTCATCCCTAATTGCTGATGGTTCCCTTAGTTGATGGCACTTGGCCGATCGACCGCTCATCAATTTCGACAGCGTCCCGCAATGCCCTGGCAAGCGCTTTGAACGTCGCCTCTATCTTATGGTGCGCGTTCATTCCTACAATCACGGTAGCGTGTAAAGAAATTCGAGCCTCGGTCGCAAAAGACTCCAAGAAATGGCGCACCAAATCCCCGGGTAGACCGTCGATATCTTCACCACTCACTCCCAAATCAATCGCAGCATAAGGTCGGCCGCTGATATCGAGAACGACCCGAGAGAGAGCCTCATCCAAGGGCACTATTGCGTGGCCCATTCGTCGGATACCTTTCCCCTCTCCTATGGCATCGACGAAAGCTCTGCCCAGAGCAATCCCTGTGTCCTCGATGGTGTGGTGCCAACCGGTCAGAGCTGAGTCACCCGTTGCCTGTACATCTAAGTCAAACAACCCGTGACGTGCAAGCTGAGAAAGCATGTGATCAAGCATGCCGTTACCCGTCTTAATGTTAGCGTCCCCTGCGCCGTCCAAGCCGAATACGACTCGAACTTCAGTTTCGCCCGTAGTGCGCGCGTATGTTCCGGTGCGGTTTGCCATAGGAGTTCACTCAGCTAGCGATTGGGTCATTGCTTCTATCACCTGCGCGGTCTGATCGGAGGTCCCGACGCTAATTCGCAAGTAATCTACCATAGAGGCACGCGAGTAGTATCTCACGAACACTCCTTGCCTAGCGAGGCTTTGATAAACCGATTTCCCCCGACCCGTAGGAAGCCGGAAGAGTACAAAATTGGCCTCAGAAGGGAATGGCTCTAAGCCTATTCGGGCAAGAGCCGTGGACATCCGATCTCGTTCTTGTACGATAAGGTCGGCGCGGCTATTCAATACCGCCGTGTCGGAGAGGGTAGCCAGCATGGCCGCCTCGGATGCCTGGTTCACATTGTATGGAGGCTTGGCTCGCATCAGGAGATCTGCCATTTCAGAATCCATGACCCCGTAACCTACACGCAGTCCTGCAAGCCCTCCCCACTTGCTAAGCGTACGCAAAACAATCAAATTAGGATGGCTTGCAACCCAGGCCACGACGCTCGTGCCACCGAACTCAATATACGCTTCATCGATGAGCACTAGCACATCTGCAGTTAGCAACCGCTCTATATCCTCAAGGGGTGTGCAGTTGCCCGACGGGTTATTGGGCGACGCAATGGCTATGAGCTTAGTCCGATCATCAATCGCTGACAGCACTGCGTCCACATCAACGGCAAATGCCGCGTCGCGTTCGACATCCACGGTTCGTCCGCCACAGACATGTGTCGTGAATGCATACATCCCAAATGTGGGCTCGCAGTTGATAATCGAATCACCCGGCTCTAAAACACACCGGAGCACCAGGTCTATTATTTCGTCGCTGCCGTTGCCAACGACGATCTGCTCTTTCGGCACGGATAGAAACGCTCCCAGCGCAGCCCGCATGGCTACCTGAGCAGGGTCAGGATAGATGTGCATCCCCGCCACCGCTGCGATCATCTTAGCGACATGGGGGGAAGGCCCATACGGGTTCTCATTGCCGTTCAGTTTCGCGGTCTTCGATACGGGCATGCCTGCCTTCTTCGCAAGCACCTCCGGCGGATCTACTGCCTCGTAGGGTGCGAGTGTGAGTAAGTGTGGTCGCACAAAATCGAGTGGACGCCTTTTACCTGGCATCAGGGGCCTCCGGAGCGAAATTCGTGGCGACAGTTCTTTCTTTAGCCTCAAGCCTCATTTCCACCGCTCTAGCATGACCGGTGAGTCCTTCCGCTCGTGCGATGGCCGCAGCGGCGGGTCCTAGCCTGGTCATGGCCGCAGTGCTGAGACGAATCACCGGCATATGCTTCAAGAAATGCTGAACGCCGAGGCTCGATGCGTATCGTGATGTGCCCGCTGTCGGCATTGCGTGGCTCGGGCCTGCAACATAGTCCCCCATAACTTCAGGGGAGTGCTCGCCAACGAAAATCCCACCAGCGTTGTGAACCAAATCCACATAAGAGTCTGGGTCATTGACCAACAGACACAAATGCTCAGGCGCGAATGCGTCGGCGAGTCTAATCGCGTCAGCGATCGATGGAACAACCACCGCTAGCCCCTGCCCTGCTATCGCCGCCGCCGCCACGTTCTTTCGATTAAGGGCAAGTAATTGACGGTCAATTTCCGCGCCAACACGGCGAGCGATTTCGACACTGGTTGTTATTAATACAGGCGACGCCATCTCATCGTGCTCTGCTTGTGCGAGCAGGTCGGCGGCTGCCAATGAGACATCAGCGGTGTGGTCAGCGATTACCACTGTTTCGGTGGGGCCGTAGAGCCCATCGATGTCTACGTGACCGTATACTTCTCGCTTCGCGATAGAAACAAATATATTGCCCGGGCCGCATATCTTGTCCACTCGGGGCACGCTATCGGTTCCGAATGCCATTGCTCCTATCGCCTGTGCGCCGCCGATTTCAAATAGGCGATCAACCCCAGCTATTTCCGCTGCGGCTAACGTGGCAAGGCTCGGAGCAGGCGTGCAGAGAATCACTTCCGGAACGCCAGCCACCTTGGCTGGTATCGCTGACATAATCACGGTCGAGGGGTATTCCGCAGTCCCGCCAGGAACGTAAAGGCCCACCCGTTCAATGGGTACGATTCGCTGGCCGTATCCTGCCTCGTCATCTCGCCATTCGAGCGGCATGCATATTTCGTGGTAAGCGCGAACGCGAGCCGCAGCGACGCGCAGGGCATCGGCCAGTTCGTTAGGGATCGAATCCAATGCTTTTCGCCATTGCTTGCGAGGGATTTCAATCCTTTTCAAATCCACCCTGTCTATCCGGAGGGCGTAATCGCGGACGGCCTTGTCTCCTTGGTGCCGGACATCATCCAATATCCGACGAACCGCCTGCGTCGCGGTTAGAGGCTCCCCGAAGAGACCCGCAGTGCGCTTCGCGGCGTTCAGAGAAAGCTGGGGTTCGCTGTAGCCCGGACTGCGCGTCAGTAACGCCAGGCCCTCCTCAAAACCTTCCACTATCCGAATCATGAAAGGCCTAGCTTGCTCAATAGCTGAGCGTAGCTGGAGCTCTCCTGCGCGAAAACGTAATTTGCCTCAGAAACGGTCACTGATACTCCGCCAATAGTCCGGAAAAAATCCACCAGGCTTGTCAATGAAATCATCTGCACAAAAACTGTTACCGAGTACCACTTGCGCCCGTCTGATGTGTAAACACGAGCAATCGTAGGGCCTTGCAGGCCGGCGCATTCTGGCCGCTCCAGGATTTTCTCCGCAACAGCACTTTCGGATTCGCCCTCGATATTGACCGATATTCGTTGGTAACCACCCGCGTTCCGGTGAGCCTCAATGCGTTCGATTATCTCCCGTGCGCCCTCTAGTCGTTGTGGGTTCTCACGTAGCAATTTCCGGTTGCCTATCAATGCGCCTTCAGAGGCAAGAACGGTGCCATCTCCTAGTCGCTTTAAGCGGTTTTCTCGCAAGGTCACGCCCGAGGCCGTAACATCCACAATGAGATCGGCGTACCCCATCGCTACCGAAGCCTCCAAGGTTCCAGTTACGGGTGCTATCGAGAAGTAATTCACGCCGTGGCCGAAGAAAAACCGACTCACTAGGCGCGGGTACTTAGTGGCCACACGGAGTTCTCGACCACTCTCCCTGAACTCCACTGCCAAATCAGCGAGGTCAGCCATAGAGTCGACGTCCATCCATGCGTCTGGTGTTGCAACAACCAAATCACACCCCCCGAAACCTAACTCGGGAATAATCAGGATGGTGTCGCCACCCTCTACCCGGCTCTCTTGAAACCGATCTCGGCCGACCATTCCGAGATCAGCGTTGCCGTCTTCAACTTTGGACGTGATATCAGCCGTGCGTTGGAAGATAACCTCGAGCCCTTGCACTGCAGGAACCGACGCCGTGTAACGGCGTGCGCTGGGGCGGTTGATTCCCATTCCGCAGCTCCGCAGGAATCGTTGGGTCGGCTCGAACATTTCGCCATCGCTGGGTATTGCGAGCCGTAGGCCCCCGTTCAAGCGATCGCCGCTAGGTTGCTTTCTCAGAGATTGCGCCATCTGACCCCACTCTCATCACTGTTTGGATACCGCGCTGCTCTGCGTACTTCGCCACTTCCGAGTCGTTTCTGTCGCTTAGGTCCAATTCAGCAGGGATTCCCTGCGCGCGTAAGCGCTCGGCCGTTGTGACTGCCTGGCTCCGCTGGGTTTCTTGTGCAGTTACGAGTACGCGAACCGCACCTGAGGCTTGATCGCTGCCGTAGTCGGAGGGGAGGATTTCCGCGATACGATTCACTGCGTAGGCGAATCCAAGGGCAGGGACATCAAGCTTTGCTCCCAACGCCTTCACCAGGCCATCGTAACGGCCGCCGCCGCCAAGGCTTGGGCAATCTTTGACTTTACCGTGGTCAATGTCGAACACAACACCGGTGTAATACGCGATGCCCCTGGCCATTCCCAAATCAAGAATTACCGGAGT
>Ga0302134_10001854_pt1 | contig 10088 bp, 10 predicted proteins | sample CB9_SCM_MG_FD_203123 | JGI IMG/M metagenome (GOLD analysis project Ga0302134, IMG submission 203123) | Marine microbial communities from Western Arctic Ocean, Canada - CB9_SCM | ecosystem: Environmental > Aquatic > Marine > Oceanic | place: Canada: Western Arctic Ocean | collected 2017-09-19
ACGAAAAGTCCCAGTCGTCCTCGGAGCACTCCAGGATGTTGCCGCCCGCAACGAACCCGGCGCAGTTGAAGAGTATGTCCGGCGTACCGATCTCTTCGACGACACCCTGAATAGAGTCAGCGTTCACCACATCAAGCACCCGCGTGGTCATCCCCGGAGTTGAGTTGCTGGCCCAGTTCGTGCAGGGCTATCCGCACGTTGTGCCGCACGAAAAGCTGTTGAGGAGCGCCTGGGGTCCGACCTATGTTGGTGAAACTGACTACCTGAAGGTCCACGTGCAGTGGATACGAACAAAGTTTGGGGCCATCGCTCCCGGGTTCGATCCAATCGCAAACGAGCGCGGAGTCGGGTATCGACTCAATCTGGCACACGAGTGCTAAGTTCTGCACCCACGGGCCAGTTGCCCGTGCGCCGCAACCCCACTAATATCCCCGCTGTATGAACTCGCGCGCAATTTGAGTACGCGCTTTCCCGTATTAGCACTACTCAACCAAAGGGGATCCAATGACCACGACCGCACAAGAACGCGTCGCCTACTTCAACGGCGAGATCGTCCCGGAGAGCAAGGCACTCGTCTCTTTCCGAGACCGTAGCTTCAAATACGGCGACGGTGCGTTCGACATGACGCGCACCTTTGGACACAAGATTTTCAAGCTCGAAGAGCATATAGCCCGATTCGCAAACACTCTCCGATACTTCCAGCTCGATCCCGGTATGACCCAGAAAGAGATGATCGACAAGTCTATGGAGGTCCTTGAGGCGAACCTGCCCTTGATCGACGAGACCGAAGACTACTGGGTGGGGCAACGCGTCAGCCGTGGCACCGACGTGGTGGGCGGCGACATGTGGGAGCACGATGGCGCGACCGTGGTCATTGAGTGCACCCCACTTCCGTTGAAGGCACGTGCGCCGTTGTTCAAAGACGGGATCGATGTGATCGTCCCATCCGTTCGCCGCACCCCGCCGGAGTCATTGAGTCCGAGGGCCAAGTCCCACAACTACCTGAACCTGATCATGGGCGACCTTGAGGCGAAGGCGTACAACCCGGCCGCATGGGCCATTTTGCTGGACATGCAGGGGAACTTTGCAGAAGGTATCGGCTCAAACTTCTTCACCGTGAAGGACGGCGTCATCCACACGCCGCGCTCCCAGTTCGTCCTCGGCGGCATCAGCCGTGAAACGGTGATGGATCTGGCCGCTGGGCTGGACATCCCTGTCGTGGAAGACGACATCGATCCGTATGACGCATACGTTGCCGACGAGGTGTTCCTTACATCTACAAGCCTCTGCATCTGCGGCGTGAGGACTGTAAACGGCAAGCCCATCGCAGATGGCAGCACGCCGGGTCCAATCACGAAGGCGTTGATGGACGCATACGTAGATTTCGTGGACTTTGACTGGGTATCCCAGTACACGAGCCGGCTGGAAGCGTAGGCGCCACTCCAACGATGGTCGAGCCAATCAATTCCTGGCCGTCCGGACGGTCGAAGCTGATGACCGCACACGAAGCCGTAAAACGCTTCGTGAACGACGGCGACACGATCTATTCTGGCTTTAATATCATCTCGTTTGCGCTCACGAACGAGATCATCCGTCAGGGTATAAAAGGACTTAAGGCGGTGGCCGGATCGGTGACGCCTAACGTCACGATGATGTCGATCGACGGCAACGTCAATCGTATCGAGACCGGCTACCTGAGTGGCACCCTTCGCAGCAAACCGTTCCAGGAGATGATGCGCGACGGCCGGGTCAAGTGGAACGATTACACCAACATGACCATCACGCTTCGCCTCATGGCTGGCGGGCTTGGCATGCCTTTCATCTGCGCCAACTCGTTCCTGGGGACCGATTATCTGCTTGAAGGGACGATGAACCACACGCGCAGCCTCAAGGAAGACCGAAGACGTGACGATGGCAGCATTGCGCCGCCCTACGCCGTGATCGATTCGCCCTTCGATGGCAAAAAGGCGCTCCTGTACCCCGCGCTGAAGCCAGACGTGGCTATCGTTCACTGCCAGCGTGCTGACGAAGAAGGCAACGTACAGGTCTGGGGTCCGCAGGCGGATACCAAATGGGGACTCTGGTCTTCCAGGAACGTTATCGTGACGGCTGAAGAGATCGTCCCAAGGTCCGTGATCTCCACGGAGCCGCATTTCACGGTGGTCCCCGGGTTCAAGGTCAGCGCAGTGATTCATGAGCCCTGGGGTTCTCACCCAAGTGGCTTAAACGGTTATTACCGGGCCGACAAGGAGTGGGCAAGCCTGACAGGCGCAGGGATGACAACATGGGAGTCGGCCCGCGAATATCTGGACGAGTGGATTTACGGCACGAAGGATCACGCCGACTACATCGCCCGGTACAAAGAGCGTTTTGGGGAAGACCTGCTCAACGATCTCAAGGTCAAGGACACGATGGTTCCTGAACAACCGGCGCGATACGGCTGGCGGTGATTACGTGCCCGTAAATTCCTTAGCTACAGGCGAGTACACGTCCTCCGAGATGATGATCATCGCGACGGCGCGGCAGATCAGAGATGGCGAATCTACGATCGTTGGCATGGGCCCACCACTTCTGTCTGCTGCGCTCGCAAAATATCACCACGCCCCGAACATGTGGTATTGCACGGAGTCAGGTCCGCTGGACTGGACCCCGACCAGCAAGGACCTGCCAGCGCCCATTGGAATAGCAGATCACAGCCTGACGCAGGGTGCCGCTATGTCCGGCGACATGGTTGATGCGCTGGGCGCGTTCGTAAACGGCGGATGGGCGCAGTCTGCGGTGTTGCAGGCGGCGCAGATCGACCGATTCGGCAACTTGAACACGATGCTTGCAGGTACGTTTGAAGACCCGATCCGTAGGCTTCCCGGTACAGGCGGTAATGCCGATATAGGGGCGTCAGCGCAACGCGTTATCTCGACTATGCCGCTGGAAACTCGTCGCTTCAAAGAGCGTGCGGACTTCCGTACCACCGCGGGCTACATAGATGGCCCCGGTGGCCGTGCCGAGGCCGGTCTCGCACCACAGGGGCCAAACATGTGCGCTACGAATATGTGCCTGTTCAGCTTCGATACAGCGGACGGTGGATCAACCGGTTCATGTGAGATGGTTCTGGAGCAACTCTTCCCAGGTATTGCGCTTGAAGAGGTGACTGCGATCGTGCCGTGGGACCTGAAGGTATCTCCAGGCCTGTCCTACATGGATCCGCCTACTGTCGAGGAGCTTGAACTGGTCCGACACCTGGATGACGGCGGGAATCATTTGATCCCGGGACGCTATTAAATTCGTTGACCCGCGACCATCGCGGCAGTAGGCTCTCTCGGTGTCATCTAACGTCGCCGACGAGCGCGATGCAGCAGCCGCGCCGGGGCAGACGAGTTCCTCTTTACCGCCGACTACTGACTTGCGTCGTCGCCCACTCGATTTAAAAGCCGGACTGTTCGTATTTTTCGTCTCCTCACTTTGGAGCGGAAATTCGATCGCCATCAAAGCGGGACTGGACTACGCGCCCGCTCTGAGAATCGGCTGGATGAGGATGGTGGCCGGTTCGGTCGTAATCCTGGCCTGGGCGATCTACACCAAGGCCGATCTACGAATTCATAAGGGCGAGTGGTGGCCGCTTATCTCTCTGGCGGTGTTCTTCGCTGTCCAGATCGTGTTCATGAACCTGGGCATTAAGCACACATCGGCCGGGCATGCGACGGTTTTGATCGTCACTTCTTCTATCTGGGTGGCGGTGCTGTCCCATTTCTTCATACCGGGCGACAGGCTTGATCCAACTCGACTCATGGGAATCATGGTCGCCTACGGCGGTATCGTCGTAATTTCGACCGACAGCCTGCTGGAGCCGGGCGGCAAGAGTCTGATTTTGGGAGACATTCTTTCCGCTATATCCGGTTTCCTACTTGGCGCACGAATCGTCTACAACGCCCGGCTTGTTTCACGAATTAACCCCGCCAAGATGCTGTTGTTTCAGGCAGCCGTCGGCACTGTGGCATTCATCATCATGAGTGCCATTTTTGAACCAGAACCGTGGTTATGGACGTGGGAGCTGGCGACTTCGCTTGCGTACCAGGGGTTCGTGATCGCCGGATTCGGGTTCCTGTCCATGTTGCTTCTCAGTAAGCATTTCTTCCCGTCCCGTATCGGCGCGGTCTCCATGACCCAGCCGGTCACAGGAATCCTTCTTGCGTGGCTGGTTCTTGGCGAAGATCCGGGTGAATTGCTATGGGTAGGCGCGGTGCTTGTGATGGGCGGCGCTTTGCTGGCGCAAAAACGGTCTTCTCCACGAACTCCTGTCCCGACACCGAATCAATCTGATGCGGGCAAGGCCGGGTAAGCAAACTGGCGGATATCCAACGTAAGCCACTGTCCTTCCGCGCCGGGGCGTTTGCCGTAATCGTCGGCATGTTCTGGAGCGGTAACTCGATCGCAATCAAAGCCGGGCTTGATTACGCCGGTCCCCTGCGCATCGGCTGGATGCGCTTCGCCGCCGGTGGGCTGGTCACGCTCATCTGGGCCATCTACACGAAGGCCGATCTCCGCATCCATCGTGCCGAGGTCAAACCCCTGTTCTTGATCGGGATTTTGTTCATTGTCCAGCTCATATTCATGAACCTGGGCATCAAGTACACGACCGCCGGTCACGCCCTCTCGCTCAACGTCACCACGTCCATCTGGACCGCCCTTCTCGCTCACTTCTTCATCACCGGGGACCGACTCGAAAGAAGTCGATTCCTGGGCATTCTTGTGGCGTACGCCGGAATCATTGTGATTTCACTGGACGGTCTACGTTCAGGAATTAACCAGGACATTCTGATCGGCGATGGGCTATCGCTAGTCTCGGCATTCCTGCTCGCAGCCCGTCAGATCTTCGCCGCTCGACTTGTTGAGGGAATCGACTCAAGCAAGATCCTGCTGTCGCAGTTCGCCATGGGCACGGTGGCGTTTATCGCACTGAGCCTCGTATTTGAATCGGATCCGTGGTCCTGGGCTTGGGAACTGGGAGCATCTCTCGTTTACCAGGGAGTGATTATTGCCGGATTCGGCTTCATCGCCAGCCTGTGGCTTATCACGCGCTACTTCCCATCGAGACTCGCCGCACTGGGCCTGATATCGCCGATTAGCGGCATCTTGCTGGCGTGGTTGATCCTTGGGGAATCGCCGACCTCAAACCTCTGGGCCGGGGCCATACTCGTCATGCTCGGCGCAGGCCTGGCGCAACGCCGAACTAACAAAGCCGTCGACAAGCCCTCAGGGCAGACCAACGACCCTGAGGCATCGCCCAAAATGTCTTCCTGATTCTGCGGCAAATCCACGCCGGTTTTCTGAAACGCGTTGACCATCGCCAGATGCGGTGCTAGCTTCCCCCGGATGCCACTCACCGAGCACCGCCCAATAACCAAACGCGCCGGTGCATTTGCCGTATTTGTCTCGGCACTGTGGTCCGGTAACTCGATCGCCATTAAGGCCGGTCTTGAGTACGCCCCGCCACTTCGACTCGGCTGGTATCGGTTCGTTACAGGTGCGCTGGTCATCCTTGTTTGGGCTATTTACACGCGTGCCGACCTGCGGGTGCGCCGAAGTGAACTGCCGGTCCTGATCATCCTCGGCGTCCTGTTTTCGATTCAACTCGTGTTCATGAACCTGGGGTTGAAATACACATCGGCGGGTCACGGGGCCGTGCTTTCCGTGACTTACCCCATCTGGATGGCGTTACTCGCCCACTTTTTCATACCCGGTGATCGTCTTGCTCCATCACGTATGATCGGCATCTTCGTGGCCTACACCGGCGTAGTGGTGATCTCTCTGGACGGACTTGGGGGAGACGCGTCCGGCGAGGTGCTGCTGGGCGACATTCTTTCAATCATTGGCGGGTTCTTGCTGGGCGCACGCCTGATATTCAACGCCCGTCAGGCTGGCAGGATCAATCCGAACAAGCTCCTGCTCGCCCAGGCGGCGTTCGGCACGCTGGTGTTCATCCCCGCCGGGCTAATTTTCGAGGGCGAGCCGTGGATCATGAATAAAGAGCTGGCAATTTCCATCTTCTACCAGGGTGCGATCATCGCCGGATTCGGCTTCATGGCCAACCTGTGGCTCATCCAGCGATATCTGCCGTCTCAGGTCGGTGTGTTGAACCTGAGTCAGCCAATTTTCGGGATCATTCTGGCGTGGTTAATCCTGGACGAGCCGCTCACGGAGATGCTCTGGATTGGCGCCGTTTTTGTTGCGCTTGGAGCAGGGCTTGCTCAACGGCGGAAACGAACAGCGCCTGCTCCGGTGGCCGAGTCATCTGAGTCTTCCAAGTCTTCAGGGGCACCTACCGGGGATTAAGTTCTCGTAGTCAGATTCCGACTTCGGACACGGAGAGCCGATATGTCAGGTGTCCTCGCTTTCCGGGCGAACTTATAATCGGCATCTCCCGAATACGCATCACCCGTGAAACACTTGGAAACGCCCGGAAACACCAGGCCTGAAACGTTTCACGGGCATCGAAAGGAACCGCCCGTGGCAAAGCTGAGCAGACGCGCAGTAGATACGATCGATTCACGCTTGTGGCACCACCTCGCGCTGGGCGTTCACCCGGCATGCGCCATCGCTGCATACAAAGACGGCGAGCTGGTTCTGGATCTTTACGGCGGTGATATCGGCTCCGGGGACGGCTCCAAGGTCGCTTCCGACACGCTGTTCAGCGTCTGGTCGTGTGGCAAGCCGATGGCAGCCGCATGCCTCTGGGTACTCAAGGAGCAGGGCAAGGTGGACTGGGATGATCTTGTCGGCGACATCTGGCCGGGTTACGGCGTGAACGGCAAGGAAAGCACCACGGTCAGGCACGTCCTGACGCACGAGGCCGGTGTTCCGACTACTCCCAATGCCATTCTTGAGATGTCGGCCGCCGGTAAGGCCGACTGGTCGACCGTCGTATCTGCGATGGAGTCGGCGGAGGCGGAGTTCGAGCCCGGTTCGGCGATCGAATACCACAGCTCCACCTTTGGTTTTCTTGTCAGGGAGCTTGTGGAACGTATTTCAGGTCAGGGATTTGAGGAGTTCTTCCAGGCAGAGGTCGCCGGCCCCCTGGGGTTGGTCGACACGACTTACCAGCTTGATGCCGAGCGTATGCCCAGGCTGGCACGATTGATGTCCATGCCCGACTTCCCAGATCCGTCTCTAGCCGATCAGGGCAACTCGGAGCTATACAAGTTCCACCCGGCCCCGGGCGGCAACGGCACGTCCACCGCACGAGACCTGGCACGCTTCTACAGCGTCCTCGTGAACGGTGGCTCGGTCGACGGCAAGCAGTGGTTGAGCGCGGAAACAATCGCTGAGGCGACGGCGGTGCACGCAGAGGGCCTCGAACGCGCTTCCGGCCATATCCACAAGCGGGGGCTTGGCGTACAGATCGCAAACGATGGACCGGGCCGTATGGGAGACGACCCGACGTCGGGGACGTTCGGGCATGGTGGCGTAGGCACCTGCATCAGTTGGGGCGACCCGGAATTAAAAGCCGGTGTGGCGATCGTGACGTCCGGTCTACAACCGAACGAAGTGAACGACCCTCGCTTGCAGACATTCTCACAGCTGGTCAAAGGCGCTCTCTCCGAGTGAGCCTGAATCTGGGCGACGTATTTCCGGGAGCACAGTGGGAGCAGGCTGAACCCGACGCATTGGGCTTCGATCCAGCGCGTCTGACTGCTGTCGGTGCCTGGCAGGATAAGCAAGCCGACGGTGCGCCGTATCGGCTGCTGGTGGTGCGTCATGGCCGTATTGCGGCGGAGTCGCACGGCGGCGGGATGGGTGCGGACGATCTGCAGGGTCAGGCCTCGGCATCCAAGTCCACCTACTCCACGATTCTTGGTATTGCCGTTCACGAAGGCGTGATCGGTTCGGTCGATGATCTTGTTGCCGACTACTACCCGGAGTTTTTAAAAGTCGCACCGGATGAGGGGCCTAAAGAGAACCGGTATGCGTTTCCAGAAAACGCCGGGATCACGTTCAGGCAGTTGATCGGCAACATGTCCGGCTACATGAAGCCGGGCGAGCTACCGGGCCAGACCTTTAACTACCAGACCTTTGGCATGAATGTCGTGACCCATGCCCTCGCGACGGCGTACTCGCTGTACAGAACGTCTGACCCGGAGCGTGGAGCCGGATTCGGGAGACTGACCGAGCGCAAGGTCAGGAACTTCATCGGCGGATCATGGAAGTGGACGTACTCCAACTTTGATCTCCAGCCGAAGGCAAAACTTGGTGTGTACGGCTACGCCACGACCTTCCAGATGACGGCGCGCGATATGGCCCGGATGGGCCTCCTTTGGCTGAACGACGGCAACTGGGACGGCAGGCAGGTCGTTCCGGCTGAGTGGCTACGAGAAGCGACCCGGGTCTCAGACATGCTTCTGGAGAACGAGCCGGAATCGCTGTGGCAGTACGGACTCGGGTTCTGGTGCAACGACAAAACCATGCTCTGGCCTGATCTTCCGTCGAACTCTTTCGCCGCCGTCGGGACAGGAAAACAGTTCACATGGGTCGACCGTGAGCATGATCTGATCGTGGTGCAAAGCCCCGGAACTTTTGATGGATCGTTCAGCCCTGCAACCGGGGTTGAAGCTGTAGAGCGGGTGCTTACCGCACTCGTATAACGGCGACCCGCGACGAAACCTTCGCGGTTTCGTCACGCCAGCTGGTCCGGGCATGAATAGAATCGGCGAACGATTCAGCAACAACCCATCGAATGTTTTCACTGTAAAACGCCTGTCGACGAGACGGATCTCCACTGCAATTACTGCGGTGGAGAGGTCGCACTGGAGTTGGCCGAGCGCAACGCCATGTTGTATCTGCTGCGTTGCACATCGTTTGCGGTCGCGGCAGGGATCAACTGCGCCGACTACATATCGACATTCACGCGGACTATGCGCCTGGGCGGGCCAGTTAGGCGAGGATTCAGATAAGTTTTCATCTCCTCAGAGGTGGTTTGAACCTCACCATGGGTCATGACGAGAGCGATATTTTGCTGGTCTTGGAGGATATTGATGTCTTCCAGAGGATTCTTGTCGACAATCAACAGCTCAGCATCTTTTCCACTCTCAACCGTGCCGACTCGATCAAGAATCGACAGTGCGTCTGCCGTGTTTCGCGTCCCTGCCACAATCGCGTCCATAGGCGTGAGTCCGCAATCGACAAATTCAGACAATTCGATCATCGCATCACCAGGGCCTCCGTCGGTGCCGAGCGCAATTTTCGTACCCATCTTGTGCGCTTTTGAAACACCTTCGCGGTGAATGGGATAGGCGGCTTCCATGCGCTCTTTCGTCCAGGGCTGTTCAACCTTTGCGACTCTGCCGACGCTGGTTGTGAATAACGTCGGCACGAAATACAAGTCGGCACGAGTTATCGCTTCAAGCCCTTCATCATCGATGAGAGCACCATGGTGGATCATGTGCACTCGGGCATTGACAGCGAACTTGAGGCCTTCGTGCCCGTGTGCGTGCGCTGCCACCGGCATGTCGCGCATTCGGGCTTCGTCAACGAGTGCGGTCAATTCTTCTTCGGTGTAATCAGGCCAGTGAACTCGTTCGTGCTCCCATTGAAATCCGGCAGTCGCAGCCGTCTTGATCATGGTGCACCCAGCAGAAGCCAGCTCTCTAACCGCTTTTCGAATCTCCCACGGTCCGTCTGCGTGCCTTCCTCAAACGTGCCCGCCTGAAGCGTTGAGAACGCCCGCCGTAATCTGAGTCGCACACCTATCGACATAGCCCTCATTTATAGCGTTGGTCAGCTCTACCGCCGGTGGGCCGCCGCCGATGCTTACGACCGTGGTGACCCCCGCTCCTAAAGATTGCCGCAGCGTGTTTATTGCGTTGAAGCCAACCCGCAAATTGATACGAACATCGTTGGGTACGTCCTGATTTGGCGTCACATGAATATGTGAGTCGATAATTCCGGGAATTGTGAACTTGCCGCTTGCGTCGATCTGAGCCACGTCTGGAGCAAGCTGGACTTGATCCGAAGGCCCGACTTCGACGATTTTACGATCATGGATAACGATGGTCCCGTTCTTAATCGGGGCGGTCCCGGTGCCATCGATGATCGTT
>Ga0302134_10001855_pt1 | contig 10082 bp, 9 predicted proteins | sample CB9_SCM_MG_FD_203123 | JGI IMG/M metagenome (GOLD analysis project Ga0302134, IMG submission 203123) | Marine microbial communities from Western Arctic Ocean, Canada - CB9_SCM | ecosystem: Environmental > Aquatic > Marine > Oceanic | place: Canada: Western Arctic Ocean | collected 2017-09-19
GCCATACTTCAGCCGAAACCAAGTTAGTACCGCCCTGCACCAGATGGCGATTCTTTTGGAATTGAGCGGAGCTAATATGTTTCGCACCCGCTCTTACCAAAACGGCAGTCGTCTAATCGGCTCCATATCCCAAGATTTAGGGGAATTGGTTGCGAGTGGTGAACTATTCGAACTCAAGGGTATAGGAAAAGGACTCGGTTCGGCGATAACCCAAGCCGTAGGCGAGGGGAGATGGCCCGAGGATTGGGTCGACTTGCATGAAAAAACACCACCCGGTTTGATTGAAATGCTCGGTATACCGGGGGTTGGGCCAAAGAAAATTAAATTTTTGTCAGATGAATTAGGAGTGATGACGGTTGCTGACCTCCAAGAGGTTGGTGTGAAAAATGAAATAGCACCTCTCAACGGATTCGGGCCAAAAAGCCAGCAACGAATTCTCGACGGCATCGACCTGCTCGCTAGATTTAGCGCTCGGCGCCGTTTGGACATCGGTTTGAGATATGGCCAAACATTCCTGGGTATGATAAGTGGGATTTCTGGAGTTCATAAAGCACAACTAGCGGGTTCTGCAAGGCGGAGGCGAGAAACCATCGGCGACCTCGATATAGTCGCTGCAGTCGATCTTATGGATATAGAATCGGTAAGTCAGAAAATCCTATCCCTGCCTGGAATCGCCGATGTCAAAGGAGCAGGAGGATCGAAAGTATCGGTTATTCTCGATACTTCGATTTTCGAGGAAGGATTCTCACTCGGCCATCTCGATGCCAATGTATTGGATGCGATCGGCGGCCAAGATTACGAGCAACTGGAGTCTGGCGGTACGATTGATGTACAAGTTAGACTAGTACCACCATCGGTATTTGCATTCACTTTAGCTTATTTCACCGGGTCAAAAGAACACAATATTAGACTGCGCAAAATCGCCCAAGAAAAAGGTCTAAAACTCAATGAATTCGGCTTGATGCCAGAGACCGAATTAACCGGCTTAGAAGCGGCTACGAGTTCTTTACCGGCAATTGATGAAGCGGATATTTACCATCATTTAGGCTTGGATTTCGTCGTGCCAGAGTTGAGAGAAGATATGGGCGAAATTGAGGCTGCAATAAATGACTCACTTCCTAATCTCCTTAATTTAAGCGATATACGCGGAAGTCTTCACAATCATACTACCCTATCGGATGGCGAGGCGAGTCTTGAGCAAATGGCTGATGCGGCTCAAAGGATGGGTTGGTCATGGCTAGGAATTGCAGACCATTCACCAACTCTAATAGTCGCAAACGGTGCTAGTGCTGAAGATTTATTATCTCAGCACAAAAAGATGCAGAGTTATAATGATAAATGGGCCGAACAAAATGTTGATTTTAAATTATTTTCGGGGGTTGAATCCGATATTCTAGAAGATGGAAAACTTGACCATCCTGACGATGTTCTCTCCAAAATAGATTACGTGGTCGCTTCGGTCCATGCGATGGGACGCTGGCGAAGCCGCGATGAATCACAAAATACCGAAGATTTACTCAAATGTTTGGACCATAGTGCGACCACGGTATTAGGCCACCCTACCGGTCGAATTCTCCAAGGCAGGGATGGCTACGAAGTCGACCTTCATCGTGTGCTCGAACACATGGCTGAATTCAATGCCGACGGTGAACTCAAAGCGGTTGAACTCAATGCCTCACCCTATCGGTTGGATTTGGATTGGCGACTGTGTAAGCGGGCAAAAGAATTGGGTGTCCCGGTGGTAATAAATCCGGATGCTCATTCTATCAAGGGGTTGGGCGATATCGATTATGGAGTGATGATCGCTCGAAAAGGCTGGCTTGAAAAGGAAGATGTGCTAAATTCTTTGAGCGCAGAACAGATGAACCAGCGCCTGCTCGGGGTGGAGTGATGAGGTTTTTACGTTCGCTTATAATCGGCACGTTATGCTTTTTCCCAGCGACTATAAGTGGCTATCTCGGTTGGTTAGCCACCGGCTCAAGTGCGGATAATTATTCTGTTTCAGTCATCTTTTTTTGCAATATTGTACCGCTTGGCGGAATGATTCTAGGCGGGATATGGGCTTGGAAGTCCGGTGCAGAATATGGCGTGGAAATGGTTGTGTGATCGCCGATGAACCGTGCTCAAAAAGCCATAAAAATCATTGAGATTCTCGACAAGCTCCATCCTGAAACACCCATTCCATTAGATCACCAAAACGATTTCCAATTATTGGTAGCTGTTTTGATGAGCGCACAAACCACCGATAAAAAGGTCAACCAAGTCACCCCGCAATTATTTGCAAAAGGACCTGATGCAGAAGAAATGTCTAAAATCGGAATCGATGAAATAAAGGATATGATTCGAGAGATCGGGCTTGCACCAACCAAGGCCAAAAATATCCACAATCTCTCCAAAATGTTGCTCGCAAATAATCGAGGGCAGGTTCCTCGAAGTTTTACAGAATTAGAAGCACTGCCAGGTGTAGGCCACAAAACCGCATCGGTAGTGATGGCTCAAGCCTTTGGCGTCCCCGCCTTTCCAGTAGATACTCATATCCATCGCCTCGCCGGGCGCTGGGGCCTTTCAAACGGTTCAAATGTGGTGAAAACTGAGGCTGACCTCAAGGCGGTATTTCCACGTGAATTATGGAATAGGCTCCATTTACAAATTATCTTCTTTGGCCGAGAACATTGTCCTGCTCGCAATCATATGCTGAGCAAATGCCCAATTTGTTCTTGGGCTGCAACCAAGAAGGCAATTGCGGGCGAAGTAAAGTAACTCAAGTTGTGAACATAGAGGATGCTCCATCTAGGATGAAAGAACTCACTAGGCTAGAGATGGCTGCAATCCATAATAATTTGATGATTTGGCCGAGTGCACTAGTAAATCCACCGCCCCTCAATCTGGTCGCGATGAATGAAACCGCAAATACTTGGACCAAAATCAATATCGAAACTATTATTTTGAAAATAATTATATTTTCTTCGACCGCACCCGGGTTTTCCATTACAGGTAAGGCAAATCCACCTGCAGATTGAGTAATCAAAGTTATGTCGGTCGATTCTGCCAACCCTGTCGCCACCCCGGCAATCGTTTCTCCCAATTGTAATACGATGGATATCGTCACGTTGAGTGAAACCACAGTTGCAATCAACAATCCCAGCGAGACCCCGTTCATCATCGAAGCCGATAATCCCCGCCTACGGCGAAGTGAGAGAATATTTGTAACCGATTTTGAGACCATATCGGCGGTTGCTGCGGGTTGTCCTGAAGATTGGGACCCTTCGATATATATCCGATTAAAACGTGAAATTACAGATGAATTGGTGTCAGCTGCGAAATAATCCCAAGATCTCTCACTATCGATTCGAGTCGATAATCGCCGCTCAAGTCGATCTATCGATTCATCTAAGGTTCCAAAATCAATCCCTCGGAGGGCTTTGATGGTCGCACTCGGTTCTGCTGACCTCGCTTGTGCGGTACCACCAAGTGCGCGAATAAAATCGGGATAGGATTCATCTTTGCGCAGAACTTTATCCTCTTCTCTGCGGGCAAGTGTCGCTGGAATAAGCAGAGGCGTTAATGGCACCGCGATCAAAATGAGCCCATATTTATCCCATGATGTAGCCAAGCCAGCCCAATTAAGCACCACCACCCAAATTGTGGCGAGAAGCAAAATAGCGGTTACTGCTCCTGAGCCTAGCCAAGTTTGTTTGAATAAAATCCTGAATGGGGTGATGAATTCATCCCGGGCAAATGTTTGGTCTTCTGGAATTGCTGACCTAAAGGCAATCAATCCGCCAATCTGGACCACTATGAACATAAAGCCAGATAATAATAACCAACGAATTCGACTAGCGATCATAATAGGGGTATCGCTATTATTGCCAACTTCGAATAGAACCATGTGGATACCCGCAATAACCAATCCAAATAATCCAGCAGATACCAACGACACATAGACCTCTTTCATCGAATCTACCTTCTCGAGACGAGTGTCGTAAATCGTGTTATATTGTTCGGCAACATTCTCTTGTTCCGACCGCATATACTCATCGATCGGTTGGCCGGCTTCGATTGAGAAAGCCATGCGGTCGAGGAAGTCGGCCCATAGAGGCGATGGAGATTGTTGGCCGACGATTCGGGCTGCTTCGGGTAAGGAGGTATGCCATTTTTCAACCAAAGTTTCGATGCGTTTGACCTCTTGGGCCAATTCACCGTAGTCTTTCATCTGTCGTAAAATATCAAAAATTGTGCTCGCACCGATTTCGCCCAAAGATAAAATCCCCATTCTGGTAATGAACATGTGCATCTCCTTCTCTATTTCAAGTGCTGAGCGATTAACCTCGAGCACCGGGAAATAAGCCGCTGCAATCGTAGTTAGAAATGGTAATAACAAAACCAATAAATAGCCAGAAGCACCGGCAAATAAGCCTCCTTCAGAAGTTCCACCTGTAATCCAAATCATCAATCCTGCTGTCAATAATCCGGCCAAAAATGCCGGGAGAATAAAGACTATAGCAAATTTCCCTAAGGGCATTTCCAACCTGCGCAAGGCGATTTCCCATATCGCCATACGTTTCATTATTGCTCACCTCTCCTTTGGTAGAATTTTATTCAACTGTCTTCAACGCTAACCCAAGTGTCGATCGCTGAAGAGAATGCGTCCCAGCCATTGCTATAGTAAACGCCTATCAAGTCGAATACATCGTCGAAATGAGTCAAATCTCTATCGACCATTCGTTGAATCGCTTCTGCTCTTTTGTTTAATTCATCGTAAACAAAGCGCTTATTATCCAACCCCATCTGGGCGGCAATTTTATTTTCGAGCAGGTGAGATTGGAACATCCCTCTGAAGTAATGCTTGTCTTTTATTGGGTCCCATTCGAACATTCCACGGGTTAGCACACCATCGCTATGCTTGTTATAGCCGATAATTTCATCGATTCCGGTAACCCTTCTAGCGATTCCTCCACCAGGAGCTTCGACTACTTCTTGGAAAATTGCGAAATTCAAATTGTCGAAAAATCTGATTGGAACATTAATTGGGTCACCGGTAAATCTCTGAATCATTTTTACGATGCTCGATGCGTGGAAAGTTGCAATTACCGGGTGACCGGTCTGCATTGCTTGGAATGCTGTCGCTCCTTCTACACCACGAATCTCACCGATGATGATGTATCTTGGACGTGAACGCAATGCTGCTTTGAGCAAGTCGAACATCTCGACTCTACTCTCTTCGTTTTTGGATTCACGGGTGACGAGGCGTTGCCAAATCTTGTGTCTAACCTTTACCTCAGGTGTATCCTCTGCTGAGTAAATCTTAACGTTGTGGTCGATAAATGGCAGGATTGCATTAAGGGTTGTTGTTTTTCCAGATGCTGTTTCCCCAGAAACCAAAACCGACATACCGTATTCTAGACAAATCCAAATATATGCTGCTAATTGTGAGGAGATAGTGCCCCAAGCGATCAATTGAGTAATGGATATCGTCTCCTCGGCGAATTTTCTAATGGTAAACGACGGTCCAAGCATTGAAACGTCGTCAGAGAATATAATATTGATACGAGAACCATCCAATAGAGCCCCATCGATAATCGGCTTATTATCCGAAACCGGTCGCCCGATTCTCTCGCTCATCGCTCGTAAATAACGAGCTAATAAATCACGTTCTCGGAATCTGATATTGGATGTGACCATACCGAATACCTTGTGATCCATATGAATATGCTTGAGGCCAACGGAGTGAATATCTTCGAGCATCTCATCCGATAGCAATGTCTCTAGCGGCCCATTTCTAATCAAATCTCGAACCACGATATAGCGTAAACGTTCGAGTTGATCTTTGGTGACAACTATTCGTTTATCATCCATCCCAAGAGTGCGCCACAGTTTGCCTTGACGCCGAGGGCCTACCAATTCTGTATCTAAAATCGTATATCGGTCGACCATACTTGAGAGAATATTTTCGAATTCATTATCTGTTGTGAAAGATGGAGCAGTAGTTGCTTCTTGAAGTAAAGTTTCAATCAATAAACGACGAAGGTTTTCCTCTTCGTCGGTTAATTGGGGTTCTAGACCAAACCACATAACCTGGCCTGATTCCTCGCCGGTTTCTGTCAATGGACGATAGATGTGAACAAAAATCGGCTCTTTGGTAACATAGATGAGATTTAATGGAGAAACCGCACGAGCACCGCGGTCCAATGGACCATAATACATTGGACGACTCCCATATTGAGTCTCAAAATCTTTGACCCAACGTTCGATGTGAGGATAAGCGGCCATCACTGAAGCGAGGTCGCCTTTTTGGAAGCGTTGTTCTTGCTCAACCATGCTCAGCTCACCGCCGTAATATCTACGATAAAGCCCATGTACGGCTCAACTCGCCAGCCAACGCTTGCTTGTACCGGGCCTGCAGCGCGTAGGAATCTGGTGACAATAATGCTGCGTTTTACCTCTCCACCAATCATTCCAAAAGTCATATCGAGCAAAACCTCACTCGTTGATCGGATGGCTTGGAGGAGTTTCGCATCTATTTCTGCTGGGTCCAAGGTTAGAAGGAGCGAGCGTGAATCTGCACAGATACGGCGCAGTTGCTGTATGAGTTCTACTCTACCAGCAGCATCGAGATCTTCGGGCATCAAAGATGATGCAGAGTCAATTACTACTACGTCTGCTTTCGATACCGCTTCGGATTCGAGGACATCAAATAAACCAATATCGGATTTTGTATCGGCAATTACCCCGTAACGAGAAAATACCATCAATTTGCCACTTGAAATATATTTTGTAATGCCATAACCAACAGAATTCATCTGCTCAATCCAGCCTCTTGTGGTTAATTCAGTAGTGATTACAAGAAGTTTTGATCCATTTTCCAACAGGCCAAAAATAATTCTTTGGCTAACTAGTGATTTTCCGCTTCCAACATCGCCTTGAAGGGTCCAAATACTCCGATTTGGCATTCTCAGACCCATTGCATTAGCAAGGGAATCCTGCTCCAATTCATAGGGGAATCCATCCTCAACCGGCTCTGGTGAATTTGTAATATTAGACAACTAACCTCACCTCCGCAGTATCTGAATCTGAGCCGGAGTGACCACCGGACAATTCAGATTGAACGATTATTGTGACGGTTATTCTATCACCGGAATTATATGAAAACGCCGCATCTTCGATAACAGCCTCAAGCATAGATCCGGTCGACCATGACCCTGTATTAGGATACAAAGTCAAGGTTGCACTTCCTGTATAGGATATTCCATCGATAAAGATTGAAACTGAAGATTCATCGAGAATCCTCGAACCTTTATTTTGGAAATAAATCGTCATGTTATCATTCGTCCCTGTATTCTGATAGAGAACGTTTGCACGATCTCCGGCGATAGCAACATCGGTTTCAGCATCGGCTAACCTGCCATCGCTTTGCTCGGCGGTGACCTTGGCCAAATCGCCCCATGATTGGAGCAAGACGACCGAAGCCATCCCACTCACAATCAATGAAGCAACCAAAATAACCATCGTTGAAGCACCACCATCTGCCATGAAAACACCTCAGACAATGGTTGAAGCCTCGTTAAAGCCACCTATCGAAACCGATAATCTCGATGAAGTTGCTTGTAAGCCATTATAGTAATACAGATGAAAGGTTTCACCGGGGAAGATAGTATCCGGGAGATAGCCATGATAGCCATCACTTAGGTTCAATGGATTTACTCCATCGGTAACCAACCAAGCTTTGTCGGTGTCGAGATCGACGCTTCCATCATTGGTCAAATTCAAGTGAACAACATTACCAGTTCGGGTCGTTATATTCAAGTCTATGCCAGTATTAGTTCCAACAATCTCAAGGAAGTAGGAGGTAGAGTAGAGATACGAACTTCCATGGTCAAGAATATTTAATCCTGTGACTACTCCTCCTGTGATTACTAGATCTGCAAGAAATGTTCCTGCGCTGCCATTAACTTCGACTTGTCCGGTTGTATATCCAGTCCCGCCATCAAAAATGTTGAAATCAGTTATCGCACCTTCGACATTGCTGGCATTTTCAATTTTAAAATCCGGAATGGGAGTTGCCGCTGAATCGAGTTCGGCGAGGGAATCATTGACCGATTCTTGTAATGTCGCCATCGCTAACGCGAATACGACAAGCATCGAGGTCCCCACGACCATCGCTCCAACTGCAACTGAGCCCATTTCAGATTTCACCTCTTAACGATCTGGCTTTTCTCCAATTGGAGACCAGCGCAGAAAAGGTCAGAAGTTCCCGATTTGGCAAGTGGTCTTCCAGAGCACTTTCAGCAGCACCAGGTGCTGCCATCCGTACAATCGATAAAAGATTCTTGCCTTCATCAGCGTCTAACATTCCCGAATCCATCGCCTTTTGGGCAAAGGAGACCGCGGCCATTCCAGAGAGATGATCCAAGAGCAATGCGGCTATGGTCGGCGCACCGACCGAGCCGTCACCTGTTTCACCAAAATGAGACGGAGCGACCAAGAATGGGTTTGATGCCAATGCTTGGGCCTCGTATAATTCGAGTAATGGGGCTGCGTCTTGTTCCATCATTCTGTTGGTACCAGTCCCTGATATCACTTCGCCAGAAGCGGTGACTTTTGAGTCACCAACTTCCGATTCAGTAGATATTTCGGTTCCCGTATCGCTAGATTGCGGAACTTCTGTCATGCGAGATTCGACTTTTCGAAGAACATCTTCGACCATGTCGAGTCGACTGGAAATCAGTCGCTCGAGTCCGGATGAGTCAAAGGTCGCATTGACGGTTCCAGGTCCACCAGCAACCGCTGCTGCACCCGCTATAGGTATCGAGCCAGCGTTGTTGAGCTTGGCTCTGGTCGGACCGGGTGATATGGTCCAGGCGTCTTCCTCTGAGAGCGTGCCCTCTTCGGGCATCGGCACCTGTTCGATAGCAACATTTGCCATCATCTTCAGGCGCTCCTCAGAGAGATCCATCTGTCCCTCACGCGGTCTATCATTACTTGCAAATGGCCATGCCATCACAAACCCTCCGTATCTGCCATTAATCCCAACACGATGTGTAAGGATAAATTGGCAGATAAAATCAGATCAATAGTGTTCCAACGTCGGTAGATGAGATGTAAATGGTCTCGTAGCTCGAGCCGCCACCTTGAACGTGAATCCAAAGGGTCATTGCACCGTTTACTCCAAGGTCGCCGATGTCGCAATCTGCTCCAGCTGCTCCTCCGACTATGATGTCAATCATGTAGTTCTGCCCGGGATCCATGGTTAGAATCGCCGTTCCTCCTCCACCTATATTATTTGGCAGACTCATCAGATAAACCTCGTTAGCATCTGCAACCGCATCGCCATTGCTAAATGTGGATGATAAAAACTGGTAGACAGCAGCGTTTTCACAAGTTATTTGGAACACGATATCAGATGCAGCTAGAACTCCACTTCCTGGTGCGGATTCGATATAGAGTCGCATTGCGGAATTTGCACCTGCATTGTCGATTACGAATGCACTGTTAATTGTGATTTTACCACTGATTTCTCTTTGGGTGTCATCGCCACTCTGCTGAGCGTTTTGCTGAAGTTTTTCACCGGTTTGGATGATAACAGCAGAAGCAACTGCTGCAACCAAGATTAGTGCGATAAATACAATCATTGCACCAATACCAATGGAACCTTCATCATTATTGAAATTATTATCTTGCATTCAAACCACCGTCTCCCCTTGGGTTACACTTGAATAACTAAGAGTCTCATAAGTGGACCCTCCTGCTTCAACTGAAATGATTAAAGTGTGTTGTTCATTGATTGTAGCTGCACAATCTTGCACTGTTGCAACATCTGCATCAGAGGTTTGTAAGTCGATCATATAGACAACTCCAGGGTTTAAAACCCCATCGCCAGCTGTATTTTGAACACCGTCAGCAGTTCTTGTATCAAGCGTTGCTGTAGCACTATTAAATGTACCATAAACGGTTTGGACTACAGGTGTAGCTGCCGCATCGTCACAGATAATTGTCCAAGTAACTTGGCTCTCGGCTAATGGTTCACTGCCTGGTGCTAACTCATAGACAATAGTCACACAAGTATTGGCGCCACCGCCAGTTCC
>Ga0302134_10001858_pt1 | contig 10081 bp, 8 predicted proteins | sample CB9_SCM_MG_FD_203123 | JGI IMG/M metagenome (GOLD analysis project Ga0302134, IMG submission 203123) | Marine microbial communities from Western Arctic Ocean, Canada - CB9_SCM | ecosystem: Environmental > Aquatic > Marine > Oceanic | place: Canada: Western Arctic Ocean | collected 2017-09-19
AAAAGCTTTTGGGAGTGTGGTTGAAAAAAAGGATCCTTTTTTATATTCTCCCCCATAGCAGAACAATGTTTTACGTTTTACTCAAGGATTGCCGTCATAAAGAACTCAAGACTAAAATTAAGTTACATATTCATCAGTATTTTTAGGTAGACCTGATTCCTTGCACAAGGTATTCAAAAAAAAAAGACCACAACACTCCCCCTTATTCTTCAACTCCCCCTTATTCTTCATCTTCTCCTACCAAGAACAATGACAGCCACCAGGGAACAATACCAGACCAGGAACGCGTTTATTCGTGAACATGGATACCCACCTATGTATCATCTGTGTATGTTAGGTGACGTAATAGCAATGCAGCTGCACTACGATTTTTTTCCACTTTGGAAAGAAGATATTTTTTTTACACCAATGAACAATGGTGCCACACCCATGTACGTTGCAAGTCAACAGAATCACGTGGAAGCAATGCAGTGGTTGTTTGATCATGGGGCAAAAGAAGACGTTCGTACACCAAGGATTTTTGGTGCCACGCCCATGTACGTTGCAAGTCAAAAGAACAACGTGAAAGCAATGCAGTGGTTGTTTGATCATGGTGCGCAAGATGATGTTCGAACACCAACGAACGATGGTGCCACACCCATGTGTACTGCAAGTCACGAAAACAACATGGAAGCACTGCAATGGCTGTTTGCTCATGGTGCGCAAGAGGACGTTCGAATACCAAACAACAATGGTTCCACACCCATGTACGTTGCAAGTCAAAAGAACAAAGTGAAAGCAATGCAGTGGCTGTATGCTCATGGTGCAGACGTTCGAACACCAAACAACAACGGTGCCACGCCCATGTGGACTGCAAGTTACAACAACAACGTGCAAGCACTGCAGTGGCTGTTTGATCATGGTGCGCAAGAGGACGTTCGAATACCAAACAACAATGGTTCCACACCCATGTACGTTGCAAGTCAAAAGAACAAAGTGAAAGCAATGCAGTGGTTGTTTGATCATGGTGCAGATGTTCGAACACCAAGGAACGATGGTGTCACACCCATGTGGACTGCAAGTTACAACAACAACGTGGAAGCAATGCAGTGGCTGTTTGATCATGGTGCGCAAGAGGACGTTCGAACACCAAGGAACGATGGTTGCACACCCATGTACAGTGCAAGTCGCAATGGCCATTTGCGTCTCGTTCAATTTCTACACGAAAATGGTGCTGCGCAAGACGTCAATGAAAAGAGTTGGCATCAAGAGACGCCATTGTGGAGAGCATGCAAAGAGAACCAACTCGATATCATTCAATGGTTAATTCGTCAAGGGACACCATTAAAAACAACTGTCGCATCTTGGTTCAACCAACTCAACTACGAAAACAGAATGATTCTGTACCAGCAAGGTCTTCGAAATCGTGACATTGACCATGAAAGTTATCTTGCTTTTCTCACATGTGTAGACCATGACATTGGTGATAATCCAACTGGTGTTCATTTAATTCACATCCGTGGAATTCAAGAAAACATTGGTGAATTTGTTGGTGGTAGTAAAGAAACAAGATCGTTGTGGTATCACATTGTACAACAAGGACCGGGCGATGAGAGTGGCGAGGATGAAGAAGAGGATGAAGAAGAGGATGAAGAAGAAGAAGGATGATGGTGTCACTACTTTGTGGCACCGTCATCCTCACTGTGGGGTAATTGTGTGATTGGTAGGGAAACCAAAAAATGTCTAGATACAAATTTACTTTTTATTATTCTTTAGCCCGGTCTCCTTCCCGTGTCGGTGTACAACGCTTACTTTTTTATTACATCCCTTTTAAACGGCAATGGTACAGAGACACTCCCCTGCCGATAAATCTTCATTTTGACTCCCTTGGAAAATGAGAAAAGTGGAAGAATTCTTCCCTACAAATTGTATAGCTGATTGCTACAGAATAGTTCAACATACATTCAAAAATAACAATATTTTTTTTTCATTTTCATATTTTTTTTGTTCTTGACAACACACAGTCCACCCTGCTCGTTGACAACTCTTAGCATAAATTATGAGCTTTTTTTGTGACTCTCTATGCCCCTGTGCTGCTGCTTTGGTGTACCATTCTTTTGCACTGCTGCTCAAGAGTGTCGAGTGCGGTGGCGACTTCTCCTGACATGTTTCCCGACGCGTCAATGATCAGTCTCATTCGTTGAACACCCTTTGTATTAAGATCAGGAACGTAAATTCCACCGGTTGACCTTGTATACTGTTTTTGGATAAGAACAAGTGCATCAAGTGTCTCCTTTGGCGTGGAGGCTGTGAACAGCGTGCCCTACAGTGCTTTCATTCAATTGAGGTACAAGAGCTCTAAGGGGTGTGTGCCATGTCTCGGAGTAAGAGTATTAGAGTGGAAATTGTTTTCAAGGAATAGGGCAAGGAATTTTCAAATAAATAAGTGTGTGATTTCTACTTCTATAAATCACTCAAAGCTGCATTTAACACCAAGTCAAAGGTTATGGGGAATATTACCTTTCTGCATAATTCCTGTGCAATTACCTACAATATCGAGAATCATTATATTTATAGCAGGGATTTCTTTTTTTCTGTGATTCTTTTTCTGTGCTCTCAGATTTACAACTATACATTTTAAACCAATTGATTGTAATCTTTTAACTCTGCGCATAATTTCAGTCGTTTTTCCTGAAAACATTGATCCATAAATTAGATGCAAAGACATTTTTTAAATTAAAGTTCTTTAAATAATTTAAAAATTCTCAACAAACCCAAACTTTTCCTGAAAACAAATGTTTATTTTCACATGCAATTAACATGGGTGTAACACCATCGTGCCACAAAGTAGTGGCACCATCATCCTTCTTCATCCTCGCCACTCTCGTCACCTGGTCCTGTCTGCACAATGTGATACCACAACGATCTTGTTTTGGATATGCCACGAACGAATTCACCAATAATCTCTTGTATTCCACGAATGTGAAGGACACCAGTTGGATTGTCACCAATGTCGTGATCTACACATGTGAGAAAAGCAAGATAACTTTCATGGTCAACGTCACGATTTCGAAGACCTTGCTGGTACAGTATCATTCTGTTTTCGTAGTTCAGTTCGTTGAACCAAGAAGTTGTGTTGGATGGTGTTCCTTGAAGGATTAACCATTGAACGATATCAAGATTGTTGTTTTTGCATACTCGCCACAGTGGTGTCTCTTCGTTCCAACTCTTTTCATTGACGTCTTGCGCAGCGCCATTTTCGTGTAGAAACTGAACAATGCGCAAATGTTTATTGCGGCTGGCAGCGTACATGGGTGTGGCACCATTGTTCAGTGGCGTTCGAACATCTCCTTGTGCACCGTGATCATACAACCACTTCATTGCTTCCAGGTGGTTCTTTTGACTTGTGATGTACATGGGTGTGGCACCATTGTTCAGTGGCGTTCGAACGTCTGCACCATGATCGAACAGCCACTGCATTGCTTTCACGTTGTTCTTTTGACTTGCAACGTACATGGGCGTGGCACCAAAAATCCTTGGTGTACGAACGTCTTCTTTTGCCCCATGATCAAATAACCATTGCATTACTTCCAGATTATTCTTGTCACTTGCAATCCACATGGGTGTGGCACCATCGTTCCTTGGTGTTCGAACGTCTGCACCATGATCAAACAGCCATTGCATTACTTCCAGATTATTCTTGTCACTTGCAATCCACATGGGTGTGGCACCATCGTTCCTTGGTGTTCGAACGTCTGCACCATGATCAAATAACCACTGCATTGCTTTCACGTTGTTAAATAGAAACTGCATTGCTTTCACGTGGTTGTTTTGACTCGCAATGCACATGGGTGTGACACCGTTGTTCTTGGTTGTTCGAACGTCTTCTTTTGCCCCATGACCAAATAACCACTGCATTGCTTCCACGTGATTCTCTTGACTTGCAACGTACATGGGGGTGGTACCTTCGTTGTCTGGTGTTCGAACGTCCTCTTGAGCATCATGAGCAAACAGCCACTTCATTGCTTTCAGGTTATTCTTGTAACTTGCAATCCACATGGGTGTGGCACCATCGGTGTCTGGTGTTCGAACGTCTGCACCATGATCAAACAGCCATTGCATTACTTCCACTTTGTTCTCTTGACTTGCAATCCACATGGGTGTGGCACCATCGTTGTCTGGTGTTCGAACGTCTGCCCCATGATCAAACAACCACTGCATTGCTTCCACGTTGTTCTTTTGACTTGCAACGTACATGGGAGTGGTACCATTGTTCCTTGGTGTTCGAACGTCTGCACCATGATCAAACAACCACTGCATTGCTTCCACGTTGTTTTTTTGACTTGTAACGAACATGGGGGTGGCACCATTGTTGTTTGGTGTTCGAACGTCCTCTTGAGCATCATGATCAAACAGCCACTGCATTGCTTCCACGTTGTTGTCATGACTTGCTATCAACATGGGTGTGATACCATCGTTCTTTGGAGTTCGAACATCCTCTTGCGCCCCATGATCAAACAACCACTGCTTTGCTTCCACGTTGTTCTCTTGACTTGCTATAAACATTGGTGTGCAACCATTGTTGTTTGGTGTTCGAACATCCTCTTGCGCACCATTATCAAACAACCACTGCATTGCTTCCACGTTGTTGTTGTAACTTGCAATAAACATTGGTGTTATGTTTGGGGTTATATGATATATTCGAACATCTGCACCATGATCAAACAACCACTGCATTGCTTCCACGTTGTTTTTGTAACTTGCAATAAACATGGGTGTGGAACCATTGTTGTCTGGTGTTCGAACGTCCTCTTGAGCACCATGATCAAATAGAAACTGCATTGCTTCCACATTGTTATTGTAACTCGCAACGTACATGGGTGTGATACCATCGTTATCTGGCGTTCGAACATCTGATGGACAAAGATCGTACACAAACTGCATTGCTATTTGACTCATACATTGGTCTCTACACAGATGATACATCGGTGTGTATTCATAGTTCTCAACAAACGCGTTCCTGGTGGCTGACATTGTTGTTGGTGAAGGATGAAGGAGGAGTGACTTTTTGAATACTGAATGTGGCTTTTTGAATATTACTTGAATACTCCTTGAAATAGAATATCTTCATATGTAACTTAATTTAAAAAACCCGTTATTATTACATATAGTGCACACCTGAGTTAGCTGCAGCCAAGGAGATCCATCGTCAGTACAGAATTCTTAAAAACAATAAACATAAAAAGTGGCGAGGTGAATACATTGTAAACTACATTACTTAATTTTAATCAAAATTAAATCAATCCTATACCTGGTAAACATTTTCTATTTTTATTTTAATGTTAGTCTACACAAATATTGTATACGTTAAAACAAATATTGTATACGTTAAAACAAATATTGTGTACGATTAGAAAACATTATGTATAAATAGCAGGCATTTCATCAGAAAAAAAGGAATATTACCTTTCTGTGCTCTCAGACACAATCATTATATTTATAGCAGGGATTTAACCATTTTTATCGTTTTCTTTTTTTCTGATGAAACCATGGGTGTCTGAGAGCGTCGTCAGCTGAACATCTGTTGTCGGCGGGCGACAACATTTTACGCAGCAAGTCTTTCGCGTTGTCGCTAATAGATGGCCAGGGTGTCCGGATGTCAATGTTATACGGTGTGTTTTCCAATTGTGTCTCTAAATCTTGTTGTTTCCACGGATTACGCGCACACAACACGTTGAACATGATGACACCCAATGACCACATGTCTGCTAAACAGTTGTATGGTGGCGTTTTGTCGAGCATCTTTTGGCGCAATACTTCTGGTGCAAAATATATCGGCGAACCTGTGTAGGCCGTCATGCCTGCGACTGTGAGCGTGGATTCACTAAAATCGGCAATCTTGACTTCCAAGTCACCTCCAAGCAAAATATTAGCAGGTTTCAAGTCACGATGTGTGACACTTTTTTCATGCATATATTTGACAGTAGACAATAGTTGTTCCATTATTTTTCTGGCGTCCGATTCTGTGTAATGACCCACAGTGCGAAGCCGTTGATACAAATTGCCACCGCGGGCGTGTTCCATGACAATGAACACACTGTCGGCGCTGCGCTCTACGAAATGTTCGAGGATATGAACGATGTTGGGATGGTCGTGGATTGATTCTTGGATCTCGATTTCGCGCAGTACTTTTGTTTTGACATGATTGGAGTTCCAGCCTCGAGGGACGTTCGTGTCAATTATTTTGACGGCAAATCGCTCGCCTGTCTCTCTGTGCACGCATTCGTGCACAACCGCAAAAGTGCCGTGGCCAATCTTGTTGCCAAGTTGGTATTTGTGAAAAAAGTGTAGTGGGCCTTTCATATGAGAAAACACAAAGGCAGCCACTCCAAGCCGACCAAAGCGATATTTGTCCGTCAAACTGATTATGATTCCGGGATACAGTCGTCCAGTTGTATTTGTGGTAAGCCGATACCCGTTTAGCCATGTGCCATTTTTGCTCAGGTCTTCGATATAACAACAATCCCCGTCTTCACTAATATTACAGTGTAAATTTGACACTGTACAAGCAGAATTGTAGACCTGTGATGTTGGCGCACGGCCTATCGTGTTATTCTTACCTCTCAGGTAATACTGCTCGCCTTTGAGCACGTTCGTACAATTGCACAGTGACGTGAGACGTCCCCATGGCGCGTCATCAGGACGCTTTATTGCACGAGCGACGGCCATGGCTGGAATACACTGAAGACTATTGGCCAAACTTTTGAGAGAAGTTTTTTCACCCACTTCCTTCTGCCAATACACGCGATACCAACGGTATATGCCTTTCTTGCGCCACGTAAGCACTCTGAGCTTCCTGACACCATCGACAGTGATGTCGAGAAGTTTCGCAAGTCGTGTGACCTGCTCCGACCCAATGTTTTTTTTGTTGGTGAAAGCAGACATGTTGTTGTGAAAGATGCCAGTTGCTGGTTGATGGTCAGGAATTCGAGACAAAATCCTTGGAGAGATGAAAAGTCAATGAAAGAAATATAAAAAAGATATCTTTTAAATTCCAACTATTTATACTGGTGGCAACTGCTCTTTGTCCGTGGGCTCTTCCAAAGGTATTTTGACGTACTCTGACTTGTTGGCTTTTGCGTAATACACATAGAAAAAAGACGCCGACGCGGATAGCTGCAATCCGATAAAATTGATCCATGTAAACTGATACGTCGGGTCAAAGAGTCCAAAGCACACGAGAAGGCCCATGACGGCCGACTTGGTTGAACCCGCGACGGCCAGTGTCAACGCGTCGTTCTTTTCGATGACCCATGACGCCCCGTAGTTGAGCAAAATCCCCAAAATAATGGACGAGACAAATGCGATTTGAAAGGCCGGCGTTGTCCAGTCTTTGAATTGAGAGGGGTGAAAATCTAACGACAACAAGGACGAAATAATCATAGAAGCAACGGACGAGTAAAACAGGATGGTCTCCTTCTTCCAGCCGTCATCTAGGGCATACTTTGACGCAATCTGCGAACCCGCGGTCAATAGATTGTTCATCATGGCAAACCCATAGCCTACTAAGTCAAAGGTTAAATCGTCGGAAGCGGCCACAAATGAGCCAAATACCATGACGGCAACGGTTGCCACAATAGGTCGCGTTGATTTCTTTTTCAAAAACCACCATTGTGCGACCAGTGTCATCATGATGGATATTCTTCGGAGGGCAGTGAACATGGCTATGTTCAAAGTGCCGGCGGCATTGAGACCGAAAAAAATGTTGGCGACATTCAAAAGACAGACCAGAATAAGTTTGCGATTGGCGCGTTGTTCAAGTTTATAGTAGAAGAATATACTAGATACGACAGATTGCCAGAACATGAGAAAGGGTACGGAAGGAAAGTGAAATTGCGTCAAGATGATTTTGTTGAAAATAACAATCATGAAGGAGCTTGACATGTACAGAACAATGGAAGGCCAATGCATTTTAGCTTTTATATGGGGAACACATATAATTCATTTTAGAACATAAAGAGGATTTATAACATGATTTCGTTTGTACGCGGTTGAATTTTTGCACGCGGTTGAATGTTTACAACACAAAAATCAGAGTATCGAATCGCAGTAGCACCGTGCCATTCTAGTAACTCGCGCACAAGTTCACTCTTCTCGCGACGCTTCGATATTCTCAGACCATTTTGTACTGCATATAAAGGTGACACATTTAAATCTTCCGCGACGTGACATCTTATATCGGGATTTGCCCCTTGTTGTAGTAAGAGAGCAACGCATTCAGGCTTCTTAAGAGTCCAATATAATAGTGGGAGACCTTTTAACACTGTATCGGGGGAATAGGTTTGGAGTACAAAACATAGTTGTTTAAAGTTCATCAGTACAATAAAAAAAGTGTTTTGATTTAATTTTGGAATGTGTGGTACATTTTCTACTCGATGATTTTCTTTTTTGTTTTTGAGATTTCTGCGGACGTCATTTGGCCTGTTTTTTTTAGGACGGACAAATGACCTAAATTCTTTGATATGGAACCTTCGAAACACTTGGGAGAGGGTTCTATCTTTGTTAAATTTTTATATTCCTGGAGCTTATCCTGGTTGGTTTTTATCGATTTGGGCGCTGTTTTTTGCATATGCACAAGTCGCACTATTTAAATAGTCAACTGTGAAAGCGATGGCCAGTCGTCCATGTAGTCGATGGACGCTTCAGAAGGGGAGCTAGACGCTTCAGAAGGGGGAATAGACGCTTCGTACGAAGAATCGGGCGAAGACGACGCCTCTGAAGCCGTATCGACAAGTTTCTCTTCGAGATAATCGGAATACTCAAACATGCGGTTTTCCACGTATTCCATGGCATTTCTGCGGGTTTCTACGGGCGTATCACAGGGGAAACGAATCCAGAAGAATCCGTCTTCGTGGTACAGTGTGCAATGTGTGCCTGTACCTGTCTCGATGTCGCGCAAATTATGGCCGCCTTTGCCGATCATACGGCCCACAAACTGTGGGCGAATTTCGATACCATGATTCGCCAAGGAAATTTCCTCACCAATCGTGTTGGTCACAAACGCGACGCCGTCGCTGAAATTCGCCATAACCACGTTGAAAGCATCCCCGTCGTGAGACACGTCAATAGCAAAGCCTGGAAAGGTCTCCTGGAAGTCCGTGGATAGTTTTTTGACACGTGACCAACGAGTGCCCACAAGAGCTCCCACTGTGTCCGGGTGACACGGAAACTTGAGGGTCACCAGACTCTGTCTGATGGAAACGGGGGCGTGTTGGTGACTGAGAGGGCTCTCGATAGAGTGGTAACACACGTTGGAGTACATTTTTGCTGTTTTTGGTGGCGTGGGTTGTTCGGGGTTTATCAAAACTCGGTACACTTAAGGTTGATGGTTTTGTGTGAACAGCAAAGAAAGTTCTTTTGATTTAAATCAAAACACGATTTCGCTTTGTTCCGGATTTTTTCGGTAACCCGATGAATTAGGTTTATAAACTTGCTTACTACTTTGGTCTGGCTTAAGGAGTACACAGGCGTATATAGATAATCCCGTTACCAATAGACCCGTTAACCATATATACCATGCGGACAATACTAAAATGATGTAGTAAGGAACTCCTTCAATGGTTTTAAAACCATTAAAGTTATCAATGTTATTCAGCATCCATTCACTTCTGTCCATAAAATACTTTTTGATAAAAGTTAATTCAGATTCAAAAGATTCTTTGCTGTGTACGGCGCCGCCATATAGAAAAGATTGAAAATTGTCATCGGTAGATTTACTTTCTCCGAATTTGCCCCAGCGTTCGATTTCACGGTCAAAGTAGCCTGCCTCGTATTGTTGCTGGCGTTTTGATATAAGTTCTAATATCAGCCATCTCTGGTCGGTGTCATCGATTTACAAGCCGAACTGAACAATCCGAACAACTTATCGGAAGTATGGGCGTCCTTTATTGCCGACGCGCTGCATTGCCGCTGTATGGTTCTAACGTACGATGGTTTGAAGACGGGCGTCGTCGAAATCGTGGGCCACACGGATGCATTGTACGACGAAACGTTTTATTTACTAACCGGTCAAGTACATGTCACTAACTGGATTAATTAACAC
>Ga0302134_10001859_pt1 | contig 10079 bp, 8 predicted proteins | sample CB9_SCM_MG_FD_203123 | JGI IMG/M metagenome (GOLD analysis project Ga0302134, IMG submission 203123) | Marine microbial communities from Western Arctic Ocean, Canada - CB9_SCM | ecosystem: Environmental > Aquatic > Marine > Oceanic | place: Canada: Western Arctic Ocean | collected 2017-09-19
ACGTGCCGCAACGCTATCAAACACGCCCTTGACCAGCCTGGCCTTGTCGGCACGCTCGACCAGCCGGAATCCGAAATCAGCCGTTTCGCCCGCCATGTGGTCTTTTGGGCGGCCTTCGGGTGATTTATTCAATGTCTCTTCTTGCAATGTATCTTCTTGCGAAATCATGGCAGGACGATAGCCTAATCCCCGTGACATTGCTAGGACGACCCACATGCCAGAGCTTCCCGAAGTTGAAACCGTTGTGCGGGGCCTGCGACCCCATCTGGAGGGCGCGGTGATCCGCCAGGTCGTGCAACGGCGCCCCAATTTACGGTTTCCGTTTCCTGAAAAATTTGGGGCGCGAATCGAAGGTAGAACCGTGACCCATGTGGGACGGCGTGCCAAATTCATGCTCATGACCCTGGATGATGGAACGATCATTGTGGGCCATCTGGGCATGTCGGGACGCATGTTAATCCTGACGGATGACCCGCCGCCGCCGGGTCCCCACGATCATGTCGATTTCGTAACGGCGGCGGGAACCACCATACGGTACTGTGATCCACGCCGATTCGGCATGTTTGACCTGACAACCCAGGCAACGCTAGGAGACCACCGGATGTTGCGCAACCTGGGCCCCGAACCGCTGGGCAATACGTTTAACGCCGCGTCCTTGTCCGCGGCGCTGGCGGGGCGGCGGTCGCCCATAAAAGCGGCCTTGCTGGATCAAAAGACCGTCGCGGGGTTGGGCAACATCTATATATGCGAAGCTTTATACCGTGCGGCCATATCACCCCGGCGCATCGCTTCCACCATCCCGGGCAAGCGGGCCGAACGGTTGACGACCGCTATTCGCGACGTGTTGAGCGAAGCGATCGCGTCGGGCGGATCATCATTGCGTGACTATGTACAAACGTCCGGGGAGTTGGGATATTTCCAGCATCGCTGGAACGTCTATGGTCGCGAAGGCGAACCGTGCCCGAAGACGGATTGCGCCGGAAGCGTTCAGCGCATTACGCAATCGGGTCGTTCCACATTTTTTTGTGCAACGCACCAAAGATAATGATATAGCAGCGGAGATATGAGACCTTTATCCCAACTCAAATTTCTGGCGGTGACGCTTGTTCTGATCGCAACGCCTGTCTCCGCACCTATAGCCGACGCCGGTGCCTATACATTCCTGACCGGGTTCGCCGATATACCACTCTTTGACGGGTTGATCGTGAACAACGAGACCGGGGTTAATTTCGACACGCCAGCGGGACGAATCGTCGAAACAATCGCCGAAGGCCGGGTGACCCGTGAGTCGGTCACTCGGTTTTATCAATCGACGTTGCCGCAATTGGGCTGGGTTCGAGCCGGTACGCTCGCTTTTGAACGTGAAGGCGAACGGCTCACCTTGTCGATGCGCAACGCTAATGGTGGCCTTGCCGTTCATTTCAAAATGACACCCAAATAAACAGACCTGTAATCTAAAGGAAGGGCTATTCATGACCGCGACCGTCCCCGAGTATATTCGCGTTGAAAAAAAAGATACGATTGGTGTCATCATCCTCAACCGTCCCGAGGCAATGAATGCGTTATGCGCCGGTTTGATCGCGGAACTGGCGGGTGCGTTGGACGAATTCGAAGCGGATGACGATATTTGCGTGATCGTCATTACCGGATCTGACAAAGCCTTTGCGGCAGGTGCCGATATTAAAGAAATGGCCGACAAGTCCTATATGGACGTCTACGAAAGCGACTTTATCACGGTTGGTTGGGAACGCGTGGCGTCATGCCGAAAACCGACCATCGCCGCCGTGGCGGGCTACGCGCTTGGTGGCGGTTGCGAAATGGCCATGATGTGCGACATAATTATCGCTGCGGACACGGCCATGTTCGGGCAACCGGAAATCACCATCGGTGCCAGTCCCGGTGCTGGCGGCACCCAACGGCTTACCCGGTTTGTTGGTAAGGCGAAAGCCATGGAGATGTGTCTGACCGGACGCATGATGGGCGCAGAGGAAGCCGAACGGTCTGGATTGGTCAGTCGTGTCGTCTCGGCGGCTGATTTAATGGACGACGCGTTGAAAACAGCTGCCAAAATTGCGTCGATGTCACGACCCATCACCATGATGGCCAAGGAATCGGTCAACCGGGCCTACGAAACAACCCTGGCCGAAGGGGTTCTGTTTGAACGCCGAACGTTTCATTCGACCTTCGCCACCGAAGACCAAAACGAAGGCATGGCCGCTTTTATCGAAAAGCGGGAACCTAAGTTCAAAAACCGGTAGGGTCCGGATCATGGCGCCAATATGACAGGCGGCCTTTGATTAAGGGGGCGCAAGGACTTGACGGACCGACATCACGCCGATATAAGCCGGACGCTGAGGCCCGAACGAACGTAAAGCTGGGCAAAATTAAGGATAGAGATTCAAACCATGGCGCAGCATCAATCCGCCAAGAAACGTATTCGCCAGACTAAGACGCGCACAGCCGTAAACCGGACGCGTCGCAGCCAGCTACGCACTTATGTGCGTGTTGTTGAAGAAGCCATCGAAAGCGGCGACAAAACCGCTGCTACGACGGCGATGGGTCAGGCCATGCCTGCGCTGCACAACAGTACGCGCAAGGGCCTTTTGCACCGGAACACCGCCGCGCGCAAAATTTCCCAACTGGCGAAACGCATCAACGCCCTGTAGGACAGTAAGTTTAGCGAATTGATTCTCCGGCGACGGAGATAGGTTCACGAAAATAGCCGAGGTTGCGCGCGAAATTCGCCGTGGCCTTTTTTCGTGTTGTGCAGCTCTAAAAAACCGCTGAAATGATTCAATGCGTTAGAGATTGTCAAACCAATTATTTAAAATTTTTGACCGATTCTGGACCGGGGCCTGTTGTGCGAAAAGGAAAGCCCCGATAGGTTGGCTTCTTAGGTAATTGATGCGTTAGGCAATACAGTCAAACTATAAAAATTAAAAATAGCGGACTACAAGGTAAAATGGAAACGAATTAGGGGTGCTGGAAAATTAATGTTGGTTTGTGGAGTATTTGCATCCAATTTCACTATAAATATTCCAGAAACGTCGAATTCTACAAAGCAATACAATGTGTTTATTTTCGGTTGTTTTCAGATGTAACCGTACATAGTGTCTTTTTCTTTTTGCGGTGGTGCGGGAGAACTTGAATTTATTCTGCCGCCAGAAATCTAAGGCTTTGCCAGAATGGCTTTGAACGCGGACGCCTGAAAAAAGAACCGGCATACAAGTTTCCGGTGTAAACGTTTTCGGTGTAAAAGTTACCGAGAATTTACATCAAAAGGGTGGTCATGATCGTGACGGAAAACAGGGTGTGATGGAAGATAACCAAGCCCCGCAGTGGATACGCGTACGCGCCAAGCTCCGCGCTGAGTATGGAGAGGCGGCCTACCGTAGCTGGCTGAAACCCGTCTCGCTGATTTCGGCCGGTCGTGGTGTTGTGCAAATTTCTGCGCCAACTAAATTCATGCGGGACTGGGTGGATCAGCAATACGGCGACCGGTTGTTGGAGTTGTGGTCCGATGAAGATCCCAATATTTGCGTTATCGATATCGTGCATAGCGGCGCTGTCGCCGCCGCGACGCCCGCCCGCCCCGCAACGGCGTCAAGTGTGTGGTCGTCGAAATATTCAGATAAAAATAATTTGGATCAAAATAAGAGCGACCGCAATAACAACGTAGGCGCGCGGCTGGATTCACGCTTTGATTTTTCTAATTTTGTTGTCGGCAAGCCCAATGAACTCGCCTTCGCAGCGGCGCGGCGGGTGGCGGAAGCTGACGTGGCGCCGTTTAATCCCCTCTTTCTTTATGGCGGCGTCGGGCTTGGCAAAACCCATTTGATGCACGCCATCGCCTGGCACATACAAACGACGCAGCCTGAAAAGCGGGTTATTTATTTATCCGCTGAAATATTCATGTACCAGTTCATCCGCGCGATGCGCTACAAGGACACGATGGCGTTCAAGGAACAGTTTCGGTCCGTCGATGTTCTGATGATAGACGATGTTCAGTTCTTCAGTGGTAAAGATAGTACCCAGGAAGAATTTTTTCATACTTTTAACGCCCTAGTTGATCAAAATCGTCAGGTTGTGATCTCCGCCGACAAATCTCCAAATGACCTGGAAGGCATGGAAGAGCGGATGAAGTCCCGTCTGGGGTGGGGGCTTGTCGCCGACATTCACCCGACGACCTATGAGCTCCGCCTCGGAATTTTACAGGCCAAGGCCGAACGCATGAATGTTACAGTGCCTTCCAAGGTGCTGGAGTTTCTCGCCCACAAAATCACGTCCAATGTGCGTGAACTTGAAGGCGCGCTGAACAGAATTGTCGCCTATGCCGACCTCGTGGGGCGGGACATCACACTCGACAGCACACAAGAAGTTCTGCAAGATATTCTTCGTGCGAATGACCGTCGTGTTACGATTGACGAAATCCAAAAACGGGTCGCGGAACATTACAATATCCGGCTTGGCGAAATGTATTCAGCGCGTCGGGCACGCGCCGTCGCCCGCCCCCGTCAGGTCGCGATGTATTTGGCCAAGCAACTGACGCCACGGTCGCTGCCGGAAATTGGCCGGAAATTTGGCGGCCGGGATCATACGACGGTCATGTATGCGGTGCGGAAGATCGACGAACTTCGCGCGACAGACAGCTCATTTTCAGAAGACATCGACTTGTTGCGGCGGATGCTGGAGGGCTAAGTCCCGCTAGATTATGCACGCGGTGCCGAAAAAGTCAGGCACTGGAGGCCGTACAGCGTTGTGTTGTGCGAATATATGAAAAAATAACGGTTTCAATCCACCAATTATAGTGCGGCTTCAAGACATCTCTGCTATACTTATGTGCGCGCCCGCATGTGATGCGCTTGTGCATGTTTTCGTATTAATTCCTCCACGTTTGCAAAGACCTTAGAGCCATGAAATTGACCATTGAACGCGCGGTGCTTCTCCGTTCACTAAGCCATGTACAAAGCGTTGTCGAACGGCGCAACACCATTCCAATCTTGGCCAATGTTTTGATTGATGCGACTAATGGGACAATTTACTTAACGGCGACGGATATGGATATCGCCATCGTTGAAACCGCCGAGTCGACGGTCTTGGACCCTGGCACAACAACCGCCCCGGCGCACACGCTGTACGACATCGTTCGAAAACTACCGGATGGCGCGCAAATAGCACTGGAAACCAACAACGAAACCAATCAGCTCTCTTTGTCGGCGGGCCGGTCCCGGTTTACGCTCGCGACCCTGCCAACGGCGGATTTCCCCTCGATGAGCGCGGGCGAGATGCCGCACACCTTTAAAATTCCCGCCGCTGAGTTGCGGTCCCTTGTTGATCGCACGCGGTTCGCCATTTCAACCGAAGAAACGCGCTATTACCTCAATGGCATTTACTTACACACAGCCGGTGTTGATGGTGTGCAGCTACTTCGCGCCGCCGCGACGGACGGACACCGGCTTGCGCGTGTTGAAATGCCCTTGCCCGAAGGTGCCAATGGTATGCCAGGCATTATCATTCCGCGAAAAACGGTGGCAGAACTACGGAAGCTTATTGATGAAAGTGACGATGTCATCGACATCACATTATCCGACACGAAAATTCAGTTCGCGTTTGATGGTGCCATTTTGACGTCTAAACTCATCGACGGAACCTTCCCGGACTATGAAAAAGTTATTCCTGTAGGCAACGACAAATTTCTGGAAGTTGACTGCCACGCGTTCGCCGAAGCAGTGGACCGGGTGGCGACGATTTCGACCGAACGGTCCCGATCGATCAAGCTCAAGGTCGACGCCAATGTATTGACTCTTTCGGCCAGCAGCCCGGATAATGGCACCGCTGTTGAAGAAATCGAAGTTGTCTACGATAAAGAAGCGTTGGAAATCGGGTTCAACTCCCGATATTTGCTCGACATTACCCAGCAGGTGGAAGGCGATACCGCGCAAATGGCGATGGCGGATGGTGCCTCACCGACGATTGTGCGCGATTCGAGTGACGACAGCGCCTTGTACGTGCTTATGCCAATGCGCGTGTAAGGTGGGAAATACGGGTCTAGTCGAACCTGCGGCGTCCCAAATGAAGGTGCCTGAAACCCAGCGGGATACGGCGCTCGACACGACGGTCATGGCCGTAACGCGGTTGCGGTTGACGGATTTTCGAAGTTACGGTTCGTTTCGATTTGATGGTGATTCACGGCCGGTCGTGTTGACTGGGCCCAATGGTGCGGGAAAAACCAATTTGTTGGAAGCTGTCTCTTATCTAGCCCCAGGACGCGGTCTTCGCGGCGCGCGGCTAAGTGACATCGACCGGCGCTATGGGAAAGGCGGATGGGCTGTCGCCGCGACGGTACAAACCCAGGAGGGTTCTGTTGATATCGGCACGGGCCGGGACGCGGGAAACAACCGACGAACGGTTCGAATAAGCAACAATCCTGCGCAAAGCCAGGCGGCGTTGGCCGAATTTGTCAGTGTTGTATGGTTGACGCCACAAATGGACCGACTATTCACGGACGGTGCCAGCGCCCGACGGCGATTTCTGGATCGGTTAGTCTACGGCTTCGATCCCAGCCATGCCAGCCGCGTCAACGCCTACGACCACGCCATGCGGGAACGCTCACGGTTGCTGAAGGCTGGACGACGAGACAGCGCCTGGCTCTCGGCGCTGGAGAATGCAATGGCGGAACATGGCGTCGCGGTTGCGGCGGCGCGTTTGAGCTTGTGCGAACATTTAAGTGAAATTTCGGTCGCCTCCGATGGACCGTTTCCGCGCGCCCGCATCGCCGCCGCCGGCGTTCTCGAAGATGACTTGCGAAAGGGCCCCGCGCTCGCTGCGGAAGACCGGCTTCGCGCGGTGTTGGCGGGTAATCGCGGGCTGGACGCGGAGTCGGGCCGGACAACCGAAGGCGCGCATCGCAGCGATTTGGCGGTTGCGCATATTGGCAAAGACATGCCTGCAGAATTATGTTCAACCGGCGAACAAAAAGCGTTGCTCATCGCCATTGTCCTCGCCCACGCGCGTTTGTTGGCGCGGCACAATGGCGTCATACCCTTGTTGTTGCTTGATGAAGTCGCCGCGCATCTGGACGTCGAGCGCCGCCACGCTTTATTCGCCGATATCCTGGAACAAGGTGCGCAGGCCTGGCTGACCGGCGCCGACGCCACCCTATTTGATGAACTTTCACCCAACGACGCGGCGTTTTACCGCGTACAGGACGCATCAATGACGCCCCTTACTTAAATGATCCAAGTCTAAATTACCAACCAAGTCTTAACTACCAAAGAGTAACTTTATGAGTGACACCGCTGAAACCCCGAATGGCGAACCGGAACACGAATATGGCGCGGACTCGATCAAGGTCCTGCGTGGATTGGAGGCGGTTCGTAAGCGTCCAGGCATGTATATCGGTGACACCGAAGATGGCTCGGGCCTGCATCACATGGTGTATGAAGTTGTCGACAATGCCATCGATGAAGCCATGGCGGGGTACGCTGACAATGTCACGGTGACGCTCAATGGCGATGGATCGGCGACGGTGACTGACAATGGGCGCGGCATCCCCGTGGACATTCATCGGGAAGAGGGTGTTTCTGCGGCCCAGGTTATCATGACCCAGCTGCACGCGGGCGGAAAATTTGACCAGAATTCCTATAAAGTGTCCGGTGGATTGCACGGCGTTGGCGTGTCCGTCGTCAATGGGTTGTCTTCACGTTTAAATTTAACTGTTCGGCGCAACGGCAAAATCCACACCATGGCGTTCGCACACGGCGATGCGGTAGATGGGGCGGATTTGGCAATCACTGGGGAATGTGGCGCGGAAACGGGTACTGAAATCACATTTTGGCCATCCACGGAGACGTTCAGCGCTGTGGAATTCGATAGCGCCACTTTGGAACATCGGCTGCGCGAACTGTCGTTCCTAAATTCCGGTGCCCGTATTGTGTTAACGGACGCCCGGCAGCCCGAACCGGTGGTGACCGAATTTAATGCCGAAGGTGGCCTGGAAGCTTATGTTCATTATCTTGATCGATCAAAATCGGCGCAGCATTCGTCGCCTATTCTCATCAACCACGAAAAAGACGGCTCCACGGTGGAAGTCGCGATGGAATGGAACGACAGCTATCACGAAACGATGCTGTGCTTCACCAACAATATCCCTCAACGAGACGGTGGCACCCATCTAGCCGGGTTCCGTGCCGCGTTGACGCGGCAAATCAATACCTACGCGAGCGCCCACGGAATCGCCAAACGGGAAAAAGTCTCTATTGTTGGTGATGATGCCCGTGAAGGCTTGACCTGCGTCCTGTCGGTTAAAGTGCCTGATCCCAAATTTTCCAGCCAAACCAAGGATAAATTGGTCTCATCGGAAGTCCGCAACGTGGTCGAATCCGCGGTGAATGAAAAGCTTGGTCAATGGTTCGAGGAGCATCCCGCCGACGCCAAACGCGTTGTTCAGAAAATCGTCGAAGCCGCTGCAGCCCGCGAAGCCGCGCGCAAGGCCCGCGAATTGACGCGACGCAAAGGCGCACTCGACATTACCAGTCTGCCGGGCAAGTTGGCGGATTGTCAGGAACGCGATCCGGCGCAATCTGAAGTTTTTATCGTCGAGGGTGATTCCGCCGGCGGCTCTGCCAAACAAGGCCGCGAACGACGCAATCAGGCGATTTTGCCCCTACGTGGGAAAATTTTAAATATCGAACGCGCCCGCTTCGACAAGATGCTGGCGTCTGCTGAAATCGGCACTTTGATAGCCGCGATGGGAACGGGTATTGGACGAGACGATTTTAATGCGGATAAATGCCGTTATCATAAAATCATCATCATGACGGATGCTGATGTTGATGGCAGCCACATTCGAACGCTGCTATTGACCTTCTTCTTCCGGCAAATGCCGGAATTGGTGGAGCGGGGCTATTTGTATATCGCTCAACCGCCGCTGTATCGCGCCAAACGTGGAAATTCCGGCGTGTATTTGAAAGATGATGAAAGCCTGGAAGCGTATTTGATCCGCGAAGGAGCGAAAGACGCGACATTAGTTCTGGCGGATAATACGGAAGTTGCTGGGCAAGATTTATTTACGGTCGTCGAAGACGCTAGAGCGGCCGCACATTTGATGGAGCCGTTAATCCGTAAGGTTGGCGCCAAAAACGTTGTGGAACAAGCCGCTATCGCTGGCGCTCTGAACCCGGAAATTTTGATTAATCCCGATCAAACTGCGGATGCGGCGGCGTATATCGCGCAACGTCTGGACGCCTTGGCGGATCCGTTGGCGCGCGGCTGGGCCGGAGAAGTCCGAGAGGAGGGCGGATTTATGTTTTCATTGACCTTGCGCGGCGTCACCCGCCGGTTCATCGTCGATGGCGACCTTATCCGTAGCGCCGAAGCCCGTCGGTTGGACCAATTGGCCTCGGAATTTCAACGTCAATTCGGTGCCAAGGCGGCGACGTTGAGAGCCACCGGGGCGAAGGACGAGTCGAAAGGGGTCGCAAGTGAGATTTCGATTTCCGGGCCCATCGAATTGTTCGACCAGGTGATGAAGTTAGGACGCAAGGGCATTTCAATTCAACGATATAAAGGGTTGGGTGAAATGAACCCGGATCAATTGTGGGAAACCACGCTGGATCCGAATGTGCGCACGTTATTGCAGGTCAAAGTCGCCCATGCGGAAGAGGCTGCCGAACTGTTTTCCACGTTGATGGGCGATGTGGTTGAGCCTCGGCGAAATTTCATTCAATCTAACGCGTTGAAAGTTGCGAACCTGGACGTATAAAAGCCACAGTTAAAAATCACAATGGCGTAAGGATATCTGGACCGCGAAGCCCGATAGGGTTATTTCCCGCACTGGAATTTTGGTATTAAGACTTTAAAATGATAAGCGAGGGCACAGCGTGAGCGATAATCCTAAGAGCAGCTACAATTATGAGGACCTGCTGACCTGCGCCCATGGCGAGATGTTTGGACCGGGCAACCCGCAATTGCCGATGCCGCCCATGCTGATGTTGGATCGTATCACGAAAATTTCCGATGAAGGCGGCGCCTACGGGAAAGGTGAAATCAGTGCGGAATTCGATATTCGACCTGATTTG
>Ga0302134_10001861_pt1 | contig 10078 bp, 7 predicted proteins | sample CB9_SCM_MG_FD_203123 | JGI IMG/M metagenome (GOLD analysis project Ga0302134, IMG submission 203123) | Marine microbial communities from Western Arctic Ocean, Canada - CB9_SCM | ecosystem: Environmental > Aquatic > Marine > Oceanic | place: Canada: Western Arctic Ocean | collected 2017-09-19
CCGCAACGGAGACGATGTGAGCCTCCCCGGCCATGTACCAGACACCTACGAAACCGACAAGCAGCTGACGCTCCACCGGTGGCTGGGGTTTGTTACGCCGACCGAACAGGCCGAGCAAACTTTTCTTCCCGGGCAGAGGCTGGGTGGTGACGAATGCATCATCCCTAACGCACACGGAATATTCAGCCATCCGGTTCTTTAGCTCCCGACGGTAAGTTGTCGGAGGCCACAAAGTCGGGAACGCTTCGCGCTCCATAGCAGAGACCTGGTCGAGGTCGCCTTCTTCCATGGGTCTCAGGGCGTAGGGCAATACTGATTGTCCGAGCACTAAATTACCTCTAAGTAAGTATCGCCCGATTTTAGCACTAGCTGTTACCCAGGTCGTTCCGCGCGTACAAAACGTGGACGGAAGCCTGTAATACAGGTATATTTGAAATGTACGCTACCGTCGGAGGTAACCGTGCATTTACCTCCTTATTTATGCATACACTTTGGCGAATTTCTAAACTTGCAGCGCAAGAAAAATGGCGAATGCTGGGTGCCTGGGGCGCGCTGTTAGGTTCAACCGCTTTTTTCCTTTCCGTACCCAAAATAATCGGACAGTCAATTGATGCCGCCCTTGGGAAGGACGGCAGTCCTGTGGCCACAACCAATGAGTTGATGGTCCTCGGATTGGTCCTCGTTGGTGTTTTCGTCGCCAGGGGGTTTTTCAACTTCTTCAATCTCTATCTCGCGGAGTCTCTCTCGCAGAAGACTTCGTATACGCTCCGGAATCTTGTGTACGACAAGTTGCAGCATCTGAGCTTCGCTTTCCACGACCAGGAACACACCGGAAATCTGATGTCCAAGTCCACCGTAGACGTGGAGATGGTGCGTAATTTCGTGCAAATGGGTCTCGTTCGGTCGGGACAGATATTCCTGCTAGTGATTGGAGCGAGCATCCTGATGGTGTTGGTCGACTGGCAGTTAGGCCTGATGGCAATTGCGTTCGTGCCTATCATCGCAATTCGCGCAATCATCGTCTCCACTCGGATGCGAGGAATCTGGCGACAGGCACAAACCGAGATGGGTCAGATGACGACAGTCCTCCAAGAGAACCTTGAAGGACAGCGTGTGGTGAAGGCTTTCGGAGCCGAGCTACACGAGCAGTCCAAGTTCGAGGCGAAGAACACTGATGTATTCGATTTAACTCTTTACGCCCGTCGTACGCAGGCATTCAACACTTCTGTGATGCAAATCATTTTCTGGGGATCCACTGGAATAATCCTGTGGGTTGGAGGGCACGCGGTCATCGACGACCGGATCACTGCCGGCGAAATGACGCAAATGCTGCTGTACATCAGCTTGTTGGTACAGCCAATCCGTATGGTTGGCATGTTGGTGAATAATTACGCCCGAGCAATCTCTGCCGGGGAACGCATATACGACATCCTGGATGCGCAATCACCCGTCCAGGAAGTTCGCGCGACAACTCCCTTACTGAACGTTCAGGGTCATGTCCGATTTGACCACGCAAGCTTCAGTTACGGCGGCAAGCCCGCCATTGATGACGTAACGCTGGATGTGCAGCCTGGCCAGGTGGTAGCCCTCATGGGTGCTCCAGGAGCAGGGAAGTCGACGCTTGCGAGCTTGCTCGCAAGGTTCTATGACGTTAGCAGCGGGGCGGTTTCCATCGATGGCGTAGACGTCCGCAAGGCATCGTTGCCCGCCGTTCGTAACGCGGTCGGGATAGTTCAACAGGATATTTTCATCTTTAGCGCATCTGTGCGCGATAACATCGCCTACGGCAAGCCGGACGCGTCGATTAACGAAATCATAGACGCAGCGAAGACGGCGCAACTACACCAGGAGATTATGGCACTTTCCGAGGGCTATGAAACTATCGTGGGGGAACGCGGTACGAGTCTTTCTGGAGGCCAGCGTCAGCGGCTATGCATCGCTCGGACCCTCATTTTGAATCCCCCGATACTAGTCCTCGACGACTCCACAGCTAGCGTAGATGCTGGCACGGAGTCCCGCATTCAAGAGGCCATTGGAGAGGTAGTGAAAGGGCGCACAACGTTCATCATTGCTCACCGTCTCTCATCAATTCAACATGCTCATACAGTGGTCGTTCTGGAACAAGGAAGGGTTGCGGAAATGGGCACGCCAGCTGAGCTCGCGGCATCTGGCGGTTTGTTCACGCATGTTTCAGAGCTTCAGTACGCAACGAACCTCAACGGCCACGCAGCCGTAGTTTCCCCGGCAAGTGCAACCATCCCACAGCCCGGAGGTACACACACATGATGGGAGGAATCGGCGGCGGCGGGCAGTACACCCGTTCGTCTCAGGTAGGAGATATAGACCAAGACAGCACGAAAATTTATGACAGTTCGGTCATCACCCGACTGGCGACTTACATAAGGCCGTTCAAAGCCAAAATGCTGCTCTCTATCACCGGGGTCATACTGTACACGGCGGCCACGGTTTCGATTCCTCTGCTAATCAAGCTAGCTACCGATGAAGCGATATTGAATGAAAATACTTATGCGCTGAATGTAATTGGCGGAATTTTCGGTATCGTCTTGGTAGTTCACTTTATTTCAAACTGGGCACACCAGCTACTGCTTGCACAAGTTGGGCAGCGGGTCATCTTCAATTTACGCAACGAGCTGTTTACCCATCTCCAGCGCCTTCCTATGTCTTTCCACAACCGGAACAAGGTCGGTTCGGTGATGTCGCGGGCCCAGAATGACGTCTACCAGCTACAGGAATTCCTGGACATCGTCGTCACCTCACTCGGTGACCTCCTCAGTCTGACGGGCATCGTTGCCATCATGTTTTTCATTGACTGGCAATTGACGCTGGTATCACTCGCGTCTTTACCGGCGCTCATCATCATCATTTACTTCTGGCAGCGTACGGCCAAGCCCGCTTTCTTCCGGGTCCGCGTTGCAATTTCTAGCGTAAACGGCTCACTCGCAGAGAACCTCTCAGGGGTCCGCGTCGTCCAGAGCATGAATCGCCAATCGATGAACATGGTTAACTTCGACAAGTTGAACAAGAACAATTTCAATTCCAATCTCAAAGCTGCTCGGCTTTCCGCGTCGCTCATGCCAACCGTAGAGATATTCATGTCCTTTGGTCTGGCAGCAGCAATCGTTATCGGCGGCACTAAGATGGCGACAGGAGAGCTACCAGCCGGTACGGTTATCGCGTTCACCCTTTGGATTCAGCGGTTCTTTGACCCGATTCGAAGCATGACGCAACAATTCACCCAGCTTCAGCGGGCGATGGCATCAGGCGCGCGAATTTTTGATTTGCTTGATGTCGAACCTGACCTGACGGACCGCCAAGAAGCGGTCGACCTGCCTCGAATCGATGGTGCAATCCGGTACGACGATGTCAGCTTCGCCTACGACGCAGGTAAGCCGGTGCTTGAAAATATAACTCTCGATATCAAGGCTGGCCAAACCGTGGCATTCGTGGGTCGCACCGGTGCAGGGAAGACCACAATGGTGGCTCTACTATCGCGTTTTTTTGATGTTTCCAAAGGAAGCCTTACTATCGATGACCACGACATCCGAGACGTCACCAGAAACTCGCTGGCACGGCAGATGGGTATCGTTCTCCAGGAGCCGTTCCAGTTCTCAGGGAGTATTAGCGAGAACATTCGCTACAACCACACAGAGGCAACTGACGACGATATCGTGAGTGCATCCAAAGCGGTGGGCATCGACGACTATATCGCCAGCCTCCCAGAGGGGTACGAGACGGTCATGCAGGAACGCGGCGGCAACATGAGTTTGGGCCAGCGTCAGCTTGTCAGCTTCGCCCGGGCGCTAGTCGCGAATCCGAGAATAATCATCCTCGATGAGGCCACAGCCAACGTTGACACACAGACCGAGCAATTGATTCAGGAAGCGATAGGTACGCTGCTGGCAGGCCGCACAGCGGTCGTCATCGCCCACCGTCTATCAACGATACGGAACGCGGATAACATCGTCGTTATGGATCAAGGCCGCATTGCGGAGATGGGTACCCACGACGAACTTATTGCGAGTGGAGGAATGTACTCGAAGCAGTACGAACTTCACCAGGTGCTCGCGGAATCGGGAGCCCAGCGTGTCGATGCGCCCGCCAACGAGTTCGACGATGACATAGCGGAAGTACCAAACATCGTTAGCTCTCCCGGCATCTAGCCTGTCCTTGATCTAGAGCACTGGAGTGATGGTAATCGCCATCCTGGCTAGACCGGCGGAGTAAGTTGGACGCCCAAGGCTTGTTCGGCCCAGTGCGCGGCTGAGAGCAGTCGGGCCTCGTGGAATGGACCACACGCGAATTGAGCCCCTAGTGGCAGGCCATCACCCGATAGCCCAACCGGGATTGTTATGCTTGGGAACCCAGTGAAGCTCCAAGCACTCTGGAACCGAGTGTCCCCGGTTTGAGTGAGGTCGCGTGGAGCGGGTCCAGATACCGTTGGAGTCAGCAATACGTCGACGCCAGAGAGAGCTGAACGGGAGAGATTTTGCATCGTCCGGCGGTAATTCATCGCCGTTACATAGTCCGTGGCTTTGTACTCAAATCCCTTGCGGATGTAATCAGCAACCTTCGGACCGTATTCGTCTTCGTGATTCTTGAACACCGGTGCGTGGAAATGTCCAATCTCCGTCTGCTGCATGGTGCGATGGGCCTCGTAGCCATAGTCGAAGTCGATACCGAGGTCGACCTCAACTATCGTTGCGCCAGCCCGCGCTAGCTTCTGGGAAACTTCTTCCATCGCCAAACGCATCTCAGCACTTGACTCCTGGAGGAACCATCCTCGTATCAATCCGATACGCGGTGGGCTTGCGGTTCGTATTGCGCTAACGTAGTCGTCAATCGGTGCAAGCACGCAATCCGGGTCTGTTGCGTCATATCCCGCAAGCACCGACAACAGGGTCGCTGCGTCAGCCACACTTCTCACCAGAACGCCGACATGATCGAACGATTGTGCATGAGGGATGACACCGAGCCTACTGATGCGTCCGAAGGTCGGTTTGAAGCCCACTACACCGTTGTAGGCAGCGGGGCGCAGAACAGAGCCGACGGTTTGTGAGCCGAAGGCCCACGGAACCATGCGAGAGGCTACCGCCACGCCAGAGCCTGTGCTCGAACCTCCTGCAGTGTGCTCAACGTTCCAAGGGTTCTTGCTAGGTGCGGGATCCCCCGCTGCGAACTCGGTGGTATGGGTCTTGCCAATCAGCACAGCGCCTGCGCGCTTCACAATAGCAACCGGTGACGAATCTCGGTCGGGTACTCGATCGGCCCAGACTCTTGAACCAGCCGCTGTTCTAATCCCTGCGGTGTCGAAAATGTCCTTGGCACCGTACGGAATCCCGTGAAGAAGGCTCTTAGGGCCCGATTTTACAATCTCATGTTCCGCTTGGCGAGCAGACTCCAGAGCTAACTCTGGAGTCAACGTAGCCCACGCAACTAATTTGGGGTCAAGTGCCTCTATTCGCGAGAGGCACGACTCCAGTAACTCTACGGGGGAGAGCATTTTGCTGCGAATAGCATCCGCAGCCTCGATAAGGGACAGTTCGTATGGGTACGTCACAGCCAGCTCCTATGACCGGAGTTAGCGGACGCGCTTGGTGAAGCCGTAGCGAATTTTGAGGCCGTTACGCTTTTGCTCAACGTGATTGACGCGTGCAACAAACTCAGCGGTGGTCTCTTGCTTTTTCTCTGTCTTTTCGGGCTTAGAGGCGGCCATTAGTCTCCCTTGGAATTCAAACTACCGCGAGTATACCAGCAACAAGGAAGGAAGCTGGAGGACGGTGCACCCATTGGTTTTACCCCAGTATTACGTTTGCTATCCGGGCTCGCCACCGTGCGGTAAAAGCCTTTTCCCGACACCATACCTCGTCCGGTGATGACGTTGGAGGGGGGGCGCCGCAGGTTCTGGGGTCCGGCCTAAGTCACTCTGGTATAGGAGGCAATGAACGAGGTGTTCGAAAAGAGAGCCATCAGTGCTCAGTTCGTCGGTCGGACGGGAGGGGAAGAGCTTTCAGTCACAGCGTCCCCGCCGAACCACCAGTCAGTAATCGAATCCAGTTCTGCACGTTCATCAGCAGTCAGTCGCCAGTCGGCTCCAGTGGCGTTTGCGGAAACATGTTCCGGTTTGTCAAATCCACATAGAGTAACTCCAACCTCTGGGTGAGACAGCACCCAGGCGAGAGCTAACTCAACCACAGTGTGCCCATGTTCACCAGCGAAGGACTCAAGCCTGGGCACGAGGTCATCGACACGGTCAGACCGGAGACGCGTGACGATACCCGTCGGCACGATATCCGCACGACTCCCCGTCGGCGCTGCCTCGCCAGGCCGGTATGTTCCGGTTAACCATCCACCGCCCAACGGAAAGTAGGGAATCAACGATACCTCATACTTTCGGCAAAAGGGGAGTAGCTCTATTTCAGCGTGTCTATAGAGCAGGCTGAAGTGGTTCTGCGTGGACTGGAACCGAGCGAAGCCATTTTCTGCCGAGGTCACCAGTTGCTCGTGGAGACGCCAAGAGGAGGTGTTGCAGTTGCCTACGTAACGAACCTTCCCCTGCTCGACCAACTCGTTCAGCGGCCCGATCAACTCCTCGTGGGGTAAATCAGGCGTCGCGTAGTGAACCTGAAATAGATCCACGTGGTCCGTCTTCAACTTAAGGAGCGCTTCTTCGCAGCGCGCGAAAATGCGTTCACGCGGGGTTTGCCCGTTGAGGTTCCTTAGGTTGAATTTCGTGGAGATGTATACCTGGTCACGCTTGCCCTGAAGGGCTACGCCTAACTGGTCTTCGCTCTGCCCCTGCCCGTAGACGTCAGAGGTGTCGAAGAAGTTGATTCCATGCTCCAACGCAGCGTTGACTACAGCCGTTGTCTCCGTCTGGCCAAGCATCGGAGGCCCGAATGGATATCCTCCCACCCCGATGGCGGAAACGCGCATGTCAGTTTGGCCAAGCTGTCGGTATTCCATCGTTACTCTCCACTCGTTGCCCCTGGGAATACCAGGGATTTGATGACGACGGGAACGGACCCGGAGGACGCGAGAATCTCGCCGATGTCTATGTAATCAAATTCGCGCAAATCAATGCCATCAATGGAAATGACGGGCTCTGCGATCTTGAGCTCCTCGCGCAAGTGGAGGCCAATCAGCCCTCCGACATCACCGTCACTTACCAGCACTAGAGGGTGGCCATGAGCCAGGGTCGATTTCATTGCCTTGATTAATCCACTGCAGAATGCATCTAGGCGCCAGAACGTAGCCGATCCTCCCCAGTGGAATCCTACAGCGATGGGATTTCCTGAGTCGGCAAGGCCGAGCCGCGTTAATCCCACCAGCACGGACTGGGCAATGACATCGGGGTCCAACACGTCCAGTTCTAGGTCGAACTCAGGAGCGACCACAGGAACGTTGCGGATAGGGACGATGTCGTGAGGGGCGATGAATATGGTGCTCCCAGAGACTTGGATAGTGTACTGCGACGCTCCGATGACTGTTGCTCTGATACCGGCGTCAGGAACCATGAGCATGGCACCAAGCTCGCCAATACGTGCTTTTATCTTACGACCGAGGACGGCACCCATATCGCCAAACGAGCGCTGTTCGTGGCCGTAAATGAATTCCGACACGCCACCTGAGAAGATAACGCAATCAATCTTTCCCCGGTACTCCAGTGGAGGTAGGCGTAGAAGTGCTTTCGCCTCATCACCCATGTCGTTCAGCATCACGACCTCGACGAGCTTGTCGATCATTTGATCAACGATGGCTTCCGTTTGACTGCCAGAAAGTTGAGCACCGAGGGCGACATCGACTCCTGCCTTCTTGGCGAAGAATCGACCCGCTTCTTCAATTCTCGTGATTGCCCCTTGGTCGTCGGTGGCCAGCAAGCGGGCTCCGACGTCAATAGCAGTTACCTCAAGCACCTTGCCTGCTTGGCAAATCGCCACTTTGCTGGTGCCTCCTCCGATGTCGATGTTCATGACGACCTCGGCGCGCGCCCTCCCCGACTGGCCGACTGCCCCTGAGCCGTGCGCAGCCATCGTTGCTTCAAGGCCATCGCCAGCGCTTACGGCAACGAATTTGCCAGCGTCTTCGGCGAACAACTCACCGATGGCGCGCGCATTACTGCGACGTACGGCAACGCCGGTGAGAATCAGCGCGCCCGTATCAACGGCGCTTCGCTCCAGCTTCGCTGCGTCGTACTGCCGATCAATGAATTTCCCCAAGGCCTGAGCATCAATGGTCAATCCATCGTCGGCGTAGGGAGTCAGTAGGATTTCAGACTCACGAAGGATGGTTCGTCGTACAATCACGTAGCGGGTATTTTGTCGTTCAAGTTCGAGTTTCGAAAAAACGAGATGCGATGTTGAAGACCCAATGTCCACTCCAACGCTGGTTAGCGTGATTTCGTCTTCTTCGGTGATGTGTCGTCCGGCGCCGGAGAATCCGGTTTGTTCATTCGATTGAGTCATCATCGTTCCTCCGCGCATTAATCCTTGCAGACAAGGCGCGTTCTTTCTCTTGCGGTTACAGCGGTAGTGCCCATGGAGTTTATGTAGGCCCGAATCCCAGCGCAACCAATCTGGCGTAGAGGGTAGTTACCACATGGGTTGATGAGGAGTTAGGTCCTTTCACAACGTATACGGCGGAACGTTGGGGCGCCATGAAGCTCCCAATTATTCACTTCTGTGGTGCAGTGGGAATACTACATCTATCGCTATAAAAAAAGGCCGCTCCAAATGGAGCGGCCCTAAATTTACCAACTCAGAACGAGCGTCTCTATTCGAGAGTGGCCTCGACGCTGAGATCAACGTTGCCTTTCAGGGCGCTAGAGATCGGGCATCCGTCTTTGGCTGCTTCAGCTGCGGCGGTGAATCCTGCTGCGTCAAGGCCAGGAACCTGGCCAAGGACTTTGAGGGCGCTGGATGCGACCTTCCAACCACCGTCGACGTTGTCGAAAGTGACAGTTGCATCCACTTCAAGCTTCGTGGGTGGGTGACCGCCTTTGCCCAGTCCTGCAGAAAGTGCCATGGAGAAACATGCGGCATGGGCTGATGCGACGAGCTCTTCAGGGCTCGTCTTGCCACCGGACTGGTCGGTCCGGGCGGCCCAGGAAACCGGAAGCTCCGAAAATGCGTTGGACGAGGTCGCGCTGACGACGCCGTTGCCCTCGATGAGGCTACCGGACCAAGTTGCGTGTGCTGTGCGAATCGCTGCCATCTGAAATCTCCTAGGGGTAATGGTGAGCCGGCAAGTGCCGGAGAAATGAAAAATCCCCGTCAATACGGGTCAAAGGCCAGTATATCGGTTACGGTCACCGAGCAAGTTTACCCCGCTTACTCGGTGGTCCCGGCGGCCATGGAATAGGCACTGTTGCGCATGACCCGCCCTGGTAGCGCCCCGGAGTGCTCTCCGTTCTCCAACAGGACCTGGCCGTTGACAATAGTGAAATCAACCCCGGTTGCTCGTTGGGCCAACCGCATCATCCCGGCAGGGAGGTCGTATGCCTCTTCCGGCTCATCGGCTGAAATCGTGGCCAGGTCGAAAATAACGATGTCGGCCGCCATACCTTGCCACAGCAGTCCGCGGTCGTGCATTCCGTAAAGAGAAGCTTGCATAAAAGTGAGCTTACGAATGGCTTCTTCTAGTGAGAGCACCCCCTGATCTCGTACCCAGTGACCGAGGACGATGCTGGAGTAGCCGTACCCGGCCTCGAACACCACATGCGCTCCGGCATCAGACAATCCGATAACCGTGTACGGGCTCTGCAGCATTGTTGCCATTGCGCCGTCGTCACCACCGGATTGCGAGCTGCCGAAACTCGTGTTTAGGTCTTCTTCGAGCGCCAGGTCAAGCAATGCATCCACGGGGTGCTTACCCTGCGCCGCAGCAATCGCTGCGATGCTCTTACCCTGTAGCTCAGCGTTCTTCGGGAGCACTGTTCTCGTTACGTGCACACGATCCCACACAATGCCGAACGCGGTCGGCGGGAGGTTGATCCCGTCTGACTCCGTGCGCATCTTTTCTCGGTTCTCCAGGTCGCTAAACGCGGCAATCTTTGCTGCGG
>Ga0302134_10001863_pt1 | contig 10071 bp, 10 predicted proteins | sample CB9_SCM_MG_FD_203123 | JGI IMG/M metagenome (GOLD analysis project Ga0302134, IMG submission 203123) | Marine microbial communities from Western Arctic Ocean, Canada - CB9_SCM | ecosystem: Environmental > Aquatic > Marine > Oceanic | place: Canada: Western Arctic Ocean | collected 2017-09-19
TTTTACGCTGTACAAGGCACGAGGGGACTTGCAATTTATTGTCTCTCATGTAGAGAGTGGGGATAAAGGTCCGCTTTGGGCAGAGTTTGAGCGCCGGCGAGAAAATTTGGCAGCAGAAGGGCTATTCGATCTTGCACGCAAGCGTCCTCTTCCGAAGTTTCCTAAAGGCATATTGGTGGTAACCAGCCCAACGGGTGCCGTTATTGAGGATATTCGGAATATTGTGTCACGTCGGTGGCCGCTTACTAAGTTAGTTGTCGAACCTACGGTCGTTCAAGGCGCTAATGCAGCACAAAATGTTGCATTAGCGATAAAAAATGCATCAAATTATGATCGAGAACAGATTGATCTGGTGATAGTCGCTAGAGGCGGCGGGTCAGTAGAAGATTTATGGGCTTTTAATGAAGAAGTGGTCGTTAGGTCAATATACTCGTGTCCTATTCCCGTGATTTCTGCGATTGGACATGAAACAGATTTCACCTTAGCTGACTTGGTGGCAGATCACCGAGCACCCACACCTTCAGGTGCGGCGGAACTGGCTGTGCCTGATCGCCATGAGGTATTACAACACGTTGAGTCACTGGTGATTCAACAGCACACGTCAATGAGAATTTTACTTTCATCGTTACTGGATCAAGTGTCACATTTATCAAGCCGTATTCAACTAAAAAGGCCGGCCATTGAATTACTTGAGACAGGTGTGCAAGCACTCACTGATCGAATATCACGTGCAATAAGATTTAAGTTGGGAGAGCAATCACGGTTGATTTTTTATAGTGAAGGTAAGTTGGATTCACTCTCTCCGAGCGCAACTTTGAGTAGAGGGTATGCATTGATATCGAAAAAGGATGCAGCAGTTCGAAGTTATAAAGAGCTTGTTGATGCGGATGATGTCCTAATCCATTGGTACGACGGTTCTTTAAAAGCCCGTATCGACATGACTGGAGGTTCGAGTGACGAGTGATCAAAGTGAAGAATTTTCTTTTGAGGATTTATACCAAAAATTGCAGGAGATTGTTGAACAGCTAGAGCAGGGCGGATTGTCTTTATCTGAATCTCTCGAGCTTTATGAGAGCGGACTTAACTTCGCAATTCAGTGTAAAAAGTTACTTACCCAAGCTGAATATCAAATCGATGAATTGATTAAAGAAAGTTTTTAGTTGATTTATGGTATTAAGAATTGGTTGGTATACGACGGCAAGAGGGATGGGATCTAGGAAAATGTTCGCCGCGGTGAAGGCAGCAATTGACTCAGAACTTCTTGATGCAGAAATTAAATTTGTATTCATGAATCGAGAGGTAGGAGAATCTGAATCAACTGACGAATTTATTGCAGAACTTCAAGAACAAAATATTCCTGTAATCACTTTTTCTTCTGTGCAATTTAGAAAAAAACTGGGCGTCACTCTGACACAGGGCTTGGATGACTTGCCACCTTGGCGCCAGAAATATGATGTTGAAGTAGGTAATCTGGTGGCTTCGTACGAGACAGATATTGGAGTCCTAGCCGGTTACATGCTTATTTTCTCTCCAGATTTCGTTAATTCGCACATCCTACTCAACTTGCATCCCGCCTTACCAGATGGCCCTGTCGGCACGTGGCAAAAAGTGATTGAAGCTCTGATAGTCGAAAGAAAAACTCACAGTGGAGTCATGGCACATGTGGCAATTCCTGAGGTTGATAAAGGTCCTGTTGCCACTTTCTGTAAATATCCAATACGAGGTAATAAACAAATCGATCTGCTTTGGCAAAACTTTGATACGACTCAAGATTCGAGTAACCTTTTTGACTCAATTAGAGAATTGGGAATGAGTTATGAGGCACCTTTTCTTGTGGCAACCCTTCAGCAGTTTGCACGTCGGATTATTCAGCTTGAGTCGAGTCAATTAACCTCAACCGAACCAATTCCAATAGATGTGACGGATGGCACGCTTCTTTTACGGGATAGCAGCGATTCGTTTTGGCCAAAGTGATTCGAGATAAATATATTAAAGAATTAGATGAGAAGTGAGAATGATGACAGGCGTACGAATTCAAAAAATTTTAAGTTCAGCAGGTCTAGGATCTAGACGTGCAGCAGAAAAATTAATTAAAGACGGACGGATCGTGATTGACGGGAAACCCGTTATATTGGGCACTAAGGCGGATCCAAGCGATTGTGAAATATTCCTTGATGGAAAATTAGTTCCGTTAAATCTGGGCAAACCAGATCTGACATTGGTTATGAATAAACCTCGTGGAGTCATCGTGAGTCGTCAGGACGATCGCCGCCGCCGAACGGTATTCGATCTACTTGAAACTTTCCCGTCTAATCTGAGCTATGCCGGGCGATTAGATCGAGATACATCTGGTCTCCTAATTCTTTCGACAGATGGTAATTTACTTCAATATTTATCCCATCCAAAATTTGGTATGCAAAAGGAGTACATAGCGAGTCTGCATAATCCGGTGAAATCGGCGATCTGTCGGCAGTTGATAGAAGGCATCAATCTCCAAGATGGATTTGTCAGAGCTTCTACTGCCGAAAATATAGGTGTTTCTGAGAATTCGAATTTGCATTTATTTCGAATAGTTGTTCATGAGGGACGAAATCGAATTGTCCGCAGAATGCTTGCTAACTTTGGCGTTGAGGTTATTCGCCTGCATCGAGCTTCGATGGGGCCTATTAAATTAGGCCGTTTGAAATCGGGAAAAACCCGCGAGTTGAGCCACCGGGAGATCGGTGAAATTAGAAGAATTGGTAAATCTACTGATTTGTAAAAGGATCTAAAACTAATTTTCAAGTATTTATGTGAATGTTCACAGCGTCAGTCAGTGCCTTAAGCCCAGGACGTGCGATCGGAACCTTCTTAGCGGGCTCGACCGCAGCGCTAAAGACCTGTGAGACAGTATGATCGAGCCGTGTTGCGCCCCAAATTACTACCACGTCAGCATTCCTACATAAGAGCTTAGCTGTTTTTAAATTCGTCCTTTTGGTACCTTCAACTATTTTTAGATTTATCTTGCAGTTTCTAAGGACGCGATTTAATGTATTCGCGGACTGAGTCGATCCACCAACGATAAGTATTTCTAGTAAACCTTGATCCGACAGGTTTTTGGCCATTTGAGCGAGCAGTTTATTTTGATTACTTCCGTTACAAAATGTGCATTTTTGGGTTTCGACACATAAGTTTGGCTTCACTCGCTTCTTACCCAGGGCAGCAGCGCACTCGTTTGAGCACACTAGTCGAAAATTAGTCTCGACATAGGTTTGTATGAGCTTTGCCTTATTTACAGCAATGTTGACTTTTCGAGAATTCGTATAACCGGCAGCTTCTATTATTTTGCGCGGCGCTGATTGGAGGCTTGGAGTTGAAAATCCAATACTTACTAGGAGGTCTGAAATCGCCATTACTTCACAGGATTTAGAAGAATTTTCTGATTGACTCATAGCTTAATGGTAGTTGTTAGTGCACGAAGCGATATTTGCACATCGGCATTCATTGCATGCAATAATGTATGGATGAGTGAATCTATTTTCGGATCTCCCCTGTCTACTGCTCCTGGAGAAGACCTGCAATCTGTTGATCCGATTGCCGCCACCCGACTGCTTTCCGGAGGGGTCGTTGCGTTGGTCACATCTACCTGGCGAGGAAACTCAAATGTTATTCCAATATCTTGGCATACACCCTTATCTTCAAAACCGCCTCTGCTAGGCGTGGCCCTTGAACAGTCGCGATACTCGACCGATATGCTCTCACATGCTGGTGAATTCGCGATTAATATCCCTCCGAAAGAATTAGCCAATCACGTTGGTTATTTGGGTTCTCTTTCAGGAGAGGATGTAAATAAGTTTGAGGCTACTCAACTTGATACATTCTCCGGGAGACGCGTAGCAGCTCCTCTTATTTCGGACTGCTGTGCGTGGATCGAGTGCGAAATTGTCGAACGGATTGAGACTGGAGATCATTTATTTTTTATCGGTTTGATTTTATCTGCACAAGCGCATTCTACAATATATGACGGAGATTTATTTCTGCCGAAATCAGAGACAACACCGCTTCATTTTCTTGGTGGAAATAGCTATTCAACCCTGCATGAATCTTTCATAGCCAAAGCACCAAGCGCCTCAGATGCACCTGAGGAAGCTCTTCAGTCAATGCTTGAAGAGGATCTTGAACTCTCTCGTGAAGTGCAAGAAAAAAAAGAAGAAAGACTCGGTAAGCTAGCGAAAGAACTAGAAAAAGGTAATGTTATTGACACTAGAACCTTGGAGTCTGAGTTAGGAATTGATTTGGGATCGGGTGACAATCTTGATCTTTCCAAGGGGACTGTTTTGGATGACCGAAATAGTTAAAAATTGCGTTAAAACATTAAGCGTTAGTGGCTTGATTCTAGGTAGCCTGATTTTAGCTACGCTCGGATTTTTTATTTTTCATACAATTACGTACGCGGAGCTGCTCGGACGACCAAAGGTAAGTGAAGAGTGCAACGCTATATTCGATGCGGCTCTCAGAAACCCCAAGGTGCGGGCATCCTATGTGTACGTCGATCTAGTCGAAGGAACACGATGTGAACTCCGTGCGGATGAATCTGTCGCATCCGCGTCTCTTTATAAGTTGCTCCTCATGATTGAACTACATAAACGTGTGGAAATGGGTCACAACTCATTTATGGATGAGATTGTTGTTATGCCTTGGCATGGAGAATTCACTCCTAAGAAACATCGATATGCCGTTCCGACGATTGTCACATTAGGGGAAGCAATCAGGAGCTCTATTAGTTGGTCTTCAAACCCCGAAGCTGAGGCGTTACATGAGTATCTTGGAATTGAGAGCGTTAATCAGATGGCTCGTGATCTGGGACTACAAGGTACCGTAGCCGGTCCACGCTATTTTCAAACTACCGCTCGTGACCAAGCATTAATTTTTGAAAAGATTTATAAATCAGAACTTATTTCATCAAAGGCTAGTTCGAGTATGATGCAGCTTCTGTTAACTCAGCGAATAGAAGATTATATGCGACTAGGACTTCCTCTTGAGACGGAGGTTGCGCACAAGACGGGATTGATACTTGAGTATGCCAACGACGTCGGAGTGGTTTACGGTGAACACGGACCATTTATATTAGTAATTTTAACTCGACGTGAAGACAATTCATGGTCTAGTTTTTCAATGGCACAAGAAGTTATGACTGATTTGGCGCAGGCAGCGTATTCAATGCACGGACGATAAAGTACACTGTAAGCCTCCACATCATGTGTGGAAAAATATTGGTTAAGAGGGGAGCTTTATATGGACTGGAGTGATACTACTGTTCAGTCGACGTTTCGTGATGACGTTAAAGATTTTATAATGACACGTTTACCTGATCGCTATCAAGGAGATTCTGGTGAGGGAGAAGATTTTTCGGGAGGATGGCAGGCTGATCGGAAATCAGAGGATGCGAAAGCACGGGGTGCAGCGGAAAATTGGGCTGGAGCACTTTCTGAAAAAGGATGGATTGCTCCTGCTTGGCCAAAAGAATATGGCGGAGCAGGATTAACCGTTATGGAACAGTTCATCTTTAATCAAGAGATGGCTGAATCAGGAGCTCCTTCTGTAGGCGGTATGGGTGTATCTATGCTGGGCCCTACTCTTATTGTTCATGGATCTGAAGAACAGAAAGCAGAACACCTTCCTCGGATTCTTAGTGGCGAAGTTGCATGGGCACAGGGTTATTCAGAGCCAGGTGCTGGATCAGATCTCGCATCACTACAGACGAGAGCAGTGCGTGATGGTGATGAATATGTCCTTAATGGACAGAAGATTTGGACATCGGGCGCGCATTTTGCTGATTGGTTGTTCACTTTAGTGAGAACTAATCCAGATGCTCCGAAGCATCGAGGAATTTCGTTTTTGATGTTGGATATTACCAGTCCTGGTCTCACGGTTCGCCCCATTATTGACATGGGTTGGAATCATCCATTTAACGAGACATTTTTTGAAGATGTCAAAGTTCCTGTAACGAACTGTATAGGCGAAGAAGATCGTGGTTGGTACGTGGGGATGACTTTATTGGACTTTGAGCGGTCGGGCATTTCAGATGCAATATCGTATCGCCGAGGCCAAAAGGAACTCCGAGAGTTTTTGATATCAGGTGCAGGCAAGCAATTTACTAGGCAAGACTTCAGTGTTGTGCGGAAGGAATTGGCTGATCGTGCGGTTGAAACGGAAGTGTTATTTAATTTTGCGTTTCGAATTGTATCTATTCAAGATAGTGGGATGGTGCCCAATTACGAGGCATCTGTTAATAAGATGTATAGTTCTGAACTTCATCAGCGCATGGCTCGTACCTCCACTAAGGCTTGGGGACTCTACGGGAATTTGTGGGCGGAGGACAGTGCATATTCACCAATGAACGCCGCACATGTCAGGGACTACGTAGGATCTGTGCCACACACGATTTTCAGTGGTTCAAGTGAGATTCAGAGAAACGTAATAGCAACGCGAGGGTTAGGGCTTCCACGAGGCTAGGAGAGCCTGAGATCTGAGCTTTATTAGGGACTTAAACCCTTGGTGGCATCAGAATATTAGTGGGGCAGATTGTACGATGTGAGGTCGTGCAGCCTAAGCTAATTCCTGATACCATCGCGTGGTTCCTAAATATGGCTTGTTGCTATCTGAGGGTGGACTAATAACTGTATTGGTTGGGACATTAGTTTCAGTCATTGTTAAGGATTGGGGATAAAATGGACCTAGGATTAAGTGAACAGCAAGAACTTTTAAAAAATGCCGCACGTGAGTTTCTGGAGAATGAATGCCCAGAGCAGCATGTTCGCGATATGGAAGAAGACGAAAAAGGCTATTCTCCTGAATTGTGGGGTCAAATGGCCGAACAAGGATGGCAAGGTCTGTTGATTCCTGAAGAGCATGGCGGAGTGGGTTTTGACTTCTTAGACATGTGTGTATTGCTTGAAGAGTTTGGCCGAGCGTTAGTTCCAGGGCCGTTTATGTCGAGTGTGCTTGGCGGAGGGGTTTCAATTATGGAAGCCGGATCTGACGCACAAAAGAGCGAATTTCTGCCGGGGATAGCTTCAGGAGATTTGATTTTCTCACTAGCTCTCACTGAGCCATCTGCAAGATTTGATGAATCAGGCATTGAGTGTGAGGCAACAGTTTCAGGTAATGACGTAACCTTGAATGGTACAAAACTTTTTGTTTCAGACGCGCATGTTGCCGACTATCTTGTGGTTGCGGCCAGAAGCAACGCTGGGGTGTGCCTTTCAATAATTGCGACTGATCAAGATGGTGTTAATGTCACACCGCTTCAAACTATTGCTCGAGATAAGCAGTGTGAAGTTGTGCTAAATAATGCCTCTGGGCAATTACTTGGCGCTGATGGTGCTGGTTGGGACCTTTTGAAGCCGATCATTCAGAAATATACGGTAGCAGAGTGTGCATATCTTGTTGGTTTGTCTCAAATGGACTTCGAGATAGCTGTTGATTATGCCAAGGAACGTGTACAGTTTGGACGGCCCATTGGGTCATTTCAGGCTATTCAACATAAGTGTGCTGATATGGTGACAGATGTTGATGGATCTAGATTTATTATGTATAAGGCGGCTTGGTCTATTGCAACTGATCAATCAGATGATGAAACCACGATGGCGGTCAACATGGCTAAAGCTTGGTGCTCAGAGGCGACTCGTCGAGTTGTGGCTCATGGTCAACAAATTCATGGTGGAATTGGATTTACGAAGGATTACAAGGTGCAGTTGTATTTCAGGCGGCAAAAGCGTGCTGAATTGGCATTTGGTGATGCTGATTACCATCGCGAGCTGGTTGCCCAACAATTAGGTCTTTAGGCATAATTCTTCACTAAGAATTAAACTTTTAGAATTTAGAAAGGTGAGGCCTTGGGCCTCACCTTTTTGTGTAAATTTCGGCTTAGATAGTGCGATTCGAGTCGGTTTGTGTGTCTGAATCGGCGTTATCATAGATAAGTAGTGGAGATTCGTAATTTTATGAATAATTTTAAAACAGCTATTCTCTTAGCCTCAATTTCAGGATTATTGGTAGTAATTGGTGGCGCTGTAGGAGGTATACAGGGCTCATTGCTTTTCTTGATCCTGGCATTAGCTTTGAACGTTGGTTCTTACTGGAAATCAGCTGATTTAGTTCTAAGAGCATCACGTGCGCGTGAGGTAAGCATTGAGGAAGAGCCTAAATTACATGGAATGATCAGTGAAATTTCTGAGTTAGCAGGAATGCCGAAACCTAGAGTTTATTTAATGGATTCTCCTCAACCTAACGCTTTTGCAACCGGTCGAAATCAAGAAAATGCTGCAGTCGCGATCACTGACGGTATTCGCAATCTACTTACTGAAAGAGAACTACGAGCAGTAATTGCTCATGAGATGGCGCATGTTTCGAATCGGGATATATTAATATCGACTATAGCCGCATCTGTGGCCTCAGCTATCAGTTGGATTGGCTTCATTGGTTTTTGGTTTGGGGGCAGTAGTAGAAATGGTGGAGGAAACATTGTGGCGCTGTTACTGGCTCCGTTATTGGCCGGTATGATTCAAATGGCGATTTCACGATCGCGTGAGTATGAAGCAGACGCTGATGGAGCTCAATTTGTGAGTGATCCGCTAGCTTTAGCCTCAGCATTACAGAAGATTGAAATGGGTGCGCAACGAATACCCATGAAAGTGCCAGAAACTACGGCTCATTTATTTATAATGAACCCGTTCCTTGGTATGAACAAACGCAGTATGTTTTCTACTCACCCTAAAACTGAAGATCGTGTAGCACGGTTAACTAAAATGGCGGCCTCTCTGGAAGAAGACAAACGTGGTGCAAAAAATATAAGTTCTGAATACCAGAAAAAAAGAAAAGAGTACGGTAGCCACTCAAAATCACGAGTCAAGGGAAGACTCGACCGTGACGAAAGTCCACTCGCACGAAGAGCTCGAGAACGAACTGAGCGTGAACAGAATCCAAATTAAGTTTGACTCAGGCGTTATTTTGAAATGAGCACGCCGGATATTGTAGGCACATTTAGCCGTCATCTTAGAGTAAGCGTACCCACAGGTGTATTTGAACATTCTGAGCGTGTAGCGAACCTTGCCGGTGAATTGATGTTAATACGTGGGGAAGCCCCTGAAACTGCGGTTCTAATGGGATTGGCTCATGATGTGTGTAGACATTTTAGTGATGATAAATGGTTAAGGCATGCTGAAGAATTGGGTCTATTAGTATCGGAATTGGAGCGACGTCATCCGGTGTTGCTACACGGCCCCATCGGGGCAAGATTGTTGAAAAAATCGTTCAACGTGCAATCAAAGGAAGTTTTGCATGCTGTCTACTATCACACATATGGACACCCTACATTTTCGAACTCAGCTTGGGCGATGTTCATAGCGGATAAGATAGAACCTCAAAAAATTCAAAAGAATGCCCAATTAAGTGTTTTTTCTGACCTGAGCCTAGATATGTCGCACTCGCTGCCGGAAATCGCATTAGCGATTTTAGATTACCAAATAGATGATCTCATAGCCGATGGAAGAGAGGTTCATTCCCTTCAGGTAGCAACACGTAACTTCTTAGTTTCAGAGCGGCTATAGTGTGTCTATTCAACGATCTTTATTAATTTAGTAATATGGATCTGAGAAAATTATTGAAAAACCACTGAAATAGATTGTGAGATGTCGATGGAAGTTTATTCTGGATTCAAAGAAAAACCTCGTCGAAGTTTGTGGCTTTTCGGTTTAGAGTCGGATCAGCCTACGTTGCAACAACGTCAGGAACGAGCGTCAGATATTTCTCGAAAAATTGGCCGAGTGGTTGAGGCTCAAGAGATACCGACCGCGGATGAATTAACGCTTCCTAGTCCAAGAATTAAGCCAATTGATGCGCTTTCAGAATTCTGTTTTCAAAATAATTATGAGCGAGCTTTACATGCAAATTGTGGGGGGCGTCAAAATTTTGTTCATATAGGAGTCCCGAACCCACCGGATATTGTTGCTCATCCTAGGACTAATTCTGAACTCGAAGCAATTCTTGAATGGTGTGATGAAGAGAATTACATAGTCATTACTTACGGAG
>Ga0302134_10001864_pt1 | contig 10067 bp, 8 predicted proteins | sample CB9_SCM_MG_FD_203123 | JGI IMG/M metagenome (GOLD analysis project Ga0302134, IMG submission 203123) | Marine microbial communities from Western Arctic Ocean, Canada - CB9_SCM | ecosystem: Environmental > Aquatic > Marine > Oceanic | place: Canada: Western Arctic Ocean | collected 2017-09-19
ACACTCGAGTGCTTACAGAGGATCTTGATGGGGATGCAGACAGCCTTAGGTGGGCAGAAGACAATCAATCCCTTTATTTTATCTATGACGAACGTGGCATAAGAAAAGTAGGTCAGGTCGCGCTCAACGGCAAGTTAAAAGAAGTAGTTAGTGGACTTGGTGGCACAAGCATTGGGCGACCTTATCTTTCAGGTGGATTTCATATTGCTGGCGATGCCATTGCTTTTACTTATGGCCAGTCAGACAGGCCTGCGAATATCGCGGTCTTCAAGGCTGGCAAAACCCAAGTACTAACGGCGCTGAATGAAGATTTACTCGAGCATCGTAAGCTGGGGGAAGTTAATGAAATTATCTATAAATCATCCTTTGATGGTCAGGAGATTCAAGGGTGGTACATCACACCGCCAGACTTCGATGCATCAAAAAAATACCCCTTAATTCTAGAGATTCATGGTGGCCCTCATCTAGCCTATGGTCCACATTTCTCTGCCGAACTCCAAATCATGGCAGCAGCCGGCTACATTGTTTTCTATGACAACCACCGTGGCAGCCTGTCCTATGGAGAAGATTTTGCGCTCCTGCTACAGTACAAATACTCCAGCCCTGAAGACTTTGCCGATCATATGTCAGGCGTTGATGCGCTGATTGATCGTGGTCTTGTAGACAACAAGAATCTCTTTATTGCTGGTGGCAGCGCTGGCGGTATCGCGACAGCTTATGCGGTGGGACTAACCAATCGATTCAATGCTGCGGTTGCGGCCAAGCCAGTAATCAACTGGATCAGTAAAACGCTGACAGCAGATTCTATGGTTGGGCAAATCTATCATCAGTTCCCTGGTCCTCCGTGGGAAAACCTTGAGCATTATTGGGAACGCTCGCCACTATCTCTCGTCGGGAATGTAACAACACCAACCATGCTCTTGACCGGTGAAGACGATCGACGCACACCAATCTCAGAGACTGAACAGTTCTATCAGGCGCTGCAATTGCGAGGAGTAGAAAGCGCTATGGTGCGACTTCCTGATACCTCTCATGGTATTGCAGGTAGACCATCGCGACTGATCACAAAAGTTGACCACATTCTTGCTTGGTTTGAACGATATCGCACCGACAAGGATTAGTATTATTAGGCATCTTATTTATTAAAAAGAACATTATTGGGGAATTGCTATGAACTATAGAAATTTAGGTAGATCGGGATTAAAAGTTTCAGAGTTATCCTTTGGGTCTTGGGTGACTTTTAACAAGCAAGTAGATGCAAATTTGGCTGAAAAGATGTTTGGAACTTGCTTAGATGCAGGTATTAACTTTTTTGATAATGCTGAAGCTTATGAGAGAGGAGAATCTGAGGTAGTGATGGGCAAGGCACTTAAAGCACTCAGCAACCCAAGAGATTCTTATTGTATATCTTCGAAAGTATTTTTTGGCGCTAAAGAAAACCCCTTACCTACTCAAATAGGGCTAAGCAGAAAGCATATAACCGAAGCCTGTCATCAAGCTTTAGAGAGGTTACAGGTTGATTATTTAGATTTATATTTTTGTCATCGAGCAGATCCCGAAACTCCTATTGGTGAAACTGTATGGGCCATGCACAATCTCGTTACACAAGGAAAAATACTCTACTGGGGAACATCTGAATGGAGTGCAGAAGAAATTTCAGAAGCGTATGAATTTGCTTATTCAAATCATCTAACCCCTCCCTCTATGGAGCAGCCCCAGTATAATCTTCTGGACAGGGATAGATTCGAAAAGGAGTATGGGCCTCTTTATGAGAAATATGGACTTGGCACAACCATCTGGTCACCTTTAGCTTCTGGTGCTTTGACAGGAAAATATCTAGAGGGAATTCCTGAAGGCTCAAGAGCATCTTTGGAAGGTTATGAGTGGCTTAAGAAGAGCATGGTTGAATCTGATCGCGGTCAAGAGAGAATGACAAGAGTCGCATCATTAGCGCTCATTGCAGAAAAATTAAATGTAAGTATGTCTAAACTAGCGATTGCCTGGTGTCTGTTAAATAAAAATGTTTCAACAGTAATTCTAGGAGCTTCTAAAATAGAGCAGTTAGAAGAGAATCTAAAAAGTGTAGAGGTGTTGCCACTACTCGATGAAAGTATTCAGAAAGAATTATTGCTAATTTGATACGTGTGAGAGGTTAAAAACTGGAGCGGGAAACCAGGTTCGAACTGGCGACCTCAACCTTGGCAAGGTTGCGCTCTACCAACTGAGCTATTCCCGCTTTTGAGCTGGTTAATATACATCTATGGGGTTCTTGGTTCAAGAGAAATTAAACTCTTTAAAATGCCTCAACTAAATCTCAATAAAAAATGTACGTTAGATCAGCGCCCAAGACAATCTTGAATCTTTTCTATCACTAATCTTGTAAAAGAGAATTACTTTGTAGGATGTCAATTATGTCTTTCACTGATTCAGTTGTCGCAAGTTCACTTATTTCGCCAGCAGCGCCATCGCATCTCGTATCCAAAGCAATTAAAAAATTTAAATGTCCAAGCGAGTCCCATTCATCAATATTTTCTGATGTTGAGTCTACATTTATAGTTCCACTGTCTACCTCAATTGCTTCTTCAATTAAAATAATCAGCTCAGCCTTGGTTAACTTTAACATTATCACCTCCCTTAAATTTAAATAAATTTTTTATTACTTGCGCAGTAAACTTCAGTATAACAGACAACCATTCCAAATTTTTTGTTTAATTTGATCGCATTCTCATTTGACAGCGTTTCAAGCAGACCCATATGCGGCATTAGATCTTCTGGTAACGGCCATGATTCTCTTTTGATAATTTCTACATATTTAAAATTTTGTTTTGCTTCGATAAGAATCTGATCTACATTTGAAAGCGATAGAACTGGAAAAAAGAATAAGCCTTCATCTGTCTTTAGATGCTTTTTTGCATCAGTAATAATTCTTGACACTAAATTAGTGCCATCTCTTCCAGCACTGCAAGGTACGCCTGGAAACCATGGGGAAATGTTAGCTATATCCTCAGAAATAGCTGAAATATCATCAACAACTACATCAAACTTCTCATCAAGCCAAGGATCAAACATTGATCCAGTTCTTATGTCTGAAGCGCAATTGTAAGACTTTGCATTTTCTAAACAGCATTTAGTTGCTTCTACGCTTAAGTCTGATGCATAAATTTTATTCCCAGAAATCCCCTCCTTTAAAAGTGAAATTGCTACAGCTCCAGTTCCACAACCCAAGTCTAATATCTTTTTTTCAGAATTTACAACAGAAAGCACGGCGTTTATTAATAATCTGGTAGTAGTATTTGGCTCAAACACGTTGGGCAGCGTAAACAGCTCGAGAGGTTGATTTTGATCATTTTTAAAAACTATTTTTTTCATTTTTATTGCGGTAATTTATTTAGTAACCGCCATCAATATTGATTGATGCACCGTTAACATATTCAGATTTAATTAAGAACTCAACAGCATTCACTATATTTCTAGGATCTCCAAATTGATTGGAGGGGATTCTTTTCAAAATTTCATTCTTTGTTACCTCTGCCAAGGAATTAATTAAACCCGTATTTAAAAAACCAGGGATTATGACATTTGAAGTGATTCCAAATCTTCCGTATTCTTTTGCGAAAACTCTAGACATACCATTTAGACCTGTTTTTGAAGTTGAGTACGCTAATGTACCGGTTGCTCCATCATTTCCTGCAACGGATGATATATGTATTATCCGACCCCATTTATCATGAATCATGATTTTAAGAAGCTTTTTTGAGAGCAAAAAATTACCTTTCAGGTTGATATTGAGCACTAGATCCCAATCATCCACAGATAGCTGCGCAGCAAGCTTGTCTATAGAAATCGCAGCAGCATGAACTATTGTAATTTTTGAAAGTTTGGAGCTCATCTTTTTAAGGAATGAATCAATTTCATTTTCATTACAGAGATTCATTTGATAGGGAGTGATGTTTGATGCGCCATTGGTTTCAGGTATTCTTTGGTTGCCAATAGCAATGACTTGGTCAATCTTGGAAAGTGCACTCAAAATATCGCCTCCAATCCCGCCGGAAGCTCCTGTAAGAATAATCATCCTAGGCTGAATCCCAGTTTAAGATAGTTGCGCCCCAAGAAAGGCCCACTCCAAAACCGACGATCATTACCTTGCTCTTTTGCTGAATAAGGCCCTGATCCAGCGCATCTTTTAAAGCAATAGGTATGGTTGCAGAAACGGTATTGCCCTTCTCTTCATAGTTTCTAAAAACTTTTTTGGAATTGAGTTTCATTAATCTTGTTAAATTATCGATTACCAGTTTACTAGCTTGATGAAATATAAATAGGTCTATTTCTTCTATGTTGATCTTTTCTTTTAATAGCAGCTGTTTAATGGCCGTAGGAATTCTTTTCATAGTAAAAAGAAATACCTCGCTACCTTTCATTTCAAGTATCTTTTTATCATTTTGATTAAGCTCTTTGGCTCCGCCCTGTCTAACAATCAAGCTTTGATGGCCTGAGCCATCTGTGCCCATTACAAAAGAACTAATATCTTCACTTTTGCTATCTACTAATAATGTCGCCGCACCTGCGTCGCTAAATAGAGGTCTATTTGTTCGATCGTCTCTGGCTATGTATTTAGTGTATGAGTCAGCGCAAATAATTAATGCTTTTGAGGCTACTTTTGATTCAATAAGAGACCCTGCCACACTAAGCCCATACACAAAGCCTGAGCAACCCTGGTTGATATCAAATGCCATGCAATCATGAGAAAGATTTAGCCTTTCTTGAAGGATGCAAGCACTTGTTGGCAAAATATAATCTGGAGATTGAGTTACAAGAATCAAAAGATCGATTTCTTCCGCCAAATGCTGAGATTTATCAAGCATTAACTTTGCAGCTGAATGCCCTAAATCAAGAGCTGTTTGATCCGGCTCAGACATGAACCTTCTAGTAATACCTGTCTTAGCAGTTATTTTTTCCATGTCCCAGTCTGGGTTATCTCGCTTTAGATCTGCATTAGTTTCGCTGAATTCTGGGAAGAAATAAGTAATATCTTTTATTTTTGCTTTCATAATTACTACCCTTCAAAGCTAGCAACGTAGCTCCCAAACTTTGCTTGCCGACTCACCCAAATACCTTTTCGCATTTCCATCATAATAATATCATACAAGGCCCCGCCCTTCTCCACATGGCTTGGCAAAATTTTTGCAGATAAAACTGCCGTCTGTACTTTTTTCTTTAATTTTTGAGCGATCCTGATGCATCTCATTACGTTACCACTTCCTATAAAAATAAATGAATCGACTCTAAAAAACACTCATGCGTGAATTATATGTAAAGGTAAAAAAATAATTCGCATATCAAAGTGTGTAAGTTTACAAAGGTTAGGCTCTGCCAACTGAGCTATTTCCGCTTTGTAAGGTGATTAATATACATCCAAGGAATGTTGCATTCAAGATATAATTATTTTTACAGAGGGGAGTTTGAATTCCCTAAGGTTTCCTGGGTTCGCATTCTCTCGCCAGCTCGCTGAGCTTTTTCTAAGGTCTCTCTACTCGCCTCTTCCATTCTCTCAAATTCTTGCTTGGTATAACAAAACTTCTCAGGGATTCTAGATCCTATCACTTTTTTAGTTTGGCAGATTTTGTCAGCCTCTTCTATTTTGCCATCCATATCGCTAGATAGCTTTTCAGAGGAGGAGGCACAGCTAGAAACAAGAGCAACAAAAATCATTGATATAAAGAGCTTTTTCATTGTAAGTAAATTTATTGTAAGAGAGCTTATTATATTCTAGGCCATATGGCTTGGTCTTAAAAAAATGTTGAGAGTAAAAAATTAATCTCTTAGTTTTTATTGAGCTCTTTTAGCCTGCTGAGCAAGTTTTTAGCCGCAATCGCGATAATAATAGCAAAGGGAGCTCCGGTGACTAGGACGGAGGTTTGCAAAGCTGACAGGCCTCCTCCCGCTAAAAGTGCTGCTGCCAAGATTCCCAAAGAAACAGCCCAGACAATTCGAGCTAACATTGGGGGGTCTGCATCAAAATCAGTGTCACTTGAAGAGGACAGCATGGAGGAAACAAGAGCGCCAGAATCTGAAGAGGTCACAAAGAAAGTTAGGATGATGATGATCGATAAACCCATTAAGCCCTTAGAAAATGGGAACTGCTCTAAGAAAGAAAAGAGCGCAATTGAAATATCCTGGTTAATAGCCTCAGAGAGATTAATGTCAGTAAAGAGTTCTTGGTAAATGGCAGCATTACCAAAGGTGCCCATCCATAAAAAGACCATAAATGAAGGCACCAATACGACGCCAAGAATAAATTCCTTGATGCTGCGGCCATAAGAAACTCTTGCTATAAATAAACCTACAAAAGGTGACCAGGCAAACCACCAAGAATAATAAAAGAGCGTCCAGTCATTTTGCCAAGACGTTAAAGAGTAAGCCTCAGTCCAAGTTGCCAGCGTGATAAAGTTTTGTACATAAGAGCCAATGTTTTGAATAATGCCATTTAGAATAAAACTTGATGGTCCCAAGATAAATACGGCTAAAAGCAATATGAGACAAAGGATAATATTAATTTCTGATAATCTTTTGATGCCACTATTTAATCCCAGCATAACGCTAATGAGCCCTAAAACAGTGATGACTGTAATGATAAGTATGGTGTTAGAAAAGGATGGATCCATCACATTGAGATAGTCTAATCCTGAGCTAATCTGAGTAGCGCCAAGACCTAGGGAGGTTGCTATACCAAAAATTGTGGCCAAGATTGCCAGCACGTCAATGCTAATTCTGCCCACTGAGTTGTTTGTGAACCTGCTGTCTATCATCGCGCTGACTCTAAAGGGTTTTTTAAGATTATAAGCACTGATCCCAAAGCATAAGCCAACGACGGCATACACTGCCCAGCCATGCAGGCCCCAGTGCAAAAATGTAAAATTCATAGAGCGGTTGGCTTTATCAGCTAGACTGCCGTCGCCTGAACTCATTGGCAGTGAATCAAGGTGCATAATCGGCTCTGCAACTCCGTAAAATAGCAAGCCTATGCCAAGACCTGCGCTAAAAAGCATGGCGGTCCAGCTGGCATAAGAAAACTCTGGGTTGGCATCTTGCCCGCCAATTTTAATATGGCCAAAACGACTAAAGGATAGATAAATGACGAATACTAAAAACCCATTGGCAGCGAGGATAACCATCCAACCCAAGGAGTTTGAAATCGTGTCTTGAGTCTTAGCAAAGAGTTGGCTAGCAAAATCTAAGTTCGTTAAAGTCCAAAGGACAAACAAAGAAATGAGGGCTAGAGAGATAAAAAATCTTTTGGGAGCTATGTTTGTAAACATCTCTCAAGTCTACACATTTTTGTATGCAATAAAAAATGCTGGGAAAATAAAGCGCCTTTTTTAGCCAAATCCCACAAAAATGATTCTCATTTGTTATGGTGTTAGTAATGTTTAATTTTATAAGCAGTGTTCTAAATTCACTACCCATCTCATTTGAGGCATGGGTTAGATGTATTTTAAGATCTCATCACTCCGTCTAACTAACTTAATTTAATAACCTTTAAAGGGGGCCCCCATGGACTATTTGCGACATTTTATCACAAACTTAAGCAGGATCTTTAATAAAAAATCCTTGGATAAGCTTGGTAGTAATTCTATCTCTGCATTATCAGCATTAGCGATTCTTAATGCTGCTGCATTCAGTGGTTATATTGGGGCTCAGTCTCAAGCCACCATTGAAGAGGTTGTTGTGACCTCAAGAAAACGAACTGAAAGCCTGCAAGATGTGCCGCTCTCTGTTTCTGCTATCAGAGAAGAAACTCTCGAACAAAAAGGAATCAATGTTTTCGAAGACTACTTAATGCAATTACCAGGTGTTACAGCCGGTGGATCAGGCCCTGGTCAGAGTACTATTTATATTAGAGGTCTTGCATCTACCACTCCCAACCTTACTACTGCAGGTGTTGCTGGTTTAGCGCCAAACGTTTCTTTTTATCTTGACGAGCAACCATTAGGCCAACCAGGCAGAAACTTGGATGTATACGCAGCAGATATGGCGCGTATAGAGGTTCTATCTGGCCCACAAGGCACTCTATTTGGTGCTAGCTCACAAGCTGGTGTTGTGAGAATGATTACAAATAAACCTGTCATAGGCGAATCATCAAGCAGCTTAGAAGTTGAAATGAGAGCTATGGCTGAAGGTGATACGGGTAATAAGTTTGAATATGTAAATAATATTCCTATGGGCGAAAGCACAGCCATGAGATTTGTTGCATACAGAGATAGAAGAGGTGGTTACATTGATCAAGTTGCCGGAACGCTTAATGCAGCTTCATCTGCACGTTTTAGAGCTGGCGGAACTGTAAGACAAAACGGACTACCTGTTTCTTCATCAAGAGCGGGTTTCCAAGCTGGCGCAGATCTTTCCAACGCTACGCTTTTAAGTGCACTTGCAATTGTTAAAGAAAATGCAAATGAATCAACTTATGAAGGCTTTAGAGCAAGTATCAAGCATGAGATTAATGATGATTGGGATGCTTTGGTAACTGTTGCTACTCAAACTATTGATGCTGATGGTGTGTTTTTTGTAGATCCTACTTTGGGTGACTTAGAAATTCAAAGATACACTGACGATTCTATTGAAGATGAATATGACAATATGAGCCTTACTCTTACTGGTTCTATTGGTGATCTTGAAGTTGTTTATACTGGTGCATACACAGACAGAACTTCAGATCAAAACGTTGATTACACTGACTATCTATTTGTTGGCCAGTATCTTCCATACTACATTTGTGACTACTATGTAACTTATACATCATATGCTCCTGGCAATGTCCCAACTGGAACATGTGGCGCTCCAAACTTATTGGTTGATTCAACAACAAAGACGGAAGTGCAGACTCATGAATTACGTATTAGCGGTGCAATAAACGACACTGCGAGCTTTACAGCTGGTGTATTTATGAGTGACCTCGAATTAACGGAGTTAAACCTATTTAATTACCCAGGTTCTGTCGGTAATGATATTACATATGCTGCAAACTATGCTTTGACTGATACATCAGTCTCTGGATCAATAAATAATGCAAGTCCTGGCTGGTTCTCAGCTGGACCATACAGCGAGCCGGTAATATTCTTCAACGATATTAGAAGAACTGACAAGCAACAAGGTATCTTTGGTGAAGTTAGTATGGACGTGTCTGAAACATCCGAACTTACCGTAGGTGCTCGATGGTATGACATTGAAGTTGATTTTGAGGGTAGTGCTAATTCATCATTCTATAATGGATTTGGGGCTCCTGATACTCAGCAATTTGGGTCAAATTTATCAGCTCAATACGCGCCAGGAAATGCTAACGGGTATCCTGATAAAGCGAAAAGTGATGGGGTTATTGGAAAAATAACTTATTCTTGGAATCCATCTGAAGATCTTATGTACTACCTAACGTGGTCAGAAGGTTTTAGACCGGGGCTATTAAATAGACCAGTTGGATCATCCAATGCGGCTGGAACATACATGGTTAAGCCTGAAGTTAAGTCTGATGAAGTAACCAACTATGAGTTTGGTTGGAAAGCTGTTCTTGCCGATGGGCAACTTAGATTTAATGGTAGTGCATTCATGGTTGATGTTAGCGGTCTTCAAACAACCGTCTTTGATCCGAGCATTGTGAACTTATTCTTCTCAGATAATGCGGCAGACGCTGAAATCATGGGCCTTGAAGGAGACTTTATTTACTACCCCGATCTAGATGGCTGGATGCTATCAGGTGCTTTCTCAATGTTAAGCACAGAGATTACTAAAAGCTTAGTTCCAACTGATGATATTAAAGTTGGATCTGATTTAGCTTTTGCTCCAGGCATACAGGGCAACCTAGCTGCTAGAAAAGAATGGGCAATGGCCTCTGGTAATACTGGGCACTATCAAGCTCAGTTAACATGGTCTGATGATAGTTATTCTGATGTTATGGAGCCTAATAAAGCTATTCAAGATAGCTATAGCTTTATTAACATGCGCGCTGGAATAAGTAATGATTCTTGGATGGCTGAAGTCTACATAGATAACATTACTGATGAAAGAGCTGAAATCAA
>Ga0302134_10001868_pt1 | contig 10063 bp, 5 predicted proteins | sample CB9_SCM_MG_FD_203123 | JGI IMG/M metagenome (GOLD analysis project Ga0302134, IMG submission 203123) | Marine microbial communities from Western Arctic Ocean, Canada - CB9_SCM | ecosystem: Environmental > Aquatic > Marine > Oceanic | place: Canada: Western Arctic Ocean | collected 2017-09-19
TGATCCAGGGATTCCAGTTCCAGCGTACCTGTATTGCACTGGGACGCAAACTTGCCAGACTGATCCCAAACGTAGGCTATGCCACCACTCATACCTGCCCCGAAATTTCTCCCGGTTTCACCCAGGATAACCACTCTACCGCCGGTCATGTATTCACATCCGTGATCACCGATACCTTCAACAACCGCGCTAGCACCGCTATTGCGCACGCAGAACCTTTCTGCAGCAATTCCCCTGAAATAAGCTTCACCCGATGTTGCTCCATAGAGCACAACGTTACCAACCAGGACGTTTTCTTCAGCGATGAAAGAGCTCTCTTTAGGCGGATAAATAATAATCTTACCTCCGGATAAGCCCTTGCCTACATAGTCGTTAGCGTCACCTTCAACTTCTATGGTGATGCCCGTTGCCAACCACGCACCCAGACTTTGTCCAGCGGATCCATTTAGTTTTATGTTAATAGTGTCCGGAGGTAACAATTCACCGTGGGTTGCCTTTGCTACTTCATGTGAGAGCATTGTGCCGACAACACGATTGGTATTGATGACTGGCAGTTCGATATCAACTCGCTGACCGTGTTCAATGGCCGGCTTGGACAATGCGATGATTTCGTTGTCGAGCGCTTTATCCAGACCGTGATCCTGATCCATCGTGCGGTACACTTCGGTACCTTCGTAAATGATCTGAGCGGGCGTAAGTATCTTGGTGAGGTCGAGGCCACCGGCCTTCCAATGATCAATCGCGTCTTTCGTATCGAGTAGATCTACTCTCCCGACCATATCGTTAACTTTTTTGATGCCAAGCTCTGCCATTATTTGCCGTAGTTCCTCAGCGACCATAAACAGATAGTTGACAACATTCTCTGGGTCACCTTTGAATTTCTTGCGTAATTCGGGATCCTGGGTAGCGATACCGACTGGACAGGTGTTGAGATGGCACTTGCGCATCATGATGCACCCTAAGGTGACAAGGGGTGCTGTTGCAAAGCCGAATTCTTCTGCGCCGAGTAATGCGGCGATTGCCACGTCGCGCCCGGTTTTAATTTGTCCATCAGTTTGTAGTACCACTCGAGAGCGCAGGTTGTTCATCACCAGAGTCTGGTGAGTCTCAGCAAGTCCTAACTCCCAAGGTAAACCCGCATGCTTTATCGACGTGATGGGTGAGGCCCCTGTGCCACCATCGTGACCGGCGATGACAAGATGATCTGTTTTTGCTTTGGTAACGCCTGCAGCGATGGTCCCGACGCCAACTTCAGCGCCTAGCTTTACACTGATTCGCGCATTGCGATTGGCATTCTTCAGATCGTGAATCAACTGAGCGATATCTTCAATGGAATAGATATCGTGATGTGGTGGTGGGCTGATCAGACCAACACCCGGTGTCGAATGACGGATTTTGGCAATATAGTTGTCGACCTTATTACCCGGTAGTTCTCCACCTTCACCAGGCTTTGCACCCTGCACGATTTTTATTTGCAGTTCGTCAGAGTTAGCCAAATACCAAATAGTTACGCCAAACCGGCCGGACGCAACCTGTTTGATAGCCGATCGCTTAGAGTCCCCGTTTGACATGGGTGTGAAACGCGTCGGATCTTCTCCTCCTTCACCGGTATTAGATTTGCCGCCTATTCTATTCATCGCGATTGCTAGCGCTTCATGGCTTTCAGCAGAGATTGAGCCGAACGACATGGCGCCGGTACAGAAGCGTTTTACAATATCCTTTGCTGGCTCCACCTCATCGATTGAGATGGGATTCCCCTCACGAAATTTGAACAGACCACGCAGTGTGGCATTGCGAGTAGCATGGTTATTGGCATGATCGGCGAATTGTTGGTAGGCATCACTGCTATTGGTTTTGGCGGCGACCTGGAGGTTAGCAATGGATATTGGGTCCCACATATGGGTATCACCACCCTGGCGCCAATGAATATCACCCGGGTTTGGTAGTACCGCGATAATATTGTCATCTCTGCTGGGAAACCCAATTTCATGGCGTTGCTTCATTTCTTCGAACAACGTTTCAAAATTTACACCTTGAATACGACTTGCGGTGCCTACAAAGCATCGGTCAACAACATCATCGGCAAGACCCACGGCTTCGAAGATCTGTGCGCCTTTATAGGACTGCAGCGTTGATATGCCCATTTTTGCCATTACTTTGAGCATGCCTTTGGCAATAGCTTTTTTATAGGCCGCGACAATTGTCTCGATGTCCGCGTATTCGTCGTTATCGAGCAGATTATCTTCTCGAGATTGCCAAAGAGCTTCAAATGCGACGTAGGGGTTAATTGCATCGGCCCCAAAGCCTGTTAACAAACAGTGATGATGGACTTCCCGAGCTTCGCCGGTTTCAAGAACAATACCAAGCTGTGTTCGCTGGTGAGCAGCCAGCAGATGATGGTGCACGGCGCCACAGGCAACCAGTGAACTGATGGCAATTCGGTCCGGGCCTATATTTCGGTCGGAGAGAATTATTAAGCTATAGCCATCTACAATAGCCTTTGAAGATGCCTCGCAGATAATGTCGAGGGTTTGCTGCAATCCCTTAGCTCCAGCAGACTTATCGAAGGTGATATCAATTTCCTTCGAACGCCAACCCCTAAAATTGATTTGTTTCAGTTGGTTCAATTCCGCATCGGAGAGAATAGGGTGCGGCAAACACAGCCTGTTTGCATGGCTTTCTGAGGTGTCGAGCAGATTTCCTTCAGGTCCGATAAAGCAAGACAGGGACATCACCACTTCTTCTCGAATGGAATCGATGGGTGGATTGGTGACTTGCGCAAATAACTGTTTGAAATAGTCGTAAATCATTCGCGACTTGTCTGACAGGCAAGCTAATGCAGAGTCATTTCCCATCGACCCCAACGGGTCGCGCGCTTCTGTTACCAGTGGTAGCAGCATGAACTGCATGGTCTCGAAGGTATAGCCGAAAGCCTGCATTCTGGCGAGCAATGGTGGTGAAGATTGATCCTGGCTTTCTACCGTTGGAATATCTGACAGCTGGAGCTTCTGATTGGTGAGCCACTTGCCGTAGGGACGTTTGTTGGCGAATTCGGTTTTTAGCTCTTCGTCTGGGATTAATCGACCCTGTTCAAAATCTATAAGGAACATTTTGCCTGGCTGCAGGCGTCCTTTCGTTTTGACATTTTCTGGTTCTATCGGCAAAACCCCGACTTCTGAGGCCATGATTACTCTATCGTCAAATGTTACGTAGTACCGGGAAGGCCTAAGACCATTTCTATCCAGCACGGCGCCAATGTATTTGCCATCGGTAAACGCAATTGAAGCAGGGCCATCCCAGGGCTCCATGATGGACGAATGGAATTCGTAGAAGTCTTTTTGGTCCGATGGCATATTGTCATCGGATTGCCATGCCTCCGGGATCATCATCATAATGGCTTCCTGCAGCGTCCTGCCGGACATCAACAGGAACTCGAGTACGTTGTCGAAGGTCCCGGAGTCTGAGCAGTCAGGCTCAACGATCGGAAACAATTTATTGATCTGGTCGCCAAATACCTCTGACTGCGCGACACCTTGCCTCGCGGTCATCATATTGACATTGCCACGCAGGGTGTTGATTTCACCGTTATGGCTCATAAACCGATTAGGCTGAGCACGGTCCCAGGAAGGGAAGGTATTGGTTGAAAAGCGGGAATGCACCATTGCAAGGTGCGTCTCATATTCAGCGTTTTCCAGATCCGGGTAAAACGGAAACAACTGCGTCGGCGTCAGCATTCCCTTGTAAACAATAACCCTTGAAGACAGGCTACAGGCATACAGCAGAATTGACTGGCTTAGCTCTGAATTACCGCGTAGCGCATTCGTAAAGCGTTTTCTCGTGGTGTAGAGCATTCTTTCGAATATGTCTTGATCGTCACCACTGTTGGCGATAAACAATTGCTCGATGACTGGCATAGCGGTTTTTGCAGCCGGACCAATATTGGCGGAATCAGGATTTATGGGGACGGTGCGCCAGGCAAGGAATTTTAGTCCCTCTTCACTGATGATCGACTCGATGGTTTCTTTACAGGTTTTGCGCTCGTCGTCCAACTGGGGTAGAAAGATATTCCCGACTGCATACTGCCCAGCTTCGGGAAGCTTTAGATCCAGTGATTTTGCGATTTTTTGGAAAAAGCTGTAGGGGAGTGCGGTCAGGATCCCTGCGCCATCCCCTGTGTTTTCTTCGAAACCACAACCACCACGGTGATCCATTCGTGAGTTGATGTGGTAAGCATCCTCCATGATGCCATGACTCGGTACGCCCTTTATGTTGGCCACGAAGCCTACACCGCAGGAATCCTTTTCGGAACGCGGGTCGTAGAGTCCATTTTCAGATGGATAGCCGATTAGACCGCTTGTCGCTGCGGTTTCCTTATTTGTCATTCTCACCCTCTATAACACTGGCAAAAATCATCGCACGGTTGACTGACAATTGCTTATCAGTAAACCGGTTGTTGATCTGAAGTGGGTCGCCAACAATAACATTAGGAACATGAATGTCAACAGTTTCGGCACGTTCCACGCCGATAGTTTTATCTCTAACTCATTGTTTTTAAAGATATATAGAATGATGGAGTTTTTATGGAGAAGGAGATTTAAGGAGATTTTTCGATGTGCCAAAATATTCTTTGCAGGTTGTCACGACGATGTATTGGTATTAACCTGCGCCCTTCGATTTTAGACTTCGCTATTGAGAGGTAATGGTTCAATGAAAGACCCAATTAAGGTCGCAGTGACCGGCGCAGCTGGTCAGATAAGTTACTCGCTATTGTTCAGGATAGCTTCAGGGCAAATGTTGGGAGAAGATCAACCCATTATTTTGCAGCTTCTGGAGATTCCACCCGCCATGGAGGCACTGGGTGGCGTCGTTATGGAGTTGGAAGATTGTGCTTTTCCGTTAATCCAGGGCATTGTTGCCACGGACGATCCCAATGTGGCTTTTTCTGGTACCGAGGTAGCGTTGCTTGTCGGTTCGAGGCCACGCGGACCCGGTATGGAACGTAAGGATTTGTTAGAGGCCAACGCCGCCATATTCTCAGTTCAGGGCAAGGCACTCAACGACAATGCCTCTAAAGATATTCGTGTTCTTGTGGTAGGTAATCCTGCCAACACCAATTGCCTGATCGCGCAGCGTAATGCGCCAGATATTGATCCGAGACGTTTTACAGCGATGACCCGGTTGGACCATAACCGAGCGTTGACTCAGTTGGCTCAAAAGGCACAAACCCACATTACAGACATAAGTGGATTGACTATCTGGGGTAATCACTCCGCAACGCAGTATCCAGATGTGAACCATGCCGTGGTAACGGGTAAGTCTGCGATGGAACTGGTTGATCAGTCTTGGATAGAAGCAGAGTTTATTCCTTTGGTGCAGCAGCGAGGTGCAGCAATCATCAGTGCCCGTGGATTGTCCAGTGCTGCTTCTGCCGCAAACGCTACGATCGATCACGTGCATGATTGGGTCAATGGGAGCAATGGGGATACTGTGAGCATGGGCGTGTACTCAGATGGAAGTTATGGAATCGAGGCTGGTTTGATCTACTCGTTTCCCTGTACTTGTGAAAATGGTGACTGGTCGATTGTCCAGGATCTTACTATTTCTGATTTTTCCCGTCAGAAAATGACTGAGACCGAGCAGGAGTTACAGGAAGAGCGAGACGCGGTTCAAAGCCTGTTGCCTTCCTGACTGGGCATTGCCAATAACACCATACTGTCCGAAGAACCTTCATTGCGGATGATGCGATCAGTGCATGCTGGGAGATAGAAAGCGGATCCGGATACTGCTGTGGTATTGGCAAGCGTCACCTCGCCGATAATTGGCATTACAATGCCATAGCGTTGCCCTTCGACAACCAAGCTTTCCCCCGGGGAAAGCTTTTTTCGAGTTACCGAAAAGTCTTCAAAGTTCGCGATGATGTCATTGGCGATGGTACACAGAGGTATATCTGTCGCAAAATTTAACAAAGGTAGTGCAGTCTCTGTATCCCAATGATCCTGTGTCAGCACTTTCTGTGCGAAGGACAGGATATAGCGTTCATAGTGAGGTGTCTGGAATTCAACGACGGTAACACCGTGTAACAGGGAATGTGGCGTTAATGGTGGCACTTGTACGACATCCCCAACGCGGAGATCGCGCAGCGATGTAAACGATTCCATTTCCGCACGCAACTCAACTTCTCTGCTCCGCAGTTTTTGATCAGCCTGGTCTGATTGGTCAATCGTCGATCTAACTTCGCGATAAGCTTCTACAGCCTGAAGGTACGCCTTGGCGAATGCCTCGGTTTTAGGGAACTGCCCTTTTTTTCTGTCGTTGAAACCAAAACGGATCTTGCCAATACCATCAGGCCAGGCATCTTTGTCTATGGCCGTGACAATATAGACCTCGGTCTTATGAGCGTGGGCCTCGAAATATAAGTCACCGATGACATCCTGCGCCAGAGGTTCCAATATTTTTAGTAGTATGGGGGGAGCGTAGTGACTACCGCTTAGTAACTGCCCAAAGCAATCAAGGACCCATGGTATTGGCACTCCTCCCATCGTGCATACGCCGCGTTGTTCTATTCCTGTGTACCAGATTTCTTTCCCCCAGGGTTTTTCAACTGGATGAGCAGCTAGAGCGATGGCAGTTCTAAAGTCGAGTACGGGAAGATTCATCTTGTCTGAGATGGCATCCAGTGACATGTCTTCGAATTGATAATCGCCATGGGGTGCCATGACGCAGCGCTGGTGCTGATTCTCGTAAATGACAGTGAGCAACAGCGCAGGTTGGTCAATATAGGATTGGTCATGCAAGTAGTCGAATTGCAACAGATCCAGCGACCCTTTATGGGCGCTAAGTAAAGCTTCTGGATTGTCTGTTAGTCCCAAGACTCGATGCATAGGAAATACGTGGTCTGTTTCCGGCTAGATGGCTAAACGCACCGGTACTAAGATGCCTGCACTGTTATTGAATGTGACGAACATGTTAATCGATCATCAGGTCTTTGAAAAAGCACGCCGGTCGCGAGATCCCAGATTTGATGGCCATTTTTTTGTCGCAGTCCGTACGACAGGTATCTACTGTCGACCAATTAGTCGGGTAAAACTACCAAAATCTGAAAATGTTACGTTTTTCCAGACGGCCGCTGCTGCCGCCGAGGCAGGATACCGACCGTGTTTGCGCTGTCGTCCTGAGGCCGCTCCAGGTACGCCTGCTTGGCGCGGTACATCAACAACGGTGTCACCGGCATTGAGATTGATTTCGGCCGGTGCGCTTGATGACCAAAATGTACCGCAATTGTGTCACAGGTTGGGTGTCAGTGATCGGCATTTGTGTCGTCTTTTTCGTGACCATCTCGGCACCTCGCCGAGTGCTGTAGCACAAACCCGTCGTTTGCAGTTCGCGAAGAAACTTATTGACGAGTCTTCTTTATCTATGATTGAGGTCTCCATGGCTGCAGGTTACGGCAGTGTCCGACGCTTTAATGATCATGTAAAAAATATACGGAAGGGCACCCGGTACGCTGCGTAAGCGCTCGGTGGCCAATGAAACAGGCGGTTTGGTGATCAGGTTGCCCTATAGGGAACCGTTTAATTTTAATGCTTTGCTGGACTTTCTTGCAGCCCGAGCCATTCCCTCTGTAGAGCAGGTCACCGGTGGTGAATATTCCCTTAGTATGAATATCATGGACACACCTGGTCGCCTTTCTATTACGGACGGCGAAGGTGAGCTTGCCTGTCGTATTGTTGCAGATGGCCCTTTGCCCTTGATCGACATAGCGGAAAAGGTAAAACGTCTGTTCGATCTCAATGCGTTACCGAATGAAATATCGGATGGTCTGTGCCGTGACGCGGATCTTGTACCATTGGTGGGACGGTCTCCGGGCCTCAGATTACCGGGTGCCTGGGATTCTTTTGAAACAGCCGTGCGTGCGATTGTTGGTAAGCAGATTTCAGTTGCTGCTGCAACAACAGTGAGGGGTAAGATTGCACAGCGATTCGGCGCCGAGAGCCCATACGGATTGCTGTTGCCAGATCCCATACAGTTCTCAGTATTGACGGAAGATCAGCTACCAATGCCGAAGCGTCGCGCTACGGCCGTTCGTGACCTCGCCCGTGCAGTGCATTCAGGTGAAGTGGACTTTGATTCAGAGCCAGACGATGTACGTCGCAGTTTGCTTAATATCAAAGGCATTGGTCTTTGGACAGCACAATATATCTCGATGCGAGCCCTGAACGATCCTGATGCGTTTCCGGAAACAGACCTTGTGGTACTAAAAGCAGCGCAAACCCAACTGCAGGTTAGTGGGGCCGTGGAATTGCTGAGACGGGCTGAAAACTGGCGTCCTTGGCGATCCTATGCCTTTATGCACTTGTGGGCAGCGAGCGTGCCAACGTGAACTATTGTTTCGTCAATTGACCCGTGGGGAGACTGCTGTTGGCGGGTTACAATAGTGCGCTTTGCTATCTGGGTTTACCTGATGGTAAGGCTCGGATTATACCACGCCTGGGCTGGCAACTTGTTGATAGTGCATTCCCTGAGATCAAACAGCAGCTGAGAGAGTACTTTGCCGGGCGAGGCGAGTCGTTTAGTGTCGCGTTGTTGCCGACCGGCACAGATTTTCAACAATATGTCTGGCGCGCATTGCGAGAAATCCCCTACGGCCAAACCCGTACCTATACACAAATTGCGGAGATGATCGGACGACCTCGGGCTGTCCGGGCGGTGGGTGCGGCCAATGGCGCGAACCCATTGCCAATTCTGGTGCCCTGTCATCGAGTGATCGGCGCCAACGGAAGCCTTACCGGTTTTGGAGGTGGATTAACGGCAAAATCCTATTTGCTGGGGCTGGAGTCCGCAAAATGGCAGACCGATGCAAAAACATCGAAATAATCTGGAAACGTTTTTTTTGTACAGTCCGGATCATTAATGGTAATTGACTGATCTCCTAGCGCAGCGAGCGAGAAACCCATGGCGATGCGATGATCTCCATAGGTGTCAATGGCTGTGGACTGGAGGCTTGCCGGAGGCGTGATGGTGATTGAGTCTTCGGTAGTCAGGACGGTGGCACCAAGCTTGCGCAGTTCCGTTTCGATGGCATACATCCTATTGGTTTCCTTCACTCGCCAGTTGTAAACATTGCGGATTCGCGTGGTCCCTTTTGCAAACAACGCCATAACCGCGACAGTCATCGCAGCATCGGGAATATGGTTTAGGTCTACGTCTATACCGTTCAGTTCGCCCCGGGTAACGGTAACTGACTGAGAGTTGCGACTAACCTTTGCACCCATTGCTTCAATGGTGTCCAGGAACTGGATATCACCTTGAACCGAGTCTTTGCCCAGTCCGTGAACAGTGATCGAGCCAGAAATAGCTGCTGCCGCAAAGAAATAGGAAGCAGATGAAGCGTCTCCCTCAACCAGATAATCGCCAGGGGATACATAATGTTGAGCGCCGGGTACTGAGAATCGCTGGTAGTCATCATTTCCAACGGTGACACCAAACTGGTTCATGATATTCATTGTGATATCGAGATAGGGTTTAGATACCTGTTCGCCTATGACATTAATGATGCTGTCATTTTTTGCCAAAGGCAGAGCTAGTAGTAAGGCGGTTAAGTATTGACTGGAAATATTACCGGCGATGTTGACATCGCCTCCGGAAATTTGACCACCTGTGACTGATAATGGAGGGTAGCCATCTTTGCCAATATATTTGATGTCCGCGCCGAGATGCATCAGTGCATCGCAAAGATGTGCGATCGGTCTTTCCCGCATGTACTGATCGCCGTCAATCTGAAATTTCCCAGGAATTAGGCTTAGGATTGCTGTGAGTGGTCTGATTGCGGTACCGGCATTTCCCAGGAAAAAGGCAGTATTGGCAGGTGTCGCGAAAAGACCACCATTACCGATAACGTCGATGCGCTGGTCATTCGGAATAGTTGAGATACCTAATTGCTGTAGTGCTTCAATCATGCGAGCAGTGTCATCGCTCGCTAGAGGATTGGTAATGCGCGTCTCACCCTCTGCTAATGCTGCGAGCAGCAGTGCACGATTAGTCAGGCTTTTGGAGCCCGGCAAAT
>Ga0302134_10001873_pt1 | contig 10055 bp, 3 predicted proteins | sample CB9_SCM_MG_FD_203123 | JGI IMG/M metagenome (GOLD analysis project Ga0302134, IMG submission 203123) | Marine microbial communities from Western Arctic Ocean, Canada - CB9_SCM | ecosystem: Environmental > Aquatic > Marine > Oceanic | place: Canada: Western Arctic Ocean | collected 2017-09-19
CGAAAATGGTACACGCCCGCACGAACCTCCGTGGATGTTTCAACGGACAACTTGCCGGCCGTTTCCAGCGGTTTGATTTTCAATCCGTCGGGCAACTCACCTGCCACCTCAAGTGGCCACTTGGTCCAACTCCCCTTAACGGTTATTTCCTCCGTCGTGCCCTGCTGCAAACCCCATGGGTACAGATGCGTGAAAGTTGGCGCGGCGGCCTGTACCGCTGTGCAAAAGAATCCAATGGTAATTAATCCCGCTGCCACAACAGATACTACGCGATTTATTAACCAACCTCTAGGTGTTAAGAGTGCCATCGATTAGTCCTTGACTATAAATTCAGGAGTGTTCATTAAAGCCCAGAGGATCGTTTCCGCTGCTTTGCGCCGAGTCATTCCTTCTTGCGAAAATATCTCCTGACAGATTCCAAGCTCTTCGTCTGTCGGCCGTCGACTGTATGCCAACAAATATATTTGGGCGACAATCTCAACGCTCGTCAATTCTTCTCGAGCCGCTAACGCTGCGAGCCGTCCCTTATCACTTGTGATATTTGCATGGATTTGCGGAGCGTTCATCATGTGCAATGCCTGTGTCACCGTCGAATCCGTTGTCCGTTCACAAGGTGGGTCTTGATTTGGATCTGGTCGACCAAACGTATCTAAAAACAAACTACCGACACGATGTGTCCAAATTTGGTTGGATCGCGTTCCCGCCGGCATGGCGGCAAATTTATTTGGGATTTGAGTAATGTCTGCTACGGCATCAAGCAACACTTCGGCACGCAAACGCTGCCGATAGTGACGCGAATAATTTTGAGTATCAGCGATATTTCTTTCTGTAGCTGTCGAGCTAAGTTCGTACACATGCGATTTTGCAATCGCGGCAATCAACTTTTTGATGTCATAGTTATTGTCGGCAAAGTATTTTCCGAGGCTCTTAAGCAACGGTTCATTCGATGCCGGATTTGTCGCTCGCAAGTCATCCACTGGTTCAAACAAGCCGCGTCCCATGAGATCTGCCCAAATCCGGTTTACCATGACGCCGGCAAAGAATTCGTTGTCTTTGGTAACCATCCAATCGACTAATTTATGACGGAGTGTGTAATCATCCAGCATATCTTCAGTGGAAAGATTGTTTTCACCGAACAGCGGGCGCGGGCTTAAAACTTCGTTGGTTCTCGGATGCTTAACACTTCCAGTTTTAGCGCCCAAAACCACTTCTTCACTTCCGGAAATTGGCGGCGACAAACCAGTGCCTTTTCGTCCAACGTGCGAAAAATAGGCCGCAAACGAATAGAAATCTTCCTGACTCCAACGCTCAAATGGGTGGTGATGACACTTGGCACATTCCAACCGAATGCCAAGGAATAATTGGCTGATGAGAGGTGCAATTTCATCCGGCGACCGCCTATCACGAAACAATGTAGCGGCGCCATTTCGATAGGTACTACCCTCAGCAGCCACCAGTCCACGTACGAATTCATCATATGGCCGGTTCTCACGAAACGCTTGCCGTATCCAATTGTCGTAATTCAAAACCGCTTTAATACCAACTCGATAAGGATTTGGACGCAGTAGGTCAACCCATTTATTTGCCCAATGATCGACATACTCGGGTTGCACCAATAGCCAATCAACTAGATCGCCGCGTTTAGATTCATTTTGGTTCGCTAGGAATTCTACTGTTTCAGTTGGACTTGGGAGTCGCCCAATCAGGTCAATAAACACACGCCGCACATACGTTGGATCTGCGGATGTATCCGATAAAGTAATCCCCAACAATTGCAATTTGTTGTAGACCAATGGATCGACGAAATTATTACGCTGCAGCTCGCTGTAATATTCTGGAGCCACCTCACCGAGTAGCGGTATTAAGACGCGACAAGTGGCAAACGTTCCCATGAATCGAACCATGATGGTCGACTCCCCTGGAATCGGCCCCGCAGTAATCCTACCCTGTTCGTTCACCTCCACAATCGTATTTTCGTTCGACTGGAATGCAGACTGCCCGGTTACATCATGTCGGTTGCCGTCGGAATACTCAGCCATGACAACCAACTGCTGCTGTTCGCTTGGTTTCATACTGCGCTGCTGTGGGAATACTTCCACACTAACAAGCGTTGGTTCATTTTCGATCATACGAGGTGTTCCGTTGTTGATCCATCTTAAGAGCGTGGCGTAGTCCTCACTGTCACTGGGCAAACGCACTCCACCACCGTGCGGAACTTGGCCGGATCCTTTGCGAAGAACAAGGCTCTCAATCGGTGAAGCCGGGAAGACTCGGCGTCCTCGAGCTTCGCGTGTTAATGCATCAAAATCAAATTGATAATCGAATCCTAGTAATGAAAGTTGAAATCCGTTTTGACCGCGAGCTTTACCGTGACAAGCACCGGTGCTACACCCGCGAGCCGCTAAAATCGGCTGAACATGCAAATTAAATGAGACGGGAGCGTGCCGTGAAACGTCCGTTACGGTTACCGGAATCGAAATGGTCTGTTTATCCAAGCGTATTAGAATTTCAGTATTGCCGTTGCCCATTGTCGAAACCACCCCGGTGGATGAAACAGACACGATGTTGGACTTTTGCGCTCGGAAACTTGCTTCGCCTGTAACTTCACGAACATCATTTCCACTGCGCTGTAATACAACCAACCGTTGTTCCCCAGTTTGGTATCGCAAATCGATCGATTTAGGGAATACCTCAAGCTCGGCTTGTAGGTTAGAGGCAATCAAAAGCATTGCGAAGGGCAACGCCCAACGGAAATTGTGATCAGTGTACATGATCTACTTTCTTGTAGGGGGAGGAAGTTTCGGTAGGAATGCTGGGGATTAAAAGATGGGGCGATTGATTCATTATCGCAAGCGTCACAACCTTTCTCAACATCAGACGGAGAATTTCTCTGATTTCTTGACTCAAGCGAAATTCTTCCGATAACGTAAGAATAAGCATGTTTCCCAAGCGAAACGAAAAAGCCCCTTGATCCAATCTATTTTGAATCAAGGGGCTAATGTACGTCAGTCTTTTCGCTTAACCGATAACAACTACTCAGTGTCGTCGTCCTTAACCACGGTTGCTTCTGCACCCACAGCATTTTGCTGTTCTGGAGCAGGCGCTGGCGCTGGCTCCGGAGTTGGCTGTTGTTTCTGGGCTTGAGCTACTGCAAGCACCAACTCTTTCTCGATTTTGACAACAAGTACTTTTACTTCCTTCGCCACTGCGGCTTGATTATCACCGGTAAGTTGCTTGCCAAGTTCGACGACCTTCTTCAAAAGCATGTCGCCAGTCGCAGTTGATAACTCGTTGATAAGTTTTGCGTTGGCATCTGCTTGAGATTTGTTAGTCACTGCTAGTTCTTCGTTTGCTTTTTTATAGGCAGCGATAAAAGTCTTTCGCAGCTGTTGATTGGCCTTCGTCACCTTTTGCTGAAACGCAGCGTTGCTACTATCCAATCCTTCTTTGAACTTTTTAGCAGTTGCCACCATTTTCCCTTGGAACGCGGTGTTGTCGGTTGTCAGTTTGGCCTGAAACGCGTTGTTACCTGCAGTCAATTTTCCCTGGAAAGCACTGCTATCAGCCGCTAACTGCTTAGCGTGATCCGATGCTTGATTTTGAAGCTTCTTGCTTTCTTGAGCAACTTGTGCTTGCAAAGCTTTCCGAATTTCATTTGCTGCAACAGCAACATCTTTATCCAGCTTCGTTCCAAGTTCGCCGTAAAGCTCAGTTTTAAGCTCTTGTTTTAGTACTTCGCGACGATACGCCTTTGCTTTGCGAAACACTAGTGGTTGTTTAAATAACGGTTCATTTGCTTCGCGAGCTATCGTTGTTTCCACAGATGGCAACGCAAATGCAGTTGTAATGAGTAACCCAAGTAATATCTTCTTCATTTTACCTACCTCCAACAGTTTGTGTCTCTTATAGAATCGGCAACAGCCACCCAGAGTCTGTATATTGTTCACTTCGAAACCAAAGATTTTACCCTGTTTATTTATTTTACCACGCCGCGGTATTTTATGTAAATAGATTTTACATAAAATACCCGTTAAAGCGGTGGCATATAAAACCACCTCACTTATCGCGATTCGTATTCCACGCAAGTGGATTAATCGTTACTATTGCAACTCGAATTAAAGACTAACTATTCCTCTTTGCATAAGTAAGAACACTATCGTGAAATATTTAATTACGACATTTCTCGCCTTGTCGAGCACTTTATGTTTTTCCCAAGACACATCAACCCCATTAAGTTTGTTTCCTCAATCCACTGCTGCCCCACTGCCAATCCTTGCCGCTGAACCGGAAGTTGTACTCCAAGAAGCTACAGGGGTAATTATTGGTGAAGAAGCACCCCTGCTTGAAACGACTACCGCTGGTGATACTACTGTCAAAAAAGGAGAAGACGACAACGATACAATTGAACTCGATCCGATCTTAGATAGTAATATTGCTACACCCAAATCAGACCGATTAGGTTTTTTACGTCGCATCGACTTAGACTTATATGAACGCGACATGAAGTTATTCGACGGCTTCCGCCCAGATAACAGTGACCAAGTTGGTCGCTGGGTACGACTTGATTACTTGATTTCTTGGCGCCGCGGCTCACGTATCCCCGCCTTAGCCACAACTAGTTCTGCAGGTACTTCACTTGAGGACGCCGGCGTACTAGGACTTTCCTCAACGTCGTCCTTGCTCAGTACGAGTGAACTTAACGATGGCACGCAACCTGGAGGTCGTATTGATTTCGGCCGCTGGATTCCTGGTACTGAAACCGCCATTGGAGCTCGTTTTTATGGGTTAGCTGACGCTGGATCACGTCTGACGTTCACCGACGCAATTGTGACTCGCCCCTTTTTCAACATTGATGCTGGTGAACAACAATCGCTTCCCGTGAACTACCCTAGCAGTGAATCAGGAATTTTAACGCTGGACTCCGCATCCGAGATGTTCGGCTCTGACGTCTATATTATGCGCCCTTGGAGGTCTACTGGCAGAGCAAGAATCAACTTTATGACGGGATATCAATTCAGTCGATTTAGCGAGAGCATTTCCATTCACAGTATTTCCACTAATCTTGATGGTCGTAATGGAATTCCAGTAGGAACTCAATTAGAAGTACGAGACGCATTTCGCACTAGCAACGAGTTTCATGGCTGGCTAGTTGGCCTGACGTCGGAAATCGACGGTGGCAACTATACTCTCTCGTTCCTTGCTAAAGTTGGGATTGGCGGAGTCACACACCGCATCAGCACGACCGGCTCAACAACGATCACCGATCCGAGCGGTGGTACTAGTACCACTAACGGTTTACTTGTAGCCGCAACAAACCAAGGTACCTTTGAAGACTCTCGGTTCACTACCATTCCCGAATTCAGCGCTCGTTATACACATCACCTGAACGACGCCTTGGATTTCTCAGTCGGCTATTCATTCTTATACTGGAGTCACGCCGTACAACCTGGCAATCAGATCGACCTTAACGTGGATTCAACAGGTAACTCGGGGCAACCAGCTATGCCCTTTAAGATCGACAACTACTGGGCCCAATCGCTAAGCATGGGAATCACGCTACGATATTAGCCGACAGCTACGTCGGGTGCCCACAGATTCCTTATACCGAGAACGCCTGCCATCACGCAAACGAATGTCCATTCGTGATCTGACTTCGTACTAAGTAGTGATAATTAGTGCCCTAGAACCAACTCGACAGCGCCAAATCATGGGCAGTTACAGTTTCAGTAGGTTGCATGCTCTGAGCTTCTGCAATCGTGTCGATTGTGTCCTGTACGGCTGTCACAGCTGTCATACCCAACTCTGCTTCCGCTTCTGGCTCCGCCGCTAAGGCATCGGTGATCATCGTTCGCAGTAGCGTATAGTTTGCAGTGTCACCCAGATCATTCTGCGTTACATTGATCTTAGAAACTTCTTGGTTCTGAGCGTCTACGATAATCACATCACGAAGTTGAGCTTGCCAATTTTCCCAAGCATCCGCTTCACCGTTCTCATCTAAATCTACATCCTGCAACCAAGGAATATCATTACCTGCGGTAATCGACGAATTGCCCGACTCACGTCCAGCTAAATTGATTCCTACTATTTCAATACCCAAGTCAGGGTTATTGGTGTCGAAATCATTTTGCATCGTGTTTAGGTGGCCGAATTGAGTGGTGCAATAGTTACACGTTGCCAACCCAAAATAAAACGCTGTCACATTGCCATCGTAATCTCGCGGCGACACATTTGTGCCAAACAGTGTCGACGTTGCATTGACATCTTCCAAGCTAAAATCGGGAACCTTTTCGGATTCAGGAATTCCATCGCCACCATCATCCGCTGCTTGTGCCTCAATACCATAAGTATCCGGAAGCCCAGTCACAAAAATAACAGCCGTGTCAGCCTCATCGGTCACTTGTCGAATTCCATCGCCAGCTTCGGGGCTTAGCACTCCGTAATCCGTTGATGCATCATCTCGCACAACGTCCACGACCAATGTATGACTACCACCATCCCATGCTACCGAAGTGTCTTGGAAATCAACCCACGCAGGATGAGCTGCAATCCACTGTTCTGCGACAGTACCGCCGAATGAACCAATCAACGTCGGCGGGGCAGGACGATTAAAGAAGTCAAACAACGTTAGCGTGCTCGCTTCACGTCCCTTTTCGGTAAAGTCCCCGTCGGATATCTCCTGCCCTTCGGCAAGCTCGACAGAATATGAATTGGAACTAAACGTAATGTCGGGTGCGGCACCTTGGAAACCGCCGTCCACCAAAAAGCTTGGTTGTGTTTGTGTTACGGTATAGGAACCTGATTGCAAATCGGTGAACTCGTAGAGACCTTGATCTGACGTTAACATCTCTAAATCGATACTCTCGCCGTCACTCGTTGTGCCAGCCAAGTGGATCCTTATTCCACCAAGGACTAACTCGTTAGCGTCCTGCACTCCATCGCCATCGGCATCAATGTAAACCAGTCCCGATAAACCACCAGGAACATAGTCAAATATCGAAATCGTCACGACAGCGTCGTCAGTTAATCCATCTTCATCGGTAATAGTGTAACTAAATGTATCTTGACCGGAAAATCCTGTTGGTGGAGCGTAAGTTAAACTGCTTCCACTATTGATAATATTTATTGCTCCACCTTCCGAAGAAGTCGTAACCGACGTAATCGTCAGTAACTCAGCAGGGTCCGGTAAATGCGTGTCATTCGCTAGCACATCAAGTTCATCGCCGGGCGAGTCAACCACAACCGTAAAAGCGTCGTCGTTCGCCTGTGGTGAATCAGCGATATTCCCAACAGTCACAGTAACCGTTGCTTGGGCTGACAAACCGCCTTCATCGTTGACGGTATAGCTAAACGTTTCGGTACCGAAGAAATCCGGTGCCGGTGAGTACAAGACGTTTAATCCATCTGCAGCAATCAATACAACACCACCTTGGTCAGGTGTACCGACAGCAACGACTGTCACATCGCCACCGCCCACTGCATTGCTCAAATCATTGTCGAGCACGTCTAGCGGGAAAGCAACTACATCTTCGTCCACAGGAAATGCGTCATCACCAGCTGTAGGCACATCAGCCGCTGCTTGCAAATCCACAGAAACCGTGGCTGTGTCCTCGCCGCCGTTGCTGTCTCGGATCGTATACGTAAAAGTATCGGTGCCATCAAAATCGGCAGCCGGAGTATACAGCACAAACTCTCCAGTGCCGGACAAAGCGACCGTGCCACCCTGAGTGCCTTGGGTTATAAACACAATACTCAACGTTTCATTTTCGTCTGGCTCAGCCGTATCGTTAGCTAGCAAATCCAAGGCCACATTACTGGAATCTTCAGTGACGGTGGTAATAATGTCGTCATTAGCCGTCGGTAAATCCTGAACGGGGAACACCTGTATCGTAACAGTTGCCGACGCATCCCCCGTATTGTTTCCGGCGGTGTAAGTAAACACCTCTTCACCAAAGAAATCAGCGACTGGCGAATAGATCAACGACTTCCCGTCGGCTGCAATCGTTACTGTGCCATTTTGAGAAGGTGTACTGACATCAGAGATAATCAAGGTCGTTGGATCTGTATCTCCATCATTGGTCAGGACATTCAAACTGACATTCGTAGAATCCTCGTTGAAATTGAAGATATCATCGCCGGGGCTAAATCCAAGATTAACCTGTATCGACAGTGAATCGTATATAATCAGTTCGGTATTGATTGACTCATTAAGACCAAAGAGTAACGTGTCTGTATGAGGCGAGTTATCAGCAGGATCTGCACTGAGTATTAGGGTTCCGGCATTACTCGCGGTCATTGGCAAACTAAACACAAGAAATTGCCCACCACCCAATTCACTGAAACCGGCGGTAGCACCTGCTTCGTCAACTAAATTTGCATTGCTGAAATCACCGGTGTGTACATTTGGATATTGAGTGCCATAAGTAAACGGCCCAACGGCTGTCACGAGTTCATCTTGCCACACGATATCCGTGTAACCTGAAAACACACCCCGCGGGGTGGCACGCACATCCTCCGTTAGTAGTCGCAAGATAAACGAATCGCCAACGGTTAGCTCACTGATGGGAACGCCCTGTAAATCCGTTGCTTCCACGGAATATTGAACCGAAGCTTCACCCGTTACAGTCATGCTCGAAACCAAGTCTCGCGTGTTACCCGCAGCATCAGTAGCACGAACGGTAAAACTATTGGCTCCTAACTGGTTTGCTGTGGGCCGCCATGTGAATTGCCCCGAGGTTGCATCGATACTCATTCCACTTACTGCGTCGGCCAGCGAATAACTAAACCCAGTGCCACCTTCTTCAGCATTATCAACATCGAATGAAAAGTTACTGGCTAAAGGTAGAGTCGCTGGAAATGCAGATTCAAACACACCGACAGTTGAATCGATCGTAATGTTCAGAGCAGCTGAAGCTAAACTCTCAACACCTTCGGATATTTGAGTCGCGGTTATTAAGGTTAGTCCATCGGCCAGTAATAGGTTACCAGCGGTGGTGATGTTAACCGAGTTTCCGGTGGCCACGGCAGATGCTATTTCCTGCGTACCCGCAAATAACCGAACCAATGCGCCATCTTCAACGCCTGTCACATCAAATGACAGATCAGTTGCTACAGAACTATTATTGTTGGCCGTTGAATTGTCGTCGTCGGCAACACCTGAATCTGATGCGGCAACTAAATCAATCGAAACGGGAGATTCAACGACTCGGTTAATGAAGTTTTCGTTGGCCAGAGTCTGTCCGACGGTGAGATCAAAGGAAATCGCTGCATTTGCCGCTGGTGTGGTCTGCTTAAAGGGAGACGCAACAATCTGCTTTAGTTGATGTGATCCATTTGGTAGATGGAATAAATACGTCCCATCGGCAGCGGTCAGCACTGAAAACTCATCGGCATCCAAAACATCATCGCCATCGGTATCACTATAAACTGTCACGCCTTGTAAAGTCTGTTCGCCAGCATCGAATATACCGCTTAAGTTTTCATCTACATAGACACGCCCACTGACCACACCATCGCCGAATGCCTCGCTAATAACAACTAATGTGTTTCCTGGAGCAACGGGTAAATCTGTAAACGCACCCCCTAGATTCTGACGTTCGATAGCTGCAATCGCGTCCGGCACCGACATGTCAAGTACTTGAGCAAACACTGTAAAACCGCCGTTTTGGGCATCTAAGTTGCTCCCGTTATCAGCTAGGTTGACGAACCATTGGCTCGTTGCACTATCAGGGTCTCCGCTCAGCTTTGCCATTGCAACGGTACCCCGAGTATTGGAAACGTTAAATTCATTAACAATCGCAGGATTTGTTGGAATTGAAGTTAAGTCATTCACACTATTTAAGGTTGTACTGGGCGTTGCAAAGCCACCACCTTGCACGATAAAACTTGGAATCGAACGGTGAATAATAGAACTGTTGTAGTCGCCGTCGGAAACATAATTCAAGAAGTTCGTTACGGAATTGGGAGCAGCGTTGGGCAACATTTCCAATAGCATCGTTCCTTGGGCTGTGTCTAATCCTACAATTGCAGCGGAGCCAAAATCCAACACAATACGATCG
>Ga0302134_10001875_pt1 | contig 10048 bp, 8 predicted proteins | sample CB9_SCM_MG_FD_203123 | JGI IMG/M metagenome (GOLD analysis project Ga0302134, IMG submission 203123) | Marine microbial communities from Western Arctic Ocean, Canada - CB9_SCM | ecosystem: Environmental > Aquatic > Marine > Oceanic | place: Canada: Western Arctic Ocean | collected 2017-09-19
TTGGGCTGTCTGATCCAATAATAGCGACTTTAAGGTTGGTTGTCCGAGTAATTGAACTTCATTGTTATTCATCTCAACATTAGTCTTGTAGCCATATGCCATACCAGGGGGTTGGCCTGCCCATGAAGCAGAACCCTTGCCGCCAAAGTCAGTATCTGTTGTCAAATTACTATATTGTGCAAAAGATGGATCCCCCCTGAGATTGAAATTTGCAGCGCTAACTTCGGCCCCATATGGGATATTAATTTGGCCAGCAGAACCATTGCCTTGAGCATTGAAGGTATGGGTGTATGAAGTTTCACCACCTGCAAATTGTGTTTCGGTTGTAACTCCACTCGCCAATGGCGAAAATGTCGATAAAAGGAAGACTAGAACGAGTATTGTTGCCTTGCGCATGATAATCTCCACACGATGCTGTGTCGAATTGCATTTGAACTATCCGCCCTATGAACACCGCCCCCCTTAGGGGGCGCTTTACCAATCCCAAAACAAAAAACTTGTTTTGTTTGCTAATCAAATCACACAATCCTTGATGAATGACTTGGAGGTGTGCCACGTTGGGGAAGAGCGCATGGCAAGCCGAGCAAAGAAAAAAGATGGGGCCATCAAAAGATGGTGGCGGCAAAAGCGAGACAAGCATTTACAAATTCTTTCAGCCGTTTTTTTAGGAGCAATTGCAATGATTCTATCCAGCCTTGTGCAATTGATTTTGCTTCGCCAAGATGCTGCATGGGCCGATTATACAACGCTGGCGTGGATACTTCTGGCACTCTCAAGTCTGATTGCAATTTGGGTTGGACCGGAGTTCGTTCATTATATCGGCCAATATAATCTCCTCAATGAGGTGCTTGAATTAGATTCCCGCTCCGAAGTTTCACGTCGCCGGCAAGAGGCTGAAGCGGCTGCAAAGATTCTTGGTAAGCAACATATAGCAAGGCTTGATGAGCATCTTGTCGAACTCGGCATCAAACGAGCAAGACGTACCTGAGCAGGTGGTTGAATGAGTTGGAATTTGTTGCGCGAAGCCTTCCTCGCTGTAGGCATGATCGGAGTATTGATTCTGTCTCTATGGGGAATAACCGGGCAGATGCCGCCATTGGTTGTAGTTGAATCTGATTCTATGGTGCATGATGCTGAGTCCGGAGAAGTTGGTTCAATCGATGCAGGGGATTTGATTTTAGTTCATCAATATCAAACAACCAAAGTGATAACATTTGCTGAAGCAAGCCAGCCTTTCAACAGTCATTTCGGCTATTCTAGCCATGGAATGAATGGCGATGTCATCATCTATGAAAAAAATGGAAAGAACGGTACACCAATCATTCACAGAGCGATTCTTGAGGCTGTACCCTCACTGACTCAAGCGGTAAATGATAGCGCTGAGTGCAACACTTCCGTTTATGATTCAAGTCTTGAAGCCTGTATCCTCAGTTGGGATGTTCCGGGAACGACCCTACGCAATGTGAGTAGTATTTCATGGGTTTTTGATGGTAATATGACTGGTGAATACGACTGCCAAAGGAATTCTCAATTCGATCATAGCGAAGCAGGTATAGTACAATTTCTAACAATTGAGGAGTGGAAGCCACGAAGAGCGGGTTTCATGACCCTTGGAGATAACAACAAATGTTCTGTTGACCAAGGTTGGACTCCTTCAAAAGGTGGCGTTATTGGCGCTACTGGATTATTTGATTCAGATGGAATGGGGGTTGATGCAGTCTCTAGTAGTCATCTCGTTGGCATTGCAGGAGGAGAGATTCCTTGGCTTGGAACTGTGAAACTGATGATGTCAGGAAATGGCTCTCCTGGCACAAGTCAAGTTCCAAGTGCATCTTGGGGTTGGTTATTCGTTAGTATTGCAAGCGTCTTAGCTCTGCCAATAATTTTGGAGCCACTATTGAACCGGATTATCAAAGGTTCACCGGAGGTTGCTGAGGCTGAACAAGAGCGCAATTATGCGGGCCGGCTTCCAGTAAGTGAGTCTTCAGCATGAGTGATTTTTTCGTTGATTTTTTCCTGAGCCTCCACTAATTTTTCGATACTGGCCTGTTCTAACATTCGTGATATAGCATCTCTATTTCGCTTCACTGCTTGGATTCTCTTGCCTTGGTCGCGGTTCTTTTCTGTACTCCCTCGAACACTCATCAGCCATTCCTCCAATAGTGATGACAGTGCATGGGGGGTTTTCATCATCGCTGACAAAGTCATGCTCTGCCGCCTGAAACGCAATTTGATGGTGCCATCCGAAAGGCGGTTTGCTTGGACTGAGCCGGGATTCCATTCGTCGGCCCTGATAATAACTTGCCTTTCAGTTGTCAATGATTTGTCCTCATTTGCTTTCAATCGAATAATTATAACCATCGTTGAATATTTGAGAAGGGCTTCATGAACTCCATCAACTGAAAACCAATGGGTAATTTCCATGGGTGCGCAACCCCATGTCTGCATCGACCAATCATCGACAGCGTCCTCATCGAAATCATCAGCCATTGAATCATGCATGAATCCTTGTCATTTCAAGCCATCCACTAACTCTTCACTTTGATTAGGGATTGAAAACCTCAAAAAGGAGGGGTATGGCCCCTCCATGCAGGAGGGTTGCGCGCGTCACTTTTTTCAGAACACGGGCTCCTCGATGAGCAACTTAATGCTGCGTTAGTAGATCTTGGCTGGACACCGACTCCAATTCAAAAACTAACGATTGACCCCTTAGGCAGAGGGTTGGATCGCCTAATCATCGCCCCAACAGGTTCTGGAAAGACAATGGCTGCGGTACTTCCATTACTTGAGCGTTGTAAAAATGAAGGCTGGGCGGGCTTGTCAATCCTCTACATCACTCCACTAAGGGCATTGAATCGAGATGTCGATAGGCGCCTTCAAGATATTGCTGCAGCCAGTGGCCTACGCGTAGGACTTCGGCACGGAGATACAACCCAATATGAGCGTACCAAGCAAGTGAAAAATCCACCAAATTTGCTTGTGACAACTCCTGAAACTTTCCAAGTTATGTTCACTGGACATCGCCTCTTAGCACTGCTATCAAGTGTAAAAGTAGTTGTTATCGACGAGGTGCATGAATTAGCCTCTTCAGAACGTGGATGGCAACTTAGCCTAGGCTTAGCGAGATTACGAGCCTTGACCGGAAACGAAGTTCAAAAAGTAGGGCTCTCTGCTACGGTTGGCAATCCAAATGAAGTGGCGGCTTGGTTATCTCCGCAAGCTGAAGCGATTTCAGTGGGTGGAATGAGAGCCACAGAATTAATCGTTGAGAGTGCTCATCCAGATGTGTCGGATGAAGCCTCAGGTCTGGACCTTGGTTTATCCGCTCGTGCTCATGCTGCGCTACGTTTGTTAGCAAAAAGAATCGAGCATAATTCCCCTTGCTTAGTGTTTGTAAATTCTCGGAGTTCAGCAGAGACAGTCGCTCAACGGCTAGAATCAATTGCTACTCACCTTCGGGTTGGAGTTCATCACGGCAGCCTTGCAAGTGAAACTAGGCAACAAATGGAAGATGAACTAAGGGCGGGAGACCTACATGCACTGGTCTGTACTAGCAGTTTGGAATTGGGGATTGATGTGGGAAGCATTGCTCATGTCATCCAAATCCGCTCTCCTCGTTCGGTCGATAGGATGCTGCAAAGAGTTGGAAGGGCTGAACATCACCTCGAGGGAGTTGGACGCGGACGTTTGATTTCCTGGGAAGCCGATGATATTGCCGAATCGGCAGTCATTGCCCGACGTGCTTTGAAGGGGGACCTCGAGCCTGTTTCTTGGCGAGATAGGCCACTATCTGTAGTTGCCAATCAACTCATTCAAATGGCAAAATGCCATGGGGCCGTGAGTATTGATGAAGCCACAATCATAATCTCTAAGGCCCCTCAATTTACCAATTGGAAAAGGGAAGATACAATAGAAATTATCAGAGTGCTTGAGGATGGTTGGCTACTGCGCTTTGTTGAAGAAGGTGAGAAGGCACCTTGGTGGACTTGGCATCGTGGCATTTGGAGTCTTGCTTATCTTCAAAGTAAAGGGGAAATCCCAGAGGAAATGCCACAGACTGAAAGTGATGAAGCTCCGAAAGGATTTGAAGAACTAGAATTAAAAATTCCTGAACATTTCAAAAATGGCTGGTTTTCCCCTGCTGGAAGAACAAGGACTTATGCAATGAATCACTTTTCTATGATTCCAGACAGTCAGTCATATCGGGTAAGGGATGCCGTTACTCGGCGTAGTCTCGGTTCTGTAGACGAAGCATTTGTTCTATCTCTTGATTCGGGTGGAGGTGACGAAGATGGTCAACGTCGTCGCTTCGTTATGGCCGGAAGGACTTGGCAAGTTATCGATGCCGACCCAGAAAAAGAGGAATTGTTGGTTGCTCCTGTTAGTGATCAAGGTACTGCTCCAGTTTGGGCTGGAGAGTTGCCCCCAACACCTGAGAAGGTCGCTCGTGAGATTGGCCGTTTACGGCATTTATTGGCAGTTGATGTGGGAGCCCAGATGCTGGAGGATGAAGAGGCAGACCAATTTGGTCTACTTTGTATGGATGAAATCGATGCAGGTGATTATCCACTCGATGAAGAAGCACGCGGTTTGTTATTTGAAGAAGTTCTAAACCATCTTGATACAACTGGAGTATTACCTACTGACCGTTGTATCACCATTGAAAGCAGAGATGAAGCAATCGTAGTCAATTCCTGCCAAGGGAGTAGAATAAACGAAGCCTTAGCACATCTGCTGCAAGCCATGGCCTCAACACGTTCAGGTAAAATGGGGAGAATTCTAGTTGAGCCTACGCGATTCTCATTACAGATGGGAGGCATCAGCCCAGAGGATGTGAAAAAATGGCTGATGGAAACCCCACCCGATGCTGTTGCTGGAATATTATCAGTAACCTTACCAAATTCTAGACAAGTGAGATGGCGTTTCGCGGAAGTTGCAAAGGTGTTTGGGGTTCTACGCAAAGGTGTTGACCCACGACGAATTAATCTCCACGGACTACTCAAAAAGTACCGCGGTACTGTGGTAATGCAAGAAGTACTTTCTCGTCTTTTCCACGAGAGAATGGATGTTGAAGGCACAGGCGACGTATTACGAGGAATTCAAAGTGGAATAATTAGAGTTGAAATTACTGCTGCGGGGCCTTTGGGCTTATCGCCACGTGGAGAAAAGGATTTGTTAATGCCAAACTGGTCAAATGCGCAAGTTAGGGATAGATTGAGGTCTCGTTTGATGAATGAGCGTGCGATATTATGTTGTTTAAAATGCGGAGGAACCAAGACTTTTCGTGTCGCGAAATTCGCTGAATTGGAAGTTGTTTGCAGATTCTGTAACGGCAGAATGATGGCTTGCTCTCGAGAAGGCTTGAGGGAAATGCTGGAAAAATGGGTCGCATCAAAAGAAAAATCCGATAAAGACAGGATGAACCGTTGTGCTGAAGCCATCAAAAGAAGAGGGCTTGATGCTGTTCTTTGTTTGATGGGCAGGGGAATTGGTGAAACTACAACTACTCGGCTATTAAGAAGTGTCCCACCTGGTAATCTTGATGCCTTATTAGAAGCGATTCATAATGCCGAAATCCTCTATGCAAGAACTCGCCGCTTTTGGTAATTTTCCTATTGGCAAAATTAAAAATTCAATTGCATTAAAGATTCTGCCCACGTGGATCTTTAGGACCATCAGTGCTTTGAACTTCAACTCCATGTTCCTGAAGATATCCTATGCCGTTGGCTCCACCAAATCCCCCATCAACAACAATCACTTTAGAAATCCCCGCATGGTGGATTATCTTAGCGCACATCATGCATGGTTCCCCAGTGACGATTAACCAGGCTTTGTTAGTTGGAACCCCATTGGCCGCAGAGTTACAAATTAAATTCATCTCAGCATGATGGCAACCAATTTCTACTCTTGTTCCAGATTTAACGTTCATCGTATCTCTCAAGCATTCATCTCCACCGCAAAGATTACCGCCACCTCGTGGGCCGCCATTGTAGCCATCCATCAGCACAACATTTCTTTCTGGATCCACAAGTAATGCTCCAAATTTGGCGCGGGGGCAGTTACTAGCCTTTGCAAGAGTGAGGCATTGCTCGATACGAATTGCTAGGTGTTTGTCTTTCATGTTGCCACCAACTACCTGCTGCGCCCTATCTTATGTGAACCTGACTTAGAGCAAGGATAGGTCCTCATCACTATCTTTTCCAAGTATTTTCAATAAATTCCCCTGTAGATATAATGAACCGCAAGAAACGATAAAATCACCTTTTATTTGAGCAAGGGCGTTTGTTGGAGTGGAAACAATTCTCCCAAATGGTATCAATGAGGCCTTGATTGCTGGATAACGACCACCTTGGGGTTCTGTGCAGATAACATCGATTGGTGGGTATTTTACCATTAATTCCACCAATGGTTGGATGAACTCTTCTAAGTCATGTTGTGGAGAGGAACCAAAAATCAAACTCCATGGCTTATTTTGAATTGATTTTTCAAGGACCTCTACAAAACGAATCATGCCACTTGGGTTATGAGCAGCATCCAAGAAAAATTCAATATCATCTATGTGAAAATTATGCATCCGTGCCGGCCAATTCAATTTACCAAGAGATTCTTCTACTGCCGAGGCCGCATCAGCAAATCCACATTTCAGTAGAGCCGCCTTTGCTAATATTGCTGCTTCATTTGTGAAATCAACATTTGGAACCACAACCCATTGAACTTGATGGTATTTCTCCACCTCATCTACCAATAATGGGTCGTACTTCATCAGCAAAGGGACTGATTGGGAGGCAATTGCTGCTTTTTCTAAGGCAATTTCCTGAATCGTGTTTCCAAGTATTTCTCTGTGTTCTAATGATATCGAAGTTACTAGACAAGCCATCGCGTCACAAGTTCTAGTTGCATCAAGGCGCCCACCAAGGCCAACTTCTACCACCATAATATCGACTTCCATTCTCTCAAAAACAATGCAGGCGGCTAACCAAGTGGCTTCAAAAAAAGTCATCCCTTCATCAATTTCCATTAACCGAAGTAGTGCCTCATCGAATACTAAGGCCGATACTGGAACTCCATTTATTCGGATCCTTTCCTCTATTCTAGAAACATGGGGAGATGTGAAGGTTCCAACTTTCTGCCCAGATATAATTAATGCAGCACTTAAAATTGCACAAGTTGTCCCTTTGCCATTACTACCAGCAACATGTATTGCCTTGGAAGTGTTTTGGGGATTTCCAAGTGTTTCCAAAGCCCGAAATGCCATATCTAGTCCAAGTGACATTCCTCGAGTCTTAAGACTCTCTAACCATTCTCGAGGCATGATGATAATAATTGCTGTAGGCCTTACCACTTCAGCCCTCGCCCAGCCTCGTCAAGCAAAGCCATGAAAGGGAATCAGTTGCTCGCCATGGGCATGAGCCCTGATGCCACCGCATCTAATGACAATCCTATCCAACGGAAGTCAGAATTTCAATATGTCATTGAGGCAATGAAGGAACAATGGGTTTCAATGACTGGAATGATGGCTATGTTTGTAGTCACCATTGGCCTTGGAATGCTTCTACAACCATTCTATACTCAAACTGATGAATTGCGGGCCTTCGGTAAAGAGGGAGCAAGTCAAGGTCGTTGGATTATTATGGAATTGGCGATGATTTTTGTGTTCACTGCAGTCATTATTTGGTTAGCAAAGAAAAAGAAGGAATGGGTGATAAAGTTAGGAATCTTAGCAATTCTATGGCTAGCACTAGTCTATGCAACTGTCCCACTAGCACACCTTTTTCTCGCCCCTGATATGGGTCCAGAGCCCTTCGTTGAGAAAGACGGTGTCACCGAGGATGGACTCTTTGTTCTACACCAAGGTGCGGAAGGCTATATGATGTACAATATCATTCCAGCCCTGAATGAAAGTGGGGAGGAAATTCTTAATGAAAATAATGATATTCTATTATCTCATACTTTGACCATGTATAATGGCAATTCTAGTTGGACTTGGCATGCAAATATCCCCATCAACGAGCCCACCCTACGGGTTAGCTCTCAAGATGACAGTTTCGTAGTATCGGCAGGCCAGGACCTCTGGATTCTAGACTTAAATGGAAATGAACTGAGTAATGATACTTGTTTACGAGCGACCTCGCCTGCTGGATGTTCTAGCAGTTTTACCCACAACTACAATGATTTGGATTATACTTATACTATCACAGATGAACCTCGCGTTATCAGATTTGATCCCTTCGGCAAAGGTAACCAAACTAGTCCCGTCAAGGATGCCCAGTGGTCAATTTCCACTGAATTAAATATGGACAATGCGCCATTCTTAGCCCAGAAATTTGATGATGATAGATTCATGATAGTTACGACTTCTTTTGCAGTATTATTCAACATTCCTGAAACGACTTCTCCACCAATCCCAGGCAGGGACATACCTACGGACTCAGTTGAAGAAATATGGAATTACAGCACTCCAGAAGGAGTCAATATCAGCGCTGCTGAATGGGGTGTTTCACCATGGTCTGATTCAACTCTTGAAGAGCATAATGGCACAGAAATGATGCTACTACTCGGTACCGATACGGGAGAGGTCATGTCTTGGAATTTCAACCTTAATGATAATGAGGTAGAAAAAGAGGATAGGATGAACCTAGCTAATAATGATGCAGTTGAAGGTAGTATTCATGCTATCAGGTTAGGGGATTATGGTAATGGAGGAATAAATGAAATTTTTATCGCAGGTGGAGACACCTTGTACATGTTCCTCGGCACTGGACTGGTTGATTACATGCATATTGACCTTGAAACTTCACCCGAAGCAATTCGTATCATCCCTAATGATGACGGTGCTGAAGTTTCATGGTTCAGTGAAGAATCTTGGGCTGGAGGTATGCTCGATAACAGCATGTTAAAGCAACAAGCAATGCGCTTGGACAATCTTTCTTCGATAGTAGGGCTATTCGCTGCAACTCTTCTCATGGCTTGGCTGATATGGAAACCTGAATGGTATGTGGTTAATACCACTGGAATCTTAGTGGGCTCAGGTGTTGTTGTCATGTTGGGAATTGCTTTTGTGCCGTGGTTAGTTATATTCTTCATGATAATGGCTGCAATCTATGACCATTGGGCTGTTCACAAATCTAAACACATGCTGGACCTTGCAGATACAATGATTGGTCTGAAATTACCGATATTACTGGTTGCTCCTCAAGAAAGGGGGTTTTCGTTGCTTGATGAAGAACCCACTCTTGCTTCAATCCCTGACAAGGTAGATGAAGATACTGAGGAAATTGAATACACTGAAAAGGATGATGCTATCGGTGAGGTAGCAGCCCAGAAAGAAGGTTTTAGGGCAAAGTCAATCGCTGCTGATGAAGCACGAAAGTCAGGCAAGAAACCAGTCAAAAAGGGTAGTTCAGAAGCGATGTTCATGGGCTTGGGAGATATAATCTTCCCAGGAATGTTGGTCATCTCAGCAATGACCTATCTAGCGCCAATTGGTGGTGAAACTGCTGCACTTCTGGTAGCAATCGGTGTGATAATCGGTGGATTATGTGGATACCTCTTCTTGATGACTAGAGTTGCATTGGGTATTCCCCAGGCCGGATTGCCATTGCTAAATGGTGGAAGTATCGCCGGTTTCTTTGTTTCAGGATTGATATTCATCGGTTGGAAGGCCTTTGAGTTCAATGTCACTTTATGAGGTGGATTAAATGCTCGACATGAAATTGTTCAATGAACAAGTGGAGTTAATCCGGGCCGACCATGAAAAGAGGGCTATTTCTTGCGAACCAATTGATGCTGTGCTTGAACTAGAAGCGGAATTGGTCAATGCAAGACACCAGATGGAGATGGCTCGCAAAGAGAGAAACGCAGCAGCCAGAGCGATTGGTGCGGCTAAGAAAAGCGGCGATGCCGCAGAAATAGAAAGGGTGATGGCAGAAGTCAAAGACCTCGGGAAACGCATTGAGGAACTCGACGAGGCTGCAAATTCCCTAATCGAGCAGAGAGATAAAATCCGAATGAGCATCCCAAATATCCTCCACAAAGAAGTTCCACTCGG
>Ga0302134_10001876_pt1 | contig 10045 bp, 8 predicted proteins | sample CB9_SCM_MG_FD_203123 | JGI IMG/M metagenome (GOLD analysis project Ga0302134, IMG submission 203123) | Marine microbial communities from Western Arctic Ocean, Canada - CB9_SCM | ecosystem: Environmental > Aquatic > Marine > Oceanic | place: Canada: Western Arctic Ocean | collected 2017-09-19
TGCTCCACGACAAATCGAGCACTCCAGCCCTCGATACCCGACCATACGTAGGTTTCAGACCTGCGATTCCACACAGTGCCGCCGGCATACGTACCGATCCACCAGTATCGGTTCCCAAAGCAACAGGAATCATCCCCGAAGCTACGGCTGCAGCTGATCCCGAACTTGAACCGGCCGTTATTCGTTCGGTATCCCACGGGTTCTTCACATCGCCTGTGTGAGCGTTCAAACCAGTCGTTCCGAACGCGAATTCAACCAAGTTCAACTTGCCCATAAAAATGGCGCCTGAATCTCGTAGTTTCGTCACGACAGTGGCATCAGACTCAGCGATATTCTCGGCGAGCACTTTTGACCCGCCTGTGGTTGGAGTTCCGGCGTAATCGACTAGATCTTTTAGGCCGACCGGTATGCCGTGAAGCGGCCCCTTGTAGTCGCCCGCTGAAATTTCTTTTTCTGCGATACGAGCAGCGTTCATTGCCGATTCATCCCACACATCGAGAAAGGCGTTCAGTGTTGGCTCAAGCTGCGAAATACGACCCAGAGAATTCTGAACGAGCTCGACCGGAGAGATACTGCCGCTCTTTAACAACGGAGCAAGTTCAGCTACCGACATGTAAGCGACATTGGTTGGTAACGTCACAGCTAATCGGCTTCCCGTTTTGAAGGCGTCGGTACGAATATTGCGGCAGGCTCGAACCCCGTGGTGTCAATCTCGCTAATCGCCGCGTATGTGCCATCTACGGCGGTGCTAAATTCACCTAAATCTTCGGCATCAGCCAACGAAATTTCCAAACTGTTTTCTTTGGCTCGATCAACGAACTTTTGCGGATCGTAAGTTTCAGACATTTATAAGATTCTCAAAAAAAGTTTTTCCAGTTGCACGGCAGTATAGACCTGCACCATATGTAACGTGCTAATCTGAACGGTCTATGCAAATCACCGACACACTTGCAACACTCGTTTCAGAAGCGCTCGAATCGGCTCAAGCTTCGGGTTCTTTACCCCCAGCTGGCGACGTCGATATAAAAATCGAACGGCCTAAGCTCGTAGAACACGGCGACTTCAGCACAAGTCTCCCTCTGGCACTAGCGCGATCCATGCGAATGGCTCCGCTTAAGATAGCCGAGGCAATCGCCGCCGCTATGCCTGAAAACGCAATTGTCGGCGAGGTGACTCAAGCTGCTCCAGGATTTGTAAATTTCACTCTTTCCACGGCGTGGTTACAGTCGCAAATCGACGTAATTCGTGAAGCTGGCGAAGACTTCGGATCAGTTGATACCGGAGCCGGCAAAAGCGTTCAGGTTGAATTTGTAAGCGTGAACCCAACAGGCCCCCTCCACGTTGGGCATGCCCGAGGCGCTGTAATTGGCAGCAGTCTGGCAAACGTTCTCGACGCCGCCGGATACGAAGTGCAGCGCGAGTACTACGTTAACGATGCAGGAAACCAGATGAGGGTGTTCTACGACACTCTCTACTCTCGCTATATGCAAGCAGCGGGTCACGATGTCCCGCTTCCAGACCCTGCGTACCCTGGCGAATATCTTCAAGACCTTGCTGCAGATTTGCTAAAAGATCTCGGTGATGGTGCCGTATCAAAAGAAAAGTCGGAAGCAATTGCCGATCTTGCTCCAGAATCGCTAAAACGAACGCTGGATCAAATCCGTGGAGTGCTGGGCAAGCTTGGCGTTACCTACGACCAGTGGTTCCACGAAAGTGACTTGCTCTCCTCAGGACGTTTCGACGAAGTGATGAACTTCCTTGACGATGCCGACCTAGTGGTTGAACGAGAAGGTGCGAAGTGGTTCGCAGCTACCAAGCTCGGACTGGAAGAAGACACCGTAATCATTCGAAGTGACGACGGCGGCCCGACGTACTTCGGAACAGACATTGCGTATCACCACGAGAAATTCATCGAACGAAAGTTTGACCGAGTGATCAATGTTTGGGGTGCCGACCATCATGGTCACGTAGCCCGCATGAAAGCGTTGCTGCAAGCGTTAGGACTCGACCCTGACCGCCTTACGATCATTCTGAACCAGATCGTCAATTTCAAAAACGAAGGCGAATCGCTGAAGTTCAGTAAGCGAAACAATGTCATGGTCACAGTCGAAGAACTACTCGAAGAAGTAGGCGCCGACTCGTGCCGATTCACGTTCCTAAGTCGATCACCAGAATCGCACATGGAATTCGACCTCGGACTCGCCAAGACGCAGTCATCTGAAAACCCGGTTTACTACGTCCAATACGGTCACGCTCGTATGGCATCGATCCTGCGAACTGCCGCTGATCGCGAAATAACGTACGAATCGGCTGATCTTTCATTGCTGACTCACGACAGAGAACTCGAATTGATCCGCAAGATCATCGAGCTACCTGCAGTCGTCGAACGTTCAGCAGAACGACTTGAGCCGCACCACTTGCCTCACTACGCAATGGAGCTCGCACGATCTCTACAGCGCTTCTATGAAGACTGCCGAGTAGTGTCATCCGAAGAGGGCGAACTAGAAATATCTAGGGCGCGACTACAGCTTGTTGAAGCCGCCAAGATAGCGTTGAGTCGAACACTCACACTCATGGGAATGAGTTCGCCAGAACGAATGTAGAGTTTAGTGCTGCGCTACTGCCTGGCTGGCTACGTGACTGATTGGCCAGTGTGACCGAGTCCGGCGTCTGTATACCGTTCGATTCGGTTGACGTACGACGCCGCAGCTCGTTTCATCAGCTCCGTGTGTCGTTCTCGAACAGTTCCAAGCGCTTTGCCCGGCGTACCGCGAATCAGAGCATTGTCCTCGTAGACCTTGTTCTCGTTAAGAACACTGCCAGCAGCTACGAGTGAGTTCGCACCGATCACGACCCCATCGTTAAGCGTGGAGTTGTTGCCGAGCAAGCTGCCGTTACCGATCTTCCGAGCGTGGCAGATAACTCCATGCCCAATAGTCACGTTGTCGCCAATCTCAGAATCGTCGTCGGCGTGCAGCACAGAGTTGTCTTGAATATTCGTGCCGGTACCGATCTTGATCTTGCCCGAGTCAGCTCGAATCACGACACCAGGCCAAATGCTTGAACGAGGTCCTACCTCGACGTCGCCTACGAGATAGGCAGTTTCAGAAACAAATGCAGTGGGGTCGATAACTGGCGTTTTGCCATCAAGCGATCTGATCATAGAGTCGGCCTTTTCGATTTAGCTTCTGGATTTACGAGCGAGAATTAGCTTTCAGGGAACCTATCGAAGGTTAGATCAAGCACCTGATTAGTTGGCCCGTTTACAGGGTCCCATTCCCACGTTTCTTCCGCTTTTACGTGGTCACCATCACGGGTACCGAGGTAGAACGAAATCACTCCGTGTTCGAGGTCAGCTTCGCTTACAGGACCAATAATGACGTGCTTGAACTCGCCGTCTGGCAGGGTAGTCGAAGGAGGGGAACCACCGTGAATAAATTCAGCATAGATCGTCGAATCAGCAGGCCCCAGTTCGCCATCGACAGTGAACGTGCCTTCAAAGATGATTGGGAACGAAGGCGGACCCGCCACAGGAGTGAAGTCTTCACGATCGTACGGCGTTGGCTCGACATCCGAAGCGCACCCGACGACCGCGATGATCATCAAGAAAGCTGCGACAAGTCCAAACCGAAGAAAAGCGTTCTGCTTGATTACGTTCATGTGACCTAAATCAGTGGGTGGTTCTGGTGCCAGTTGGTGGCACGTTCGTATTCTGCAGCGGCGCGTATTACCGTAGTGTCACCGAATTGAGGACCGATGAACTGGAGACCGACTGGCAAGCCGTTCGACATTCCACCCGGTACTGAAATCGATGGCAGTCCAGCAATGTTTACTGGAATCGTGCAGATATCGTTCATGTACATCTGGAACGGATCTTCGATCTTGTCGCCGATCTTGAATGCGGTGCTCGGAGATGTTGGAGTAACCAGAGCATCGAACTTCAAGAAAGCGTCAGTGAACTCTCGTCGAATAAGTGTTCGAACCTGCTGAGCCTTCTTGTAGTAGGCATCGTAGTAGCCAGCCGAGAGTGCGTATGTTCCAAGGAAGATACGTCGTTTTACTTCGTCACCGAAACCTTCACCCCGAGCAGCAAATGTGGCCTGAGCTGAGTTTTTAGCTTCGAGTACACCCTGCCCGTACTTCACACCGTCGTACCGTGAAAGGTTCGCAGATGCTTCTGATGGCGCAATGATGTAGTAAACGGCTAGTGCGTGATCGGTAAGTGGAAGAGATGTTTCACTGATGTTCGCTCCAAGATCTTCGAGAGTCTTGAGCGATGCTTCAAAAGCTTCTCGAACTCCCGGCTCCATGCCGTCAACGAGATATTCCTTTGGAACACCGATGTTCATACCGGCTACGCCACCGTCAATGTCTTTTGCAAAATCATTGAACGGAGCAGCAACCGAAGTCGAATCTCTAGGGTCGTGGTTCGAAACAATATTCAAGGCGTCGGCACAGTCGGCAACGCTTCGAGTAAGCGGGCCAATCTGGTCGAGTGATGATCCAAATGCGAGCAAGCCGAATCGGCTCACCAGTCCGTAAGTTGGCTTCATTCCAACAACCCCGCAAAGTGCTGCCGGTTGGCGAATACTTCCACCAGTGTCAGATCCGAACGCAATAAAACATTCGCCCGCTGCTACACCGGCTGCAGCTCCACCGGAACTACCACCGGGCACACGGTCGGTGTCCCACGGGTTGTGAACCGGACCGAATGCGGAGGTTTCGTTTGAAGACCCCATCGCAAATTCGTCGAGGTTGCCCTTACCGAGGATTACTGCTCCAGCTTCTTTAAGAAGCCGAACTGCCGTTCCATCGTAAGGAGGAATGTATCCCTTAAGAATGTTCGATGCTGCAGTCGTTTCAACATCTTTGGTCGAAAAGTTGTCTTTGACCATTACCGGAATGCCGGTAAGCGAGGTAGGTTCCTCCCCTGAGCCTTGAAGACGTTGATCGGCCAATTCAGCAGCGGCAATTGCCCGTTCAGGCGTGACCGTGATGAATGAATTCAAACTTGGCTCAAGCGCTGATATGCGATCAAGCATGGATCGAGTCGCTTCGACGGACGAGATTTCTCGTGCATCGAATTTGGCTCGCAGTTCACGTGCTGTTGAAAAGTAAAAATCTGAGTTAGCTAACTGAGTGGTCATTCGAAATTTCTGGCTGATCGGTTAGATCGAGTTAGTTAGCGGCACTTCAATATAGTGCCGAGCGTGATCGGTGGTTATTCCGGACGTAAGTTATTCGAGGACAGGGCGAACTCGTACGAATTCACCGTCACGATCCGGAGCATTGCGAAGCACGTCTTCTTGATCGAGCGGCGGCTTCGCCTCGTCCTGACGCATCACCGTGTTTGAATCGGTCGTGTGCCCCGTTGGTTCGACACCATCGGTATCGACGTTTGAGAGCGACGCAAAGTGGCCAAGAATATTCGTGAGCTGGACTCGCATATCTTCTGACTCTTCATCGGAGAGTTTTATGTATGCAAGCTGGGCAATGTGCTCAACGTCTTTGGGAGTTAATGGATCCATTGTTTTCCGAGTTAATTTGATTGACTGCCCGCACCGATAAATACATCCGGTGAGTACAGATAATCGGACCTTTGTTCGTAACGAAAGATCGAGTGTAGCAGCGCCTAAAAGGATCAGGGCTGGATGAATCGCGCAGAAAGCAGCCCTGAGGTGTTTGACACCTCTATTTGCCGTTACCTAGAATCGAGTTCCGTGTAGGGTTATTTTTTATCGGACAGCACGTTTGTCCGTAGCCTTGCCCGAGGATGTGTGCAATCTCTGCAAAGAGCCGTCTTAACCAGATATCGATTTCGATATTCAATTTCACCTGCATCGACAGGCGGTCGCACTTCCCCTCAAATAGTTCTCTTCTATCGGCTGGCACGTCGCATCGACGCGAGACGGTAATTAACCAAGTTAGCGGAGCCAGTAATTGAGCAAGTTCATTTTCGTAACAGGCGGCGTTGTTAGTTCCCTCGGTAAGGGAATTGCAGTCGCTTCGATTGGCAGAATGCTAAAGAGCCGTGGAATGACGGTTTCCGTGCTCAAGCTCGATCCATACCTCAACGTCGACCCAGGCACGATGTCGCCGTACCAGCACGGGGAAGTATTCGTAACCGTCGACGGCAGCGAAACCGATCTCGACCTCGGTCACTACGAACGGTTTATCGACGTTGAGCTTACCGAGCTTTCAAACGTCACTGCAGGACAAATTTATTCCGAGGTAATCGCCAACGAACGCGCCGGCCAATATTTGGGCGGCACGATTCAGACAGTTCCTCACGTAACCAACCTTATTAAAGACCGCATCCTAAAACTGGCTGAAAAGTCACAGGCAGATGTAGTTGTGGTTGAAGTCGGTGGAACCGTTGGTGACATCGAAGGTCAGCCGTTTATCGAAGCCATCAGGCAGGTTCGAAATGCCGTTGGCCAGAAGAACACCTTCTATGTGCACGTAACGCTGCTTCCTTATTTGGGAGCTACTGGCGAGCTGAAGACAAAGCCAACTCAACACAGCGTTCACACCTTAAGAGGTATGGGAATTCAGCCCGACGCTATTCTTTGTCGTGCCGACCAGGTTGTTGGTGAAGATGAACGCCGCAAAATATCGTTGTACTGCGATGTAGATGCCAAGGCTGTAATTTCACTCCCAACACTTTCGAGTGTGTACGAAGTCCCACTTCATCTTGAAGCCGAAGGACTTGGCGCCATTCTTACCGAGGGACTTGAACTTCCTAAGACCGAACCAGATCTCGCATCATGGGCCGCCATCGTTCGGGTTGATGAAGAAGAGCACGCAGAAATCGATATCGCTCTCGTCGGCAAATATGTCGAACTTCAAGATTCCTATCTATCAGTAGTAGAAGCACTTCGTCACGCCGGACTCCACAACGATCGCAAAGTGAACATCCAGTGGGTGGCAGCCGAAGATATCGAGAAGCATGGCGCAGAGCAGCTACTCGGTTCCGCCAGAGGCATCATCGTTCCCGGCGGATTCGGTGAACGTGGACTTGAAGGCATGATCGCCACAGCCAACTACGCTCGCACAAAAAAAATCCCATATCTTGGCTTATGCCTTGGGATGCAGATCATGGTTGTCGAGTATTCCCGCAATGAGCTGGGTATCACCGACGCCACTTCTCTTGAAATCGATCCTGAAGCAGCAAACCCAGTTATCGCCTTCATGGAAGGCCAAGAAGAGCTTCACTCCACTGGTGGAACGATGCGACTCGGTGTTTACCCGTGCGTCCTTAAAGAGGGAACCAAGGTGCGGGAAGCGTACGGTCAAGAAACCGTGGATGAACGCCACAGGCACCGATATGAATTCAATAACGACTACCGCGTTCAACTAGAAGAGGCAGGGCTGATCGCTTCAGGCACATCGCCTGATGGATCGCTCGTCGAAGTCACCGAGGTGTACGGTCACCCGTTCATGGTAGGCAGCCAGTTCCACCCGGAATTCGGATCACGACCAGAACGCCCTCATCCATTGTTCAAAGAATTTATTCGAGTTGCCCGAACCACACTCCTTGAAGGTGTACAACATGATCTATTTGAAGAAGAAGAGTAGTTGGCACGGTGTGTGAAAAGACATTTTTAGATTAAACACTGGAAATGTTGCCCAACCATTTGATAACATAGTTTTAAGCAAGCGAACGAACCATTTCTGGACCTTCGCTAACTCTTAAATCTTCGCCCGCAGTGCAGTAATGATCGATTACCGCTTTTGGGCTTTCCCTTTACAGGAACTCTAGATACCCGCTCATGCGAGCGATCTCCTCGGTCTGTATTCAGACACTTCGACCCACCGCTCTAAGCGCAACTACAAAAAATTAGACTCGTCGATAACTGGCAATCATTTGCACAGAAATCACTTATACAGACGGTCTTCAACTCTCACTTCATTTTCCTAAAGAACTTTCGCTGAACCGTATCATCGCTCACCGATCTAAGTAGATCGGTAATGCTTGAATAGGATTCAGCATATTCGTCCGGATACCAGCAGGAGGAACTTAAGCTGACTACCCAAACCCGATCATCCCAACCTCGTGGCGGCGGCAACCGCCGTCGTTCAGGTCGACGTCGACCCAGAGGCGTAGGACGTCCAAACGGGCTGCCTCAAGATAATTTCGAGGTAGATGAAAGCACGCTACCCGATTTGGGAAACCTAGGTGCTAAAACGAACGACGAACTTCGCCAGATGGCCATCGACAAAGGCATCAAGCGAGTTCCAACTCAACGAATAGAACTCGTTCTCGAAGTTCTGGCCAATATAGCTGAATCGACAGACCAGCTTGTTGGCGCCGGAGTACTTGACCTTCTTGGCGATGGTTACGGCTTCCTTAGAACACCAGGCAAACGCGGTGTCAATGAAGACATCTATGTTTCACAGAGCCAAGTTCGCCGATTCGGACTTCGACAAGGCGACATGGTCGCTGGTCAGGTTCGACCGCCTATAGAAGGTGAGAAGTACTTTGGGCTCATTCGAGTCGAGCTAGTAAACGGCTACGACCCTGAATCAGCAGTGAAGCGTCCTAAGTTCGACCAGTTCACTTCAATCTACCCAAACAGTCAGATCAAGCTCGAGACCACTCCTAAACAGATGGCAACTCGAATGATCGACATGGTTTCTCCAGTAGGTAAAGGTCAGCGAGCACTAATCGTTGCACCGCCTAAGGCTGGTAAGACGGTACTCCTTAAGCAGATCGCAGCAGGAATTTCCGAAAACCATCCTGAGATTTACATCATCGTTGCTTTGATTGGTGAACGACCAGAAGAAGTAACTGACATGCGCCGCACCATTCACGGTGAGGTATTCAGTTCTACTTTCGATGAGCCAATTGAAGATCACTGCCGTACAGCCGAAGTAGCTCTTGACCGAGCGCGCCGACTGGTTGAAAGCGGCGAGAACGTAGTAGTGCTACTCGATAGCATCACTCGTCTTGCCCGTGCGTACAACCTCACGGTTCCTAGCAGTGGAAAGACTCTCTCTGGTGGTATGGACCCTAACGCGCTGTACCCACCTAAGCACTTCTTTGGTGCTGCCCGTAACTGTGAAGAAGCAGGCAGCCTGACGATCATCGCTACAGCACTGATCGACACTGGTTCACGTTTGGACGATCTCATTTATGAAGAGTTCAAAGGTACCGGCAACATGGAATTGCACCTCGACCGCAGAATGGCAGAACGCCGACTGTGGCCAGCAATCGACATCGAACGTAGTGGTACTCGACACGAGGAACTGCTTCAGGACGAAGTCACGTTGAAGCAGGTATGGCTACTACGTCGAATGATGGGAATCATCGGGCAAGACTCGAACAGCCCAACAGAAGCGGCAGAGCGAATTCTCGAACGGATGGCTCGAACCCAGACGAACGAGGAGTTCCTTGGGTCGATCACAAAACCCGAAAAGGTTTAGATCAGCACCAGCGAGTTTGCGGTTAATCAACAGATTATCTTCAATAGATGTAATTATCAGGTAACGCAAAATCGTTTTATATTGTTATGGGAATCGTTGACTCTCGTTCAGTAGGCTCTTTATGGTTTGTTAGAACAGATGAGTACGTACGGTGAATGCATACCCGGTGACGGACGTGTGCAAATACTAACCAAACGTATAAATCAGTAAAGGGCTACGCTGAAAGTGTTGACATCGTATTAGCTACGGTGATTAAATCACTTTAGTTTGTCCCTAAGTCCGATGTTGTGCGCGCCGATTGGCCGACATTTGGGCAGGACAGAATTAATGGAATCGGCAAACCTTCCGCACTTGCGGGAGGATAAATGTATGGATATATCCGGGTTTCATACCACCAGGCAATGGTGGAAGAATTTTTCTTTCTACTTTCTGCCATTGTTGTGGGTGATATTACGGAAATAAGGAGGACTGAAGCTGTGAAGCTATCAGTTAAACTGCTTTCAGGACTTTCGCTTATTGCGTTGGTCGCTATAGCTGTTGTAAGCCTCTCTCAATCCGCCAATGCAGCAGCGGACGGCAAGGTGTATGTCACCAATAAAGCCTCCGGTTTGACCACAGA
>Ga0302134_10001877_pt1 | contig 10044 bp, 7 predicted proteins | sample CB9_SCM_MG_FD_203123 | JGI IMG/M metagenome (GOLD analysis project Ga0302134, IMG submission 203123) | Marine microbial communities from Western Arctic Ocean, Canada - CB9_SCM | ecosystem: Environmental > Aquatic > Marine > Oceanic | place: Canada: Western Arctic Ocean | collected 2017-09-19
TGGAACCCCTTATTCTGATTCCAACGCGGGTGTCGAGGGTCGGGCCGTCCATCAATTTGGTACGACCATCTGCGCCGGGTTCGTAAATGGACATGTGAGCATTCTTATAAGGGTCGGACGGGATGGTTCCACCCTTAAAATTTTCAATCACGATGACAGGCAAGTTTGACGAAAACTTTCGCACGTTCGATGCGAGTTGCAGATATTCCCGAGTAACCGGTGCTCCACCGTAGCCATCCTCGGTGAAACACCGGGCGCAAACGAGGGTGGAGTTCGTAATCCTGATGGCGCTAGTGTATTTTTTTGAGGATGACGTGGGCACTGATCCGTCGGTGGTGTAGCGGACAATCTCGCCCTCTACAGAAGGCTTGAGGGTGATTGAAATGGAAGAGGGGAAACTACCGCTTTGCTTTGAAAAAACCGGATCACCCGGTTGGGGCGGGGATTGGCTTGTGTTCGGACTCCCCGGCGTCGGAGTGGACAGAAACACCTGCTTGGTCGAGTCGAACGCAGTGACTCGTCCGGCGAGTAGAGTGGGCATGACAAAGAACTGATTGCGGTCTGTGCGATGGTTTAAAGCGTGCACAGCCAGCACATTGTTCGCGCCGGGTTTCAAGAGGCGAATATGGTTCGTCAAATCAAAATCAAAAAAGGTAAGATCCCGATTATCGTTGGTCGCATAGGAGCTGTACTTCGGCTTCTCGATGGAATTAAAAGTGGCGACTTTTTCACCGTTTAGGTAGGCAATAAAGCCGTCATCAAATTGAATTCTGAGAATTAGGTAATCCAGTGTGTCTTGGTTTTTTATTGAGAATTTCTTGCGAAGCCAAATGGCCCGCTTCGAGGTGCTAATCTTGGTCTTGATCAAGCTCGTTAGAGCGATTCCGGATTTTTCAAAACCAAAACCAGAACGTCCACTACTCCAGTTACTTGTTAACTTGAAGTTTGTCTCAGTCCACTTTTCCTGTGCGTTGATGCTCGCTGGTGCCAGGTAACTAAAAGTTGAGTGTGCGGGTATGACTTCAGTCGGGGCCTCCATCATGGGAACCCCGTACGATTGGTTGTCGTTCAGCGCCGGAAAACTGGGGGTATACTTGTCTGCAAAATTGCCATCCGGCTTGGCCAAACCGAGGAATTCGCCAGCCCGCGATAACCTGAAACTGGTGTGCAAGGGCCGGCGGGGGTCGGCGATGTTGTTTCCGGACGCATGCACCAGCAGGAATTCGCCGGGGGGGATGCTCACATCGGGGAATGTCCACTTCAGCGGGCTCTCCAGTTCGTCACTCAAGCCCCATCCCAGTAGGTTTGCTGGTTCGCTGCCGGGATTGTGTAGTTCGATCCAGTCTGAGTCCTCGCCGAAGTTGTCTTTCAGCGAACTGTCGTTGGCGGCAACAATCTCGCTGATGAACGGGTCGCTTGCCTCGCTGGTAATAGCTAAGGCAAGCCACAAAAAACCGGTCAGTATTGTGATGGGTAATTTTAGGCGCATATCGAACTCAAAGTAGTGCTATCCCCTCCAAGGGCACGTGGAAATCTACCCTGCTTGGCCAAGCGGCAAAAGCTGAATATCATGCGGCCCGATCACCCGGACTCAAGTCTTTCAGGGCAGATTCGCGCTCAAGCAATGCCGGGTGATCGTAATGAAAGCCGCTGTACCACGGGTGAGGGGTGAGATTGCTCAGGTTTTCTCGATTGAGTTTTCGAAGCGCTGTGATCATGGGCTCACTGGAGTTCACCGCGTCTGCCGCGAAGGCGTCCGCCTCGTATTCGAACTTACGGGACCAAAGGCTCGACAGAGGTGATAGCCAAAACGTCACCGTCCCGGCGAGAAGGCTAAACAGCAAAAACGCCGGTACGATTCCGGCTTCGCTACTAAAACCAAAAGCACCCGTGAACCAGGACTGCCCTGCCAGCAAACTCAACCCCCAAAAACCAGCTAACGTGGTGACAAACGACCACGTGATCATTTTCGGCACGTGGCGGAGTTTGTAATGGCCTATCTCATGAGCCAAGACGGCTTCAAGTTCCTGCTCGCTCATCTGCTCCACAAGCGTGTCAAACAGCGCTATTCTCCGTCCCTTGCCTAACCCGGTAAAAAATGCGTTCGAATGTTTGGACCGCTTGCTGCCGTCCATCACTTGGATGCCGGCGTTGATAAACCCGGTGCGCTCGGCCAGTTTTTTTAATCGCTCTTTCAGCGAACCATCCGGCAAAGGCGTGAACTTGTTAAACAGAGGAAGAATGAAAATTGGCGCCAACACACTCATCAAAAGTTGAAAAACCACGACAACACCCCACGCCCACAACCACCAGTAATCGCCGCCTGCCCGGACCAGCCAAAGTATCAGAGCCAGCAGAGGCACCCCGATGGCAAAACTCAGCGCGACCCCCTTGACCTGATCCGACCACCAAGTGCGCTGTGTCGAGTTGTTGAAACCAAACTGCTCCTCAAGCCGAAACTGCGACCACCATGAAAACGGCAGGCTCAACAACGACATCAGCAGTATCACTGCCCAAAGCGTGATGGCCAGTCCCCATGCGGATTGACCGGTCCGTTCCACGACTTGGGCAAAGAGCGATGCCAGCAAACCGCTGAAGAGCAGGGCGCAGAGTGCCGCCGTGCTGTAGCTGTCTGAGATCGTGCCAAAGCGGGCCTTGGCCAGAGTGTACTGAACCGACTTTTTGTATGTCACCGCATCCATGGTTTCCCGAAACGACTCCGGGACTTCAGCGGAATGTTTCCGCACGTGCGCGGCATTCACCCCATCGAGCCAAAGCTCAAAAAAATAACGAATTAAAATCAGCCCAAGGGCAACAAAGGCGAAAGAGCTCATGGTTTGTTCAGGGTTTCTTCAATCGAGTCGTGCAGCGCAGAGAAGATTTTTTTGACCTGTTGCTGCGTCGTGCAGAACGGCGGCATGATGACGATTACGTTGCCGACCGGCCGAGTCAGAACGCCGCGCTTGGCCAAGCCGTCGCAGACGCGGATTCCAGCCTGCTCGGCCATCTTAAACGGCTCGCGTGTCCGCCAGTCGCGAACTAATTCAATCGCCAGGACACATCCTGCCTGACGGATGTCACCGACTTGAGACAGCCTCCAAAGCCGCTTGGCTTCTGTGTGGAGATTCGCGGCAAGTTTTTTGCGCCTGCTTGCGGCGGTCTTTAGCAAGCCGATACTGGTCAGGCTGGCGGCACTGCCGAGTTGGTTTCCGGTGTAGCTGTGTCCGTGAAAGAAAGTCTTTAACTCGGAATAGTCCCCAAGGAACGCATCGAACACTTCTTGCGTTGTCAGCGTGGCGGCCATCGGCAGATAGCCGCCGGTTAGTCCCTTGGCAAGGCAGAGGAAATCCGGCTGCACGCCTTCGTCATGGCTTGCAAAATGCCGGGAAGCAGCGCGGCCCAAGCCGGTCATCACTTCGTCGGCGATGAGTTGGGTGCCGTGTCCCCGTGCAATCTGCGCGACGCGGCCAAGCCACCCCTTCGGTTGTGCGATCATTCCGGCCGCCCCCTGCATACCTGGCTCGACCAGCAGCGCAGCGTAGTTGCTCCCGCGTTTTTTGCGGGTGGCGAATCGCTGCTCTACTTTGTCAACGCACTCGAAGTTGCACTTACGGGTGTCGCGCGCGTCGCCGCGTTCCGGCTTGGCCTTGTTGAACGAGCATCGGTAACAGTATGGCGACATCACCTTGTCTGTCTTGAACAGTAAGCCGGAGTACGCCTTGTGAAAAAGGGTGATGTGCCCGGTACTGACCGCCCCGACCGTGTCGCCGTGATACGCGCCATCGAGTGAAAGGAATCTTGGCTTGCGGGCGCGCCCCGTGCGACGTGCGAACTCATAGGCTAACTTGAGCGCCACCTCGACAGCGGTCGATCCGTCGTCCGAATAAAACACCTTGGCCAAAGGCCGCTGCTGCTTGGTGACGCCGGTTCGAGGGTTTGCCAATTGCACCAGTTCTCGCCCAAGCAGTGAGGCCGGTTCGTTGGCCAAGCCAAGCGCAGAGGTGTGAGCGACCCTGCCCAATTGACGCCGAATAGCGGCGTTGATTTTTGGATGATTATGCCCGTGAAGATTGGTCCAGATAGACGAATTGGCGTCTATGTACTCCCGTCCGCGCACGTCCCAAAGAAGCGCATTCTTTCCGCGCTCGATGACCAGCGGTTCGCCCTTGATCCAGTCGCGCATCTGCGTAAACGGATGCCACAAATGCCGCTGGTCGAGTTTAGCGAGGGGATGCTTTTTCATACAGCGGTAAGGCCAATTTCGTCGAACGGCGACAAGTCGAGTTCGAAGCCGGTGCCGAATGGTTGCTGGTTGACACTTAGCAAGTGAATTTGCCCATCGTGAATATCGAGCGTCGGCCAGCCCTGGTCGCTCGTGCGATAAAGCCCTGCGTGCGCGGCGATCACCTGCTGCTGTGTAGCTTTCGGAAACTGCGACAGCCCCGCCATGTAATGATGCCCGTTCCGCTCGACGCTCTCGATACCGAGCGCTGACATCACCGCCAAGTCCTGTATCACGGCAACCGGGCCGACGTTGCATAAATCCTCGCCGCTCATGACCGCCGCTTGCCCGGCTTCCCGCCGTGCATTGAGCAGGCATGCGTTGGCGGCTCCCTTGAAAATGCCCTTGCAGTTTTTGTGGCTTGTCCCGGCGTAGCCAAGCCCCAGTGCCACCGGCAGGCTTTTTATCGTGGCGTCGGATTCGTCGATGATGATCGGCGGTCGATCGGGCCAGTCGCCGAAACCGTCGCCCACGGAATCCTTCAGCGCGATGTCGCGGTGTAACGGTTGCTCGATAAAAAGCAGGTGCTCAAAAAAGCAGGTCAACTCAGCGTCAGCGGAAAGACTCGCCCAGTGGTTTCGAAAATCGTCTACGGACTTGAACTGCTCATTACCGTCCAGGCTGAATGCGTAGTCACTCGGTGCGTTTTGCCCGATTGTGACAGCAACACTGCGGAGGCGCTCATGATCGGCGTTGAGGTTGCCGTTGATCTTGATTTTGAAATGGCGCAGACCATAGGTGCGAATGCACTGGTCGAGCGATTGAGGCAGTGAGTCGCTGAGTAACTCATCGGCCGGGATGCCGGAGGCGGACAATGGATCAGCCAAACCAACCGTGTGTCGAGCGAGTACTTTGGCCAACGGTTTTTGGGGGAGCAGTTCAGCGGCTGAGCGCTTGGCCAAGGTAGGGTGAATGGCACTGGGCTCAAAGCCCAGCGTGCCGTTGCGCAGCGCTTGGCCAAAAGGTTGGCCCGTGGCGCGGCAGACCGACTCTATCAATGCGCGCTCGACCAGCGACGTGCCAAAGTGAGCCAGCAACGGCGGGATGTTCTCGGCTTTGCCCCAAGCCTCCTGTTGCCCGTAAATCCCTTGCCAAGCTGCAAAGGCGGTCGGGGCCTCGACGCCGATCGCATGAGCTAAGGCGCGGTGAATCACCCGGAGCATGTCGGCGATCTCCTGTTCGAGCGGGTATTCCGGCACCTTGGTGAACCACTTCGGCGGCAACAGGTCGGAGGAAATGCCCCACGATGGCCGACCATCTACCTCTGTCTCGACCCGGACAAACACCATCGGCACCTCAGTCATGGTGGCGATGCCGTACTTGAACGGCATGCGCGTCTTGAGTTGAGTTTGCCGGATGGAGGCTCCGGTGATTTTCAGCGACACCCCAAAGTCATAATCCGCATCGGGCCACTCTTCAAGTTTAGCGGGCTCATGATAGCAGGACACGGATTTTACGGATGAGCACTTATTTATTTTTGGTAACCTCGAACGAACACAAATGGATACAAATGTACTTTATCCGCAAATTTCGTGGATGAGCGGAGATTCTCAATGAGTTTTCAGTTCTTTCACTTCAATTTGGAACATTCCATGTTCGATATTCTATCCTGTTCCACCTGCCTGGCCGTTTCTTTTTCTCAACTGCTGACCGCTCATTGCCGACTGCTTATTGATTCGCTTGAGCTTTGCGCGGGTGGTTAGGTGTCGTAACGTGCGGCCCGTGAAACTGCTTTTCATTGGCGACATCGTCGGGAAACCGGGCCGCAAGGCGGTGCGGTATTTTTTACCGCGCCTCCGCAAGTCGTTCGGGATCGACTTCGTCGTTGCGAACGGGGAGAACATGGCCGGCGGCTCGGGCATCACGCCGGCGACCGCGAGCGAGGTTTTTGAAGCGGGAGTGGATGTGATGACGTCCGGCGATCATTTGTGGGATCAACGTGAGGTGGAGTCGCTGCTGGTGAGCGAGTCGCGTTTTGTGCGCCCTCACAACTATCCCGAGGGTACGCCGGGACAGGGGTTTTGCGTCGCCCGAAAGGAAGGACTCCCTCCGGTGGGAGTACTAAACTTGCAGGGGCAAACGTTCATGAAACCGATCGATAACCCCTTCTTCGCTGCCGCCGAGGCAGTGGACGAGTTAAGCAAGGAGACGGCGATTATTTTTGTAGATATGCACGCGGAAACAACGTCTGAAAAAATCGCGATGGGACGTTTTCTCGATGCTAGGGTGAGCGCCGTGGTGGGGACGCACACGCATGTGCAGACCGCCGACGAGCAGATCTTTCCGGGCGGGACGGCGTTTCTCTGCGACGCCGGTTGCACGGGGCCGCAGGAGGGCATTCTTGGGCGGGAGATCGAGCCAATCCTTCGGCGGTTCACGACGTACCGGCCACAGCGCTTTGGCGTCGCCTCCAAGCGCGTTACGCTCAACGGAGCGTTGATCGACATCGACGACGAAACAGGCAAGGCGCGCTCCATCAAGCGAGTCTCAGAGCAGATGCCAGAGGAATGAGCCGGGAGCAACAGAGCCTGTGGGACTTCGACGGGTTGCCGGAGCAGGGGGAGGCACGCAAGGTTTATGGCGTTGCCGAGCTGAACAGGAAGGCCAAGGGTCTGCTGGAAAATCAACTCGGAACCGTCTGGGTGGAGGGGCAAATCACTGGGCTGCGAAGACAATCCTCGGGTCACATTTATTTCGGCATCAAGGATGAGAAAGGCCAGTTGGGTTGCGCGCTGTTTCGCGGGACTGATGCGGAGAACCGTTCACTGATTGAAGACGGCACGCAGGTATTGCTGCAAGGGGATGTTACGCTGTTCGAGGTGAGGGGGCAGTACCAGTTGATCGTCCGCAAGGTGGAACCGCTGGGTCAGGGGGCGTTGCAGGTCAAGTTTGAGAAACTGAAACGCAAGCTGGAGGCCGAGGGACTGTTCGCACCCGGGCGCAAGCGGCCGCTGCCCGGTTATCCCGCGCGCATCGGTCTTGTTACGTCGCCGACCGGCGCGGCGATCCGGGATGTGCTGCATGTTGTGTTGCGACGTAACCCCTCCCTGCAAATCGTGCTGGAGCCGTGTCGTGTACAAGGCGAAACAGCCGCAGTGGAAATCGCCAAAGCGGTTCACCGGTTGAACCAATGGAGTGCCAGGCAGAGCGAGCCGCTGGACTTGATTTTGCTGACGCGCGGCGGCGGGAGTCTGGAGGATCTTTGGGCGTTCAACGAGGAGGTTCTGGCCCGTGCCGTGCACGAGTCGGCACTGCCGGTGGTGTCCGCCGTGGGGCATGAGATTGATACTTTGATCACTGACTTCGTGGCCGATGTCCGGGCGGCAACGCCGAGTGTCGCTGGCGAGTTGATCACCGAGGACGTGTTTGCATCGCGCGGGGATTTGACCTCGACAGCGGCGTATTTGCTCCGCTTGGCCAAGGGCGGCGTGGAGTCGGCCAGGCGCGAATTGTCGAGACTTACCCACCGGCTTGGGAGGGCGCATCCGCGCCGGGCGCTCGATGACTCCTTACAGCGTCTCGACAATCAGCTCGATGATCTGAACCGCTTGGCCAAGCAGGGAGTGGTGGCCAGGCGAGAACATCTGCGCTTGGCCAGCCAACGCCTGCTGTCGCTCCGGCCAACGACATTGCTTGCCCGGCGGAGGGATCAGGTTGGCTGGTTGCAACGCCGCTTGGCTGAGGTGCCGAGCCGTGTCTTGGGCAAACGCGCAGCAAGCCTTGAGCAGGCGGCAAGCCTGCTTGAGTTACTCTCGCCCAAGTCCGTCCTGGCCCGCGGTTACTCGATCACCCGCGACGCGGCGACGGGTGCGGTTTTGAGGGATGCCAAAAACGCGAAACCCGGCCAGATGCTGCGGACTCACCTCCACGACGGCGAGATTAGCAGCACAGTCAAAGGGCAGAAAAGTTCCGACTAAAGTTTTTGAGTGCGCCGTCGATACTCTTTTCGGATTCAGAATCCATTCGGGAAGAAAAAAGTGAAAGCATTCACATTAGTAAAAACAATCAGGGACTCGCTGCAGACTCTTCTTCTGCACCAACAGTTCACCGAGACAGCCCGCGACTTTTTCAAGGCGGTGCGATCCAGAAACTACGGCGAAGCCAAGTCGAGAATGTCGCCAGCTTGGCAGGGGGGTACACCGGGTGAACTCCGCGATATGATTCAAAATGATCTGCCATTGCTACCGCTCTCGACAGCGTCACATTTTGGTTAGGCCATGGATGATGGAACGAACGCCGTGCTGGATGCCTACCTGTTTTTCGAAGGCGGACACTGGATCTCATGTGGCATCTGCTTGGCGGAGGCAGAGGGGCAGTGGAGCATCGACGCGGTCAATCTGCGACTGGAGGATTGGTCACCTGAAAAACTGCAGCAACAACTGGACTTGGAATCGCGCCACGCCGGCGTGCCGGCACGATTAGCCGGTTTAATCTTACTCCCACTCGATGGTCGCCGGCGGCTTGCTGGAGATGTCGAGGCATACGCGGTTCACGCCGCTGACTTCGTTGATGATTCGGCTTGAGAGCGTCTCGAGCACCTTGTACGGCAGCTTCACCCAGTCGGCCGTCATGCCGTCCTTCGACTCCACCGCGCGCACGGCGATCGTGTACTCGTAGGTTCGTTCGTCGCCCATCACGCCGACGCTTCGAACCGGCAGCAGAACCGCGAAGCTCTGCCAGATTTTGTAATACAAATTATTAGACTTCATTTCCTCGACGACAATTGTGTCGGCGTTACGGAGGATTTCGCAACGCTCGGGTGTGACTTCGCCGAGGATGCGAACGGCTAGGCCGGGGCCGGGGAACGGTTGGCGCATGACGATCTCCTTTGGCAGACCCAGTTCAGCGCCGAGTTCGCGCACTTCGTCCTTGAACAGGCAGCGCAATGGCTCGAGCAGCTTGAACTTCATTTTCTCCGGCAAGCCGCCTACGTTGTGGTGGCTCTTGATTAGCGCCGCCGGATTGCCGCCGATCGGCACCGACTCGATGACGTCGGGATACAGCGTGCCCTGTGCGAGGAATTTTGCCTTGCCGACCTTACGGGTGGCTTTTTGGAAAACATCGATGAACGTGTTGCCAATAATCTTGCGCTTCGTCTCAGGGTCAGTGACGCCACGCAGTTTGCGTATGAACAAATCCGCCGAGTCTTCGTAGTGGAGCTTGACCTTGAAATTGCGCCCAAAAACTTTTTTCACAACGCCCGCCTCGTTTGCGCGCAGCACGCCGTTGTTCACAAAAATGCAGGTCAACTGCTTCCCGATGGCCTTGTGAATGAGTGCCGCCGCCACGCTGGAATCGACGCCCCCGCTCAAGCCGAGAATCACTTTTTCCTTGCCGACTTGAGTGCGGATATTCTCGATAGCCTGATCGACATAACTCCGCATAGTCCACTTGCGGCCGCAGCCACAAATCTTGTGCACGAAGTTTGAAATGATGCGTTTGCCCTTGGGCGTGTGGACGACTTCCGGATGAAATTGAAGCCCGTAAAAACGGGCCTTAGCATTCTCGATTGCCGCAAACCCGGAGTTCTCAGTGGTGGCCACCGACTTGAAACCGTCCGGTAGCTTGGTGAGTTTGTCGCCGTGTGAATTCCAAACCTGCAGTTCCCTTGGCAAGGCGTCGAAGAGTCGGCACTGAGCGTTTTTCACGCGAAGCGTTCCCTTGCCGTATTCCCGTTTTTGGCCGCGCTCGACTTTGCCCTTCAAAAACCTGGCCATCACCTGCAACCCGAAGCAGATGCCGAGAACGGGGATGCCCAGTTT
>Ga0302134_10001878_pt1 | contig 10043 bp, 8 predicted proteins | sample CB9_SCM_MG_FD_203123 | JGI IMG/M metagenome (GOLD analysis project Ga0302134, IMG submission 203123) | Marine microbial communities from Western Arctic Ocean, Canada - CB9_SCM | ecosystem: Environmental > Aquatic > Marine > Oceanic | place: Canada: Western Arctic Ocean | collected 2017-09-19
TTCTATGTCGTCAGTCAATACTGGGGATCCATAGACGTTATCCACCGGTATGCTGAAAAAACCTTGAATCTGCTCTGCGTGTAGATCGACTGTTAAAACACGATTAACACCAACGGCACTGATCATGTCAGCTACTACCTTTGAGCTAATTGCTACTCGAGCAGACCTAACTCTTCGATCTTGTCTGGCATATCCAAAATAGGGAATTACCGCGGTAATGCGATTTGCTGAGGCACGATGTAAAGCATCTGCCATTAATAGCAATTCCATAATGCTGTCGTTTGTTGGTGAACAGGTTGGTTGAATGATGAAGACGTCCTTGCCTCGAACATTTTCATTCAGTTCAACTGAAATTTCACCATCGCTAAATTTGCTGATGCTGGCATAACCAAGAGGCACGCCAATATTTTTAGCAATACTATCCGCTAATGCGGGGTTCGCATTACCGGTAAAGACCATTAAATTGTTAGCCACGCTTAGTACCTATTAGTTACTGTCAAGGCGGGTCAGGATGTATTCAACATTTCTGACAAATAGTCTAGATTTGAAATTTGGCTGGGGTGGCTGGATTCGAACCAACGCATGCAAGGATCAAAACCTTGTGCCTTACCACTTGGCGACACCCCAATTTTTTCGAACTTCCTCTTTGTGCGATCTACTTTGCTTATTTAGCCACTAGCTCGAGGGTTCGAAAAGCAGGCGTATTTTAAGCTTCGTTAAATCTGTGTTCCAGTGAATTTATGCCTTTGGCAACGAATCCGTTAAAATGTTCTGGCAGTTTCTTCAGGCTTTGCCGTGCTGCTTCTTCATCAACAAAGAGGGCAAAGATACTGGATCCGGTTCCAGTCATTTTTGCATCGCCAAATTGGCCTAGCCACTTTAGGGCCTCATGCACTTGCGGATAGATCTGCCGAGTGACATGTTCGCAGTCATTTCTGGACCTGCCTGCCAGAAAGTCGGCCATTTTGATGGCTGGAGAGTTCCGTGTCAAATGTTCGTGGCAAAAAATCTCTGCAGTGGATACCGAGCAATTCGGTGTTATCACCAGATACCAAGACTCCCCTAAATCCACAGGTTGTAGCTGTTCTCCAATCCCTTCAGCCCAGGCCGATCTTCCTTGGATAAAAACCGGCACGTCGGCGCCAAGCTCCAAACCGATTTCGCAAAGGTGCTGTTCACTCAGATCTAGTTTCCAGATCCTCTTTAGAGCAATAAGAGTTGCGGCGGCGTCTGAACTTCCTCCTCCTAAGCCAGCACCGCTGGGTATTTTTTTATTAAGAGTGATTTTTACGCCCTCTACATCGAGGCCGGATAACTGCTGAAGTCGTCTGGCCGCCTGCATAATCAGATTGTCATCCAACGGCATGCAGCGAGAGGGGATAAAGCCGCCTGAAGAAACAAAGGTAGAACTTTCCGTAAAAATCGAGGAGTAGTCACAATGAAGTGATATCACCCCAGATTGGGTAGGCTCGAAAGTTAATCGGTCACCAAAATCCAGCAATTGAAAGAGAGTTTGTAGTTCATGATAGCCATCATTGCGCCGTCCAGTAATGTGTAGGAACAAATTCAATTTGGCGGGAGCTAATAAAGAAAAAGCGGTTGTGAATGAAGAAGGGTTAGCAGGCATTATTGTTAAGAGTCTTCCAGAATCCAATTCAAACCGAAAAATCGAAGACGGATGTCATTTTCTGGCCTTGTTAGCTCAATACGTCGCGGCAAAGTGTAGCTGCCGTATTGCCTTGGGTCACTGTAATTTATGGACCAACCGAATTGATTGATTACTGTGAGCTGGTTTAGCTCGTTAAAACTCAAATCGGCTTCAGACTGCGGCGCGGGAATGCCTTTGATCCAGAATTCAAGATAGGACACCGGTAATTCGTAGCCAAGTCGTTGTAGAATTAATTCTTCTGGACTATTGGCAGTGAGAACATCGCCGCCTGATTCCATTGTGACTAGGCCTGGTCGCCCGACAATCTCAGTGTTACCGGCATTGAAGGTTCCCCAAAGGCGAATATTGTATTCAACATCTTCTTGCATCCACTTTATTCTGGGAGTGTGAGATTCATTGTCATAGCGGACATCAACCCGGCCGCGGAGTTGCCAGAAGTCTAGGTTCTGTATCTGTTTTTTCTGCAGTGCCCAGTCACTGTTCTCAGAGGCGGGGGGAGCAATAGCGCAGCCCGTGAACAATAGTGAAAAGAAAATAAATAAAAAAATAGCTCGGTGCCAACTACTTTTAATTTGGTAGTGGCGTAAGAGTAAGCATCGGGTCATGAGCTTCTTCGTGCGGATTGAAGTCGTTCCATAGCTTCGAGAACGAGCTCACTATCGGGGCTCTCTTGTAAGGCATCGTTCCAAACTTGCATGGCTTCATCATGACGACCCATAACCCAGAGCACTTCGCCGAGGTGTGATGCTAACTCCGGGTCAGGGAACGCCGCGAAAGCGCGGCGCAGATTTTGTAGAGCATCTTCATAATGACCTAGCTTGTACTGAGCCCAAGCTAAACTATCAATTATCGCTGGATCATTTGGCGAAATAGCAATTGCTCGCTCGAGCAATTCTAGAGCTTCTTCATAGCGGGTAGTTTGAGCTGCCAACATATAACCCAGATGATTGAGGGCTCGAGAGTCATCTGGCTTCATGATAATAATTTGCTGAAGATCCTTTTCTGATCCGGCTTGGTTGGTGATTGAGTCGTAGTAAAGCACTCGAGCAAACAAGAGGTCTGTTTCATTGGGAAACTTATTCAGCGAATTATCAAGTAATGTCAGAGCTTTATCACCGTATTCAGCTTGAATAAGCAGGCTAGATTCGACTGTAGTTAATAGAATTTCCAGTCGAGGTTGTCCCCTTGAAATTCTGCTAATCCAATCATGAGCATCTTCGAGTTCCCCCATTTGAATCGAAATGCGAGTTGCCTGTTGTTGTGACGCCAGGAAGTTATTAGTACCAGGCCGTACTTGGCGATAGTGTTCTACAGCCTTGGCTAGGTTGCCTTGTTGTTCGTGCACATAGGCAAGGTAAAACTGACTCTCATCAGCCAGTTGATCAACCGCTATCAATCGAGTAAAAATTTCGACAGCGCTGTCGAAATTTTCCATCTCTAGTTCTAAGAGAGCGATTGAGTAAAGAGTTTCCCAATCTTGAGGGTCTTCTTCCATTAACTGACGAAATTGGTCAGCAGCGTTTCCGAATTCATCATTTTGAATGAGATAGCGTGCATAGTTCATTCGCAGCTCGCGATCGTCCGAAAATCTAGATATGCCTTCACTTAGCGTATCTAAGGCTTCCTCGCCTCTGTCCATAGCTTGCAGAATTTGCGCCTGTAAGAGAACTAAAGTCGGATTGGTGTCAGTGATATCAATTAATGCGCGAACCTCGATCAAAGATTCTGTATACAAAGTACTTTGTGCAAGCATTTGGGCGAGCGCAATTCGAATACTTGGTTGATTGGGAAAATCTTTACTAAGTTGGCGCAGACTTTGAATCAATAAGCCACGATCCTGTGTGTTCATGCTTCCAGTTTGTGCAGCAATTACGGAGAAATCTATATCCCCCCCCAATTCTATAACTCTACCCATATGAGAAATTGCTTGATCTAAAGAACCATTCTCTAAAAATTGAAATCCAACCATTAGATGCGGTTGGGGGTTGCTTGGTTCGATTTCGATCCAAAGCAGTCCTAATTCCAGCATTGTATTGATGTCGTTATTTACTGATGCAAACTGAACTGCCCGTTGAATAATTCCTAAGTCACGGGTTTGTCGCGCCAAATCAAAATAACTGTCACCCGCTTCGCTGAGGTCACCACGCTGTGCGCCCAACTCGCTAATTATTGCTGTATATAGTTGATCTTTCGTGAAGTTGCCGTATTCAGTTTCTTCAGCTTCGATAGGCAGTTCGTTATTCGTGGATTGCGGTTTATTGGTGGCTTCGTCGTCAGTGCTAGCGGAATTTTCTGGAGATTGAGTGTAAGTTGCGCATGCACCCAAAGCTGCTGTGATTAATAGCAGCAAACAGATGTTCATTAATTTCTTCTTATACATGGAGTTTATTGTAGCAGTTTGTTGAATAGGCAGCATATGGCTTTGACCTTCTTATGAACATATGGAAGTGGGGTTTATTAAGGGTACAGGGCTGGCTTTAGCTATCTTTTGCTACATTTAATTGCTGAGAATCTGCTGCGAAATTACCACAATAGAGGCATTTCTGGGACAAAACTACAGTAAAATCAGTCCTTAATGGGAACAAGGCCTGATATTTAGTAACATAGCCTGCTTTTTATGCGTAGGGCAGCTCATTGCCCTAGTCGAATAACTATAGTGGATCGTAACACTGGATTCTCAATGGCATTGGTATTAATCGGAATCAATCACACCACAGCAGATATAGCGCTGCGGGAAAAGGTTGCCTTCCCTCCGGAAGTGGTCGCCGGTGCTTTGCGTCAGTTAAGAGATCTAGCCGGTGTTCATGAAGTTATATTGCTGTCTACTTGTAATCGAACAGAGATTTATTTGGCATTTCAGACTGGTGACGATGCTGTCATCGATAATCGTAATTTGGTAAATAGGCAACAAATTGTTGTTAGCTGGCTGGCGGATTACCATAAGTTAGATGTTGAAGAGCTAGCTCAGAGTAGTTATTTGTTCGGTAATGAAGATGTCGTGCGACATCTTATGAAAGTTTCTTGTGGATTGGATTCCATGGTGCTGGGTGAGCCTCAGATTCTTGGTCAAATTAAATCTGCTTATGCGGTTTCGAAAGATTTAGAGTTTGTAGGTCAAAGTCTCGGTACAGCTTTTCAGCAAGCTTTTTCTATTGCCAAAGAAGTTCGGACAGACACAGCTATTGGCGAAAATCCTGTATCGGTTGCCTATGCGGCAGTCGCTTTGGCGGAAAGAATTTTTTCGGAACTTAATAGTCTGCAAGTCTTGTTGATTGGTGCGGGTAGAACTATCGAATTAGTAGCTAAGCATCTAGTAGAAAAAGGCGTACAGGAAATCATTGTAGCGAATAGAACTCTCGATAATGCCTTGGATATTGCCTCACGTATTAATGGCCATGGGGTGCTGCTATCTGATATTCCCGAAAAACTAATTGACGCAGATATAGTAGTAAGTTCAACCAACAGTCAGTTACCTCTTTTAGGAAAAGGGTCAGTTGAGAAGGCATTGAAGAAGCGGAAACACAAACCCATGCTTTTAGTGGATTTGGCTGTGCCCAGAGATATTGAAGAAGAGGTTGGTGAGATTGCAGATGCCTATCTTTACAGCATAGATGACATCAGTGACGTAATCGAAGACGGGGTTAAGAGCCGAGCTGAAGCGGCGGCCGAAGCTCATTCGATTATAGAGCGTGGCATTGAAGAATATCTTAAAAAGTTACGGACGCTGAACGCCGTTGCGACCTTGCGGGCGTTTCGAACAAAGGCTGAAAAAATTCGTGATCTGGAATTAGAGAAAGCCATCAAAGCTCTAGAAAACGGAGAACCACCGCATGGAATATTAAGTAGCCTAGCTCGGGGGATTACCAATAAATTAACTCATATGCCCAGTGTGCAAATGAAAAAAGCTAGCGCGGAGGGAAGGGTTGATTTACTCGAACTGACTCAGGAGCTATTTGATTTGCAAGAAGACAATTTAAAAAATGACTAAAGGTTTATGAAAGATTCAATTCGAACAAAATTAGAAAGCCTGCAGGATCGCTTTGGGGAGTTAGAAGCCCTCTTGAGTGATGCTGAAATAATTTCCGATCAAAATAAATTTCGGGAGCTATCAAAAGAATATGCTGAGATTGAGGAGTTGGTGCAAAGCTTTAATCGTTTTAAGGCTGTGGGTAACGATCTCTATGAAGCTAAGGAAATGCAAAAGGATACTGATCCTGAAATTCGGGCAATGGCAGAGGAAGAGATTAGTACTACTAATGAAGAGTTAGAGAGTTTGGAGTTAGACCTACAAAAATTGCTTTTACCTAAAGATTCAAAAGATAGCTGTAACGTTTTTCTAGAAATTCGTGCAGGTACTGGTGGTGATGAGGCAGCGATATTCTCGGGCGACCTTTATCGTATGTATTCTCGCTATGCCGAATTGCAAAAATGGGGCTTAGAGTTAATTACCGAAAGACAGGGTGAGCATGGAGGTTACAAAGAGATTATCGTTAGAATAGAAGGCAAGAATGTATACGAAAAGCTGAAATTCGAATCTGGGGCCCATCGCGTGCAAAGAGTTCCCGATACTGAAACTCAGGGACGAATTCACACTTCAGCATGCACAGTGGCGATCATGCCTGAATTGGAAGAAGTCGATGAAATAGAAATTAATAAAGGTGATTTACGCGTTGACACGTTCCGAGCGAGTGGCGCTGGCGGTCAACATGTTAACAAAACAGATTCTGCGATACGCCTTACTCACCTTCCCTCAGGGATAGTGGTGGAGTGTCAGGATGAAAGATCCCAACACAAGAACAAAGCCCGTGCTATGTCTCTGCTGCAGGCAAAATTATTAGATCAAGCTCAATCTGCCCAACAACAGGAAGAATCCGATACTCGCAGAAAGTTAGTGGGTAGTGGAGATCGTTCGGAGAAAATCCGAACCTATAATTATCCTCAAGGTCGGGTAACGGATCATCGAATTAAGCTGACTCTTTATAATTTGCCGGAGGTAATGGCTGGTGAGCTAGGCTCTGTTGTACAACCCCTAATCAATGAATATCAAGCTGATCTCTTGGCTGGATTGGCAGCTGAAGGCTAACCTTAGCAGCTATGTCTTTATCAATAAACGAAGCATTGAGCGAATCAAAAAAATTGATAGGGTACAGCGATAGCTCGCGCCTAGATGCAGAGTTGTTTCTTGCTGCAGCTCTTAACTGTACCCGCGAGCGTCTCTATACCTGGCCTAATAGTGAAATTAGTGGAAGCCAATTAAGAACTTTTCATTCTTATCTGGAAAGGCGTAGAGGCGGAGAACCAGTGGCCTATATTCTTGGGCAGCAGGCTTTTTGGAATTTTGATTTAATAGTGAATGAGCACGTCCTAATTCCTCGTCCAGAAACGGAGCAGCTGGTCGAATGGGCCATCGGTCTTCTTGATTGTTGTAGATCCGATTGTATTCATATTGCTGACCTTGGCACTGGATCTGGAGCAATAGCTTTAGCGTTGGCGAGTACCAATCATTTTTGGCAGATTTCTGCAGTGGATATTAGTGGAGACGCGCTTAAGGTTGCTAGGTTGAATGCGGAAAAGCTGAACCTGACAAATATTGAATATATCCAAGCATCATGGTGTGATGGCTTTATTCAGGATAAATTTGATCTGGTTGTAGCTAATCCGCCTTATGTGGCTAAAGGTGATTTGCATTTGAAAGAAGGAGGTCTGCCATTCGAGCCCGAGCTTGCTCTAGTTTCTGATGAGAGTGGTAAGGCAGATATTAGGCGGATCGCACAAAGTAGCCGAGAATTTCTAAAGAATGATTCTTGGCTCCTTTTAGAGCATGGCTATGATCAGAAACACGAAGTGGAGATAATTTTAAGAAGTCTGGGATATAAAGACATTGAGTGTCGCCAGGATTATGCCGGAATTGATCGAATGACGGTTGGGAAATGGTTTACTTGATTTTCGTTTTGTCTAAATTAAAAATACTGCTAAGAATTGGCCCCAAATGAATGATGAGAAACTCCTAAGATACAGTCGTCAGATAATGTTGTCGGACATGGATATTGCTGGTCAGCAAAAACTCATTGACGCTACCGTGTTGATTGTTGGAATGGGAGGTCTTGGTTGCCCTGTGGGAATGTATTTGGCAGCTGCGGGGGTAGGGCATCTGATTCTTGCTGATGATGACACTGTAGAAATTACCAACCTGCAAAGGCAAATCGCCCACAGTCAGGCTGACATTGGTTCATCAAAAGTAGAATCTGTGGCAGAAACGTTGAAAGCTCTCAATAGGGAGGTGCATATTACAGCGATGAATCAGCGACTCGAAGAGAAAGACCTAGATATTCAGGTGGCTTCGGTCGATGTGGTCGTGGATGCTAGCGATAATTTCACTACGCGTTTTGCTATCAATAGAGCTTGCTCAAAAGCTAAAACGCCTTTGGTTTCTGGGGCTGCAATTCGAATGGAAGGTATGGTAGCTGTGTTTGACCCTCGTGATGTCGAAAGCCCTTGTTATCAATGTCTCTATAAAGGGGGAGCAGACGAATCGGCAAGTTGCTCCGAAAATGGTGTTATGGCTCCAATCGTTGGAATTATCGGATCAGTTCAGGCTATGGAGACCATCAAAGTAATTACTAGTATTGGTAAGTCACTAACTGGCCGGTTACTGTTATTAGATGGGAAAAATATGCAATGGCGTGAGATGACATTGCCGCGAGATGAAAATTGTCTCGTTTGTTCTCTTCGTAATTAAAAAGAGAGAACCTAAAGCCTTTCGTTGCAGTGTTAGGGGCATACGGCTATTATGCCCACCCCGCGCTGATTCCCCAGACTCAGGTAATAACGAAGTAAGCTTACTTGTCAGAGAATTAAGAGATGGAACCAGAAGTAGATTCACTGCAGGTATCATTTGATCGCTTTGATTTACATAAGCCGTTGCGCGATGCCATAGCCAAAATGGGTTTTGAATTTTGTACACCGATTCAAGCCGAGTCCTTGGTTCATTCCCTAGCTGGTCATGATCTTACAGGCCGGGCTCAAACTGGCACTGGGAAAACTGCAGCTTTTTTGATTACCATCATTAATGATTTGTTATCGAACCCTATAGAAGAAGAAAGATTTCTTGCGGAGCCCCGCGCTCTTATCGTAGCGCCAACTCGAGAACTAGCCATTCAAATCGCTAGTGACGCCAGTCAGCTAACAGAATTTTCTGGTTTGCATACGGTAACGCTTGTTGGTGGCGAAGATTATCAGAAGCAAAACAGGGCATTGGCTAGAGGACCTGTAGACCTTGTTGTGGCTACCCCTGGCCGCCTTATAGATTTTGTTCAAAATGATAACCTTTATCTGGGGATGGTTGAGTTGTTAGTTTTGGATGAAGCTGACCGCATGCTAGATATGGGATTTATTCCACAAGTTAGACAAGTTGTTTCACGAACACCGAAAAAAGACTGTCGTCAAACAATGTTGTTTAGCGCTACCTTTACGCCGGCGATCATGGAAATGGCTGAGCGCTGGGCTGTTGATCCTATCATGGTAGAAATCGAACCAGAGAAAGTAGCAGCCGATGCAGTGGATCAAATTGTTTACCTCGTAACCACCGCTGACAAATACAATTTGCTCTATAATTTAATTTCCGACGAGAAAGCGGAAAAAGTCATGGTATTCAGTAATCGTCGGGACCAAGTCCGCAAGCTCGCGGATAATCTCTACCGCAATGGCGTGAATTGCGGAGTGTTATCGGGAGAAGTTCCGCAAAACAAACGAATTAAGACATTAGATGCATTTAAAGCAGGCAATATAAAAGTCCTTGTTGCAACAGATGTTGCAGGCCGCGGACTGCATATTGATAATGTTAGCCACGTGGTCAACTACACTTTGCCAGAAGAGCCCGAAGACTATGTGCATCGTATTGGTCGAACTGGTCGTGCTGGTGCGATTGGAACTTCGATTAGCTTTGCCTGTGAAGAAGATTCATTTTTACTGCCAGCTATCGAAGAAAAGCTTGGCAACAAATTGGATTGTATTCATCCTGATGATTCTTCTTTGGAACGTGCGCCCGCCTTTTCCCGAGAATCAAAATTCAAAGCGCCGTCTGATAGTCGTAATTCCAGCAAGCCAAGAAATAATTGGCGGCCCACTCGTTCCTAGTTTTAGGGTCTGATTTTGGATCCTAATTTTACATGCCACTTCTAGACCATCATCAAATCATCTGATTTCAATGCTAACTCTAAATCCGTGTTCCGATTTTCAAGAAGTGAGTGCGCAGTTACCTAAAAGCAAGGCCAATCCAAGACGAGTAAATGCTTTGTTGTAAAATTTAAAGTTACTTTTTAGTTCCGCAAACTGCAGTCAAAATTTCTACATACTCAACAGATTTACGATGTTC
>Ga0302134_10001880_pt1 | contig 10036 bp, 10 predicted proteins | sample CB9_SCM_MG_FD_203123 | JGI IMG/M metagenome (GOLD analysis project Ga0302134, IMG submission 203123) | Marine microbial communities from Western Arctic Ocean, Canada - CB9_SCM | ecosystem: Environmental > Aquatic > Marine > Oceanic | place: Canada: Western Arctic Ocean | collected 2017-09-19
TGGCGAATGTATTGAGTGGGTACTAAAAACAGAACGTGGGACGATAACCGTACATACGGCAATTGGATATGTTCAACTGTGAACATTCGATGGGATTCCCACTAACGAGGCTTGATTTATGGGTAAGAAGTTATTTATTGGTAGCCTAGCATGGGCTACAGACTCTTCTGGTTTACAGGCTGCTTTCGAGCGGTTTGGTGAGATAGAAGAAGCTACAGTTATCAGCGATCGCGAGACCGGACGGTCACGTGGTTTTGGTTTCGTAACATTTGTTGACGAAAGTTCAACTCAGCAGGCTATTTCAGAAATGAATGGCTCTGATCTTGATGGTCGACCAATTGTTGTAAACGAAGCTAAAGAGCAGGCTCCTCGCAGCGGCGGCGGCGGCGGCGGCGGTGGATACCGTGGCGGCGGCGGCGGTAACGGCGGCGGCGGCGGCGGCGGCGGACGACGCGAACGCTGGTAAGCCATTCAATGTAGTTACACCAACTACTGAATGATCTTATGAACGGGTGTGGCCTTCGGGCTGCACCCGTTTTTTTATTAACCCGAACTGAGTGCAAGGTAAATATTGGTTCTTGGAAGTCCCAATAGTGATATTCAGTTCAAGTGATTACTAATCATGATTTTCCGTATTGGAATCGGTGAGTAATAAATAGGGAAACGTGGTAGACTTCCATAGGTAAGGCTCAGATATTTCAAGAGCTTGACATTGAGAAGTGGGCGCCGCCCGCTTTTTTTGTGTCTTTCAATAGTGTGAACCGGAGGAATGAGTTGAAGAGTGATCTGCTAATAGCGGTTGCCCAACTCGCTGCAGAGCGAAACCTGCCCCAGCCAATCGTAGTGAAGGCTGTGGAGGCTGCGCTCGCGGCTGCTTACAAGCGCGATCCTGCTGCCCAAGGGCAGGACGTAATAGTTGAGATGGACCCAAACGACGGTGACGCAACCGTTCGTACAGTCCGTCACGTTGTCGAAGAAGTTGAAGATCCGCTGATGCAGCTGACCGTCGAGGAAGCGCAGGAGCTTCAAGAAGGCGCTGTAGTCGGCGACATTATTGAAACTGGTCAGCTCGAGTACAACCCCGGCCGAATCGCCGCGCAAACTGCCAAGCAGGTCGTAATGCAACGGCTACGTGAGGCTGAACGAGACATCGTATTTGAAGAATTCATCGACAAAGAAGGTGAAGTACTCACCGCTACTATTCAGCGAGTTGAATCACGCTGGGTAACTGTCGATCTTGGTAAGGCCGAGGCAGTTATGCCGCCTGCCGAGCAATCGCCATTCGAGCGGTATCGTCCTGGGCAGCAGCTCAAATTCTTCGTAGTTCAGGTTGGTCGCACAATTCGCGGACCTGAAATCGTTGTTTCCCGAACTCACCCAGACCTTCTCCGTCGATTATTCGAAGTTGAAGTTCCTGAAATATTCAGTGGTGTGATCGAAATCAAGGCAATTGCACGAGAACCAGGCGCCCGATCTAAGGTCGCTGTTTCATCGAACCAAGAAGGCGTCGATGCTGTTGGCGCTTGTGTTGGTTTACGTGGAATTCGTATCCAGAACGTTGTAAACGAACTTCTCGGTGAGAAGATCGACGTTATTGAATGGGATGCCGACCCGGTCAAATTTATCTCAAACTCCCTCAGCCCGGCTGTTGCAGATCGAGTAGATCTCAATACCGAAGAGGAATCGGCAACAGTTCACGTTCCCGACCGCCAGCTTTCGTTGGCAATCGGCCGTGAAGGTCAGAACGCACGACTTGCTGCGAAGTTGACCAACTGGCGGATCGATATTCAGGGCACTAGCCAGGTTGTTGTTGAAGAACCAGAACCTGAAGTTGCTGAAACTGTGGCAATTGTTGACGCTGTTGCCACTGCTGAAACCGCAGCTGCTGCAACCGGTGAAACAACAACTGTGGCAGCTGAAGCTGCTGCGCCTGCTGTTACTGGAGAAGCTGCTGAAGTAGTGGAGGCACCAGCCGCCGGTGAAGTTGCAGTCGTTGATCCTAAAATTGAAGAAGAAGCTGCCAAAGCTAGTGCTGATGCAGAACTTCTTGCTCTCGAAGAAGAACTTGCTGTTCTGGAACGAGAAGAAGAAGCACGCAAAGTCGCCGCTGAAGCTGAAACACTCGATGTTTCATCTGATGATCTGTGGCAGGTTGATGGCGGTAAATCGGACTCAGCTAAAGGCACTGGCGGAATTCGATTCGCTGAAGACATCGCTGGGTTCCGTGAAACTGATGCTGGTCGTCGTGGCGGTCGCAGAGGCGGCAGTAGCGCACGAAACCGTCGCCGTTAGTAATAGAAAAATTCAGGTAGGGGCAAGATGAGTCAGATACCAAGACGAATCCCAGCCCGTACCTGCATGATTTGCCGGGAAAAACGGCATTGGAATGATCTCCTCAGGATCGTAAAAACACCTGAGGGGCAAATTGTGTTTGATAAGACCGGACGTATGGACGGTCGAGGTGCGTATGTTTGCAGCGATGCTGGGCACTGGGCTGAAAATGGCCCGAGTGATGGCATTAGCAGAGGTAGACTAAATAACGCACTCAAAACGAAAATTGATGATTCGAATGTGAAATTACTCAACCATGCAATCAATTTGCATATAAATGGGTAGTTGATCTAACAAGGGAACTAACTGGTACATGGCACAACGTCGCGGACAACGTAGCTTCAAAGGCCGATCAAGTAAACGCAAGCGCCCAGATGGTCCTGGTGGACCTGGTGGACAACGCGTGGTGGTCGAAGATAAAACTCCGCGCACGCCAGTAGCATTGCCTGCACAGGCCACTGTCGGAGAACTTGCCGAAATTCTCGAAATGAACATCGTCGACACGATCAAGGCGCTGATGCGCTTGGGTGTCATGGCGACAGTCAACGAAACCGTTGAATTTGAAATTGCTGCCAAAGTAGCCGCATCATTCGAAATCGGCGTTCTGAAGCCGAAAGACCGTGAAGATAGTCCTGCAGCCACTAAGGTAGGAGTCGACGATTCACTGACGGAAGAAAACTCTGTCCCGCGTCCACCGGTCATCACTGTTCTAGGTCACGTTGACCACGGTAAGACGACATTGCTTGACGCTATTCGTGGCGCCAAAGTTGTCGATACTGAAGCTGGTGGCATTACCCAGAGCATCGGTGCTTACCAAGTCGAGAAAAACGGCCAGATGTTGACGTTTATCGACACTCCTGGTCACGCTGCTTTTACTCAAATGCGAGCTAGTGGTGCGCAGGCTACCGATATTGCAGTTCTCGTTATCGCAGCTGATGACGGTGTGATGCCGCAGTCGCTTGAGGCTATCGATCACGCCAAAGCTGCTGGCGTTCCAATTATTGTTGCAATCAACAAGATGGACGCCCCAGGTGCCGATCTTGATCGGGCCAACGCACAGCTTGCAGAGCACGAGATCATTGTTGAATCGTACGGTGGTGACACCGTTGCGGTTCCTGTTTCTGCCCTAAAGGGTGAAGGCATCGATGAACTTCTCGAATCATTACTTCTTGTTGCTGAAATTCAGGAACTAAAAGCTAACCCCAACCGACCTGGTATCGGCGTAGTTATCGAATCCCACATGGATCGATCTCGTGGCGCTGTTGCTTCGGTACTGGTGAAATCTGGAACGGCAAAGATCGGCGACAACATCGTTGCTGGTATGTTCCGCGGCCGTATCAAGTCTATGACTGATGGTTTCGGGAAAATTGTGACCGAAGCTGGTCCATCTACTCCAATCGAAGTACTTGGCCTAAACGGCACACCAGCTGCTGGTGATCAGTTCGATGTTGTTGCTAACGATCGGGCGGCTCGTAATCTTGTGACCACACGAGAGCGTCTTGCATCGAAACGCAAGGACACCCGAGCAGCAACGACGATGGCTGAAGTTATGCGACGTGTTCAGCAGTCGGGATCTAAAGAACTTCTGGTTGTTATTAAAACTGGAACTCACGGTTCGATCGACGCTGTTCAGCGTGCTGTCGAGCAGGTTTCCAATGACGAAGTACAGGTTCGTGTGCTTAGTGCCGCATCTGGCGCTATCAACGAAGCCGACATACTTCTTGCTTCAGCTTCGCATGCAATGGTTATGGGATTTGAAACTTCAGTCGAACCGGGCGCACGTCGTCAGGCTGATGCTGAAGGTATCGCAATCCGAACTTACGACATCATTTACAACCTCATCGACGAAGTTGAAGACGCTGCTCGTGGATTGCTCGAACCAGAACGCAAGATGGTTATTACTGGGCACGCAAGTGTTCTGGAAGTATTCCAGCACGGTAAGCGTGAACAGATTGCTGGTGTCCGTGTTACCGATGGAAACCTCAAACGAACAGGTCGCATGCGTGTGATCCGTGGTGGTGAAGAAATCTTCGACGGTGCTATTACCTCAATGCGTCACCTGAAAGACACTGTTCGTGAATTGGCGAACAACTTTGAGGGTGGTCTTATGATCGACGGCTTCCACGAATTCCAGGAATCTGACGTTCTCGAAGGCTACGAGATTCAAGTGACCCGACGATAACCGTTTAACGGTTTTAGCTGGTCGCCGTTTACTCGCTGATTATGCGGGGATGGCTACAGGAGTTACGTAAGCATTGGATGAGAGACGTGGCGGACGAATTAACCACACGATTCAGCGCGAGCTTGGAACACTGATCGAAGGGCTCAGTGACCCGCGCTTGTCTTCGATGGCATCGGTGACAGGCGTTGAAGTGAATCGAGACCTTTCGATGGCGAAGGTGCACATTAGCGTTCTAGGCACTGACCAGGAACGTGAAGACACTCTAGAAGCGCTTCGTTCTGCAGCAACGCGACTGCGAATGGAAATTTCACAGCGAATCGTTATTCGTAAGATGCCACGCCTGTCGTTTTTCGCCGATGACACGATGCAGACTGGTGCCGATATGGACCAACTGATCGACAAAGTGTTGGGCGAAGATAGCCGACGACACGCTGACAGAGACGGCAGTTGACGGACGAGCCTCAGAACGTGGTGCGTACGGGGTTTAGTGCTGGCGGCTATCTGAATATCAATAAGCCGCAGGACTGGACGTCTACTGACGTCGTTCGAAAGCTCAAGGGCATTACCCGAGCCAAGAAGATTGGCCACGGCGGTACTCTCGATCCTTTGGCTACGGGAGTGCTTCCAATTTGTGTGGGTTCAGCAACTCGCTTCGCCGATACCGTTCTACTAGGCACGAAGTCGTACCGCATCACAATGGTGCTTGGCTCATCGACCAACACCTACGATTCGACTGGCGACGTTACGGTTGAAGCTGAATGGTCGAATGTAACCCGAGAAGATGTTGTTGCTTCGCTCGACAGTTTCAGAGGTAAGTTCGATCAGATCCCTCCGATGTTCTCAGCGTTGCATCACAACGGCAAGCGACTCTACGAACTTGCTCGAAAGGGTATCGAAGTCGAACGGCCGCCACGACCGGTAGAGACTATGAGTCTCGAAGTCATCGAGTTCAATGCACCTGAAGTGGTCATCGATGTTGAATGTGGACACGGGTTTTACGCTCGAACACTGGTACACGATATCGGCGAGAAGCTAGGAACGTACGCTCACCTAACGGGTCTTGTGCGTACACACGCAGGAGCGTTCAAGCTCGAAGACACTGTGACCATCGAGCAGGTCTCTGCGGCCGCTGAATCGGGAGACTGGCGAGATATTGCCATGCCGATCGACACTACGCTTCAGCACTTGCCAAAAACCACGCTAACGGAATCATTCGTTGAGATGGTCAAATACGGTCGACAACTTTCAGAAGACGATATCGGTAAGCCTGGTGAATACGAAGCTGGTGATCGAATTCGAGCTTACGCACTGGATGGCGAACTTCTGGCGATTCTAATATTCGAGCCAGAAAAACTTGGTTGGCGACCCGAAAAAGTACTGGCTGCAATTTAGCCAACAATCCACATGAACAGCAATTCATGGGGCAGAACTAAACTAGTTCTTGCTATAGTCGAATCCAGATATTTTTGTAAATATGGTTCGTAGCAAATCCCGCTTCAAATAGATGAACGCTAGTGTTCATGCCACGTAAGAGATTCCAAATTGCACGATAGCCCGCTGGCAGTTGTAGCCGAATTAATCCTCCTTCTGTCGATAATCCTTGTCGCCGCAAAAGTTGGTGGAGAAGTTTCAGAACGATACCTGAAAATTCCACCTGTTCTCGGTGAACTCGGTGCTGGAATTCTGATCTCACCATTCTTACTCGGTGGCATTCATTGGTTCGGTGGCGGAGCGATATTTGAGTTACCGCATGATGGCGGTGGATTGCCCGTAGAGCCACAGCTGTTCTTCGTCGCTCAGTTAGCAGCTGTAGTGCTGCTGTTCGAGGCTGGGCTCGAAACAGATCGTGAACAGTTCATGAAGTACGTTCGCCCTGCAACCGCTGTTGCTGCGGGTGGAGTGATTCTGCCGTTCTTGATGGGATTCGCTGCGACTGTTCTTCTCGGATTCGCCGATATGGATTCAATTGAAGGCATGATTCCGGCACTGTTCGTTGGCGCGATCATGACAGCTACATCGGTGGGTATCACTGCCAGAGTGCTGGCAGATATCAGGCGACTTGATTCACCGGAAGGTGTGACGGTGCTCGCCGGAGCAGTAGTCGACGATGTTCTCGGAATAATCATTCTCGCGATCGTCGTTGGTATTGCTGAAGAAGGCGAAGTTACCGCTGGGTCGATTGGTCTTATATTCCTTAAAGCAGTTGGATTCTGGCTTGGACTACTGGTTCTCGGCTCGCTCGTATCAAAACAAATCTCACAGGTGGTTTTGTGGTTCAAGAGCGCTGGCGGGGCGCTAGTACTCGCTCTGGCTCTGGCGTTTATTGCTTCAGCGGTCGCCGAGATTTACTTCGGGCTTGCAATGATCATTGGTGCTTACACAATGGGACTTGCTCTCTCTAGCACCGAATTGAAGCACCACGTCGAAGATTCGATGCGTTCGGTAAACAATTTCCTTGTTCCAATCTTCTTTGTAGTCATCGGTATGCAGGTCGATTTCTCAGCGTTCGGCGCTGGCGATACATCGCTCATGTCAGCGGTGATCTTCGCCGTGGTTCTTACAGTCTTCGCTGTTATCAGCAAGCTCATCGGTGCTGGTGTTCCAGCGCTTTTTGTTGGTTTCAATCGAACTGGAGCCACTCGAATTGCGCTCGGCATGTTGCCACGTGGTGAGGTTGCGTTGATCATCGCTGGTATTGGTCTCTCATCGGGAGTGATCGGTAACGATATTTTCGGTGTAGCGATCGTCATGACAGTTATCACGACAGTAATCGCACCGGTGTTCCTGATACCAGCCTTCAAGGGTGGAAGCGGACTAAAGAACCCACCGAGTGACGAGACTGAAGTCGAAGCCGTGACTGACTCAGAAGAGTAGAACGCAGCCTCGGCTGTTTATGTATGATTCTGGCTGTGTCGCCATTTGTTCGATCGTAAAAATCTGAGTGGGAGCTTTCACATGAGTGATCATAATTTCGAACAGGTGATTACGACTGAGGAAGAACTCAGGGCGATACTCGGGCATCCGTCTCAGCGGGCCGCCGAGAAAGTGATCGATCACATCGATGATCACTGTGCCGCGCTAATCGCACATTCACCGTTTCTCGTAATCGCCTCTGCTGATAGCAATGGCAACATGGACATGTCGCCAAAGGGTGACCCTGAAGGCTTCGTAAAGCTGCTCGACGAAAAGACCCTGGTAATTCCAGATCGACTTGGAAATCGTCGTGGTGACACGTTCTCCAACATCATCCAGAATCCTAAAGTCGGTTTGTACTTTTTAGCACCGGGTTACCGTGAAACTCTACGAGTAAGCGGCACGGCTCAAATCGTCCGTGATACGGCGCTTCTGGAATCGATGTCGATGAAAGGCAAAGTTCCAACGCTTGCCCTAGTTATCACCGTTGAGAATGCCTTCTTCCACTGTGCCAAGTGCGTTATCCGATCCGGCTTGTGGGAACATGAAAAATGGGCCAGCATCGATGGCATTCCATCGTTAGCTGAAATCCTGATAGATCATTCGAGCATCGATGATCCCGTCGAAGAGATTCAAAAATCTCTCGACGATGCGTACGTAAATAACGTCTACTAGATTTCGTACCGCTCGAACCAGAAGTCCTCTCCCAAAGGGAGAAGGAACTGCCCCAGCCAATTTAGCTGTACGCCACTTGGCAGAATCCGTGATTGCAGTAGCCGTTGGGATTCTTTGCTAAATACTGTTGATGCTCTTCTTCGGCGTAGTAGAACTCGCCAGCCTCAGCGATCTCGGTCGTGATCTTGCCAAAGCCGGTCTCCGTTAGCTTCACCTGATAGTTCGCCATGCTCGACTTCGCCGCCTCGATTTGAGCGTCGGTCGTTCCGTAAATTGCTGTTCGATACTGGCTACCTACGTCGTTGCCCTGACCCATGTATTGAACAGGGTCATGATTCTCCCAGAACACCTTGAACAAAGTTTCGTAATCGACCTTAGTCGGGTCGAACACAACTAACGCTGCCTCGGTATGCCCAGTGCGTGAAGTGCAAGTCTCGCCGTAAGTAGGGTTTGGCGTCGTGCCACCGCTGTAACCGGCCGCTGTCGTGTACACGCCGGGTACTTCCCAGAAGAGTCGTTCAGCACCCCAGAAGCATCCCATGCCGAAGATGATCGTTTCCATCTCTGCAGGGAACGGCGGCAACATCGAACTGCCGTTCACGAAATGCTTCCCAGTGATCTGAATCGGAGTCGTTCGACCCGGAAGGCAATCTTCGGGTGCTGGTACTCCGGCAGGTTCGGTTCGAAAGAAATTCATATATTTAGCTCCTAAGACCTAGTACGGATCTTGCCGCTGTTGCGGTTTCCGTTACTTGCTCGATGGTTCCCATTCCAAACATCACAGACTCCACGCCAACATCGTTGAAGACGTACTCGAACGCCTTTTCACCAAGATACCGACCACCCGCCATCGGCTTGATAGCAATAACCGGTTTGTTGGTATTTCGCACGGCGTCGACGACTCGGTCTTGTGTCGGAAACATGTACATGCCGGGTTCGTTCACAGGCACTATGTATCCATCGAAATCGATGCCTTGTTCTTCGATCAGCGGAATCGTTATACCCGCGTGGTGGACGCTAGATATCACGGTGTCGAATCGACCTCTGAGGAAGTCGAGATATTCCTGAATAAGATCGAACCTTCCAACCGCTGCCAGTAGATCGATCTCGGCTCCGGGGTCGGCAACGAAAATCTTGCACCCGGCGAAGAATCCAAGATATTGCTCTAACGTGGCGTAGTCGATTTCGAATTTTTCTGCGTCAGCCTTGCTGTAAGGCTTGACCGTCTTTGGCGTCACGAGATTATCGAGAGTTCCGCCGACGGTGTATTCGAGAATTTTGTCTTGCTTGATCTGCGCTAGGTATGCATCTTCGCCGACGGCATCGAGGTCATATCCGAACAGTGTCGAGTGCGCACGTTCGGAATAAGAGACGATATCGCCGTCTATCGTGATCGGAATGAGAATGTAGGCAAGAAGGCCGATATCGACTTTCAGCCGGCGTTCCGTCTCCCAGATCGCCTGCAAGTGAAGACGATTTAGCTCCGGGTTCATGTGATCGACTTGAGCAACTGATAACCCGAACTTTTGAACTGCGTGTGCAATCACATCGGCTACCGGGTTCACTTCGCCGAATAGTTTCAGATTTTCGGCATCACGTTTTTCGTCTTGATACGAAACACCGTCGAAAGGATGAATGCCCATCGATAGCCGCGGGAAGTCAATCTTGCCTAATGGGGTAGTCGGGATTGATTGGACTCGACTGTGGATGGACATTGTTGACTCTTGCTTGTGATCACGTGGTTGATTGGTGAACCACGATTGTAATCTTTACGAGCAGAAAGATGGAACTTAGGTTAGTGTTTGTCGAATCAATAAAGAAGTCGCTAGGAGAGTGCTCGATGGAAAATTACATACCAAGCAAAGCCGCCTGGGTCAGAGATCAAGTCGAGCTAATCGAACGCACTAACGGCGCTGAAGGCACGACCCTAAAAGA
>Ga0302134_10001882_pt1 | contig 10035 bp, 10 predicted proteins | sample CB9_SCM_MG_FD_203123 | JGI IMG/M metagenome (GOLD analysis project Ga0302134, IMG submission 203123) | Marine microbial communities from Western Arctic Ocean, Canada - CB9_SCM | ecosystem: Environmental > Aquatic > Marine > Oceanic | place: Canada: Western Arctic Ocean | collected 2017-09-19
ACGTAAAAACCATGCTCACGGTAAGCATCAAGAATATCCTCAGCTAGGCGACCGTTGTCATCAAAGCGCATCGCACCACGGTTACCAAGTGCAATCGCGCGAGCACGGCCATCGCGGTAATATTCGTCCCATGGGATAGGCAGGTTTGTTTCGCTCATACGCTCACATTACCATTTCCTAACTGAGGAAACAGCCGCCGTTGGCGTCATAAACAAGTAACTACACCCCGAGAACCTGGAGTAAATCTGGATGACTGAATTTCAAACACAGTTCGATTCACCGGAAGACGCTTATCTGGGTTTCTTTGCTGCTGACGCCTCACAGATCGCCGAGGCCTGGGCTGCAGTCATGAACTACCCACACGCTCGGGTTGCTGCATCCGGGGCTTCAGACTTCTTCGAGACACCCAAGGCGTATGGAGATGCTGCCAATGTCGACTGGCCCAGCACAGTAAAGACGGGTTGGGTAAGAACCCGGGGGCGGGAAACGACCCGACTGCATGACTCTGCCACCAAAGTTCATCTAGTCGGCGGATGGATACGCCTAAACGCTGACGATGAACCCATTCGCTGGAATTGGGTCACCTATATTGTCACTAAACCGGCCGGATCTTGGGGCATCCAGGCACGGTTTGCTCTAGGCGCAGACGGCGGCGGCGATGACCAAGAAGCTGCCGAACAGGCTGCCAAGGCGGCAACCAGCAAAGTGCATCAGTATTACGAAGCATTACGAAACAACGACAGCAACGCCTGCGCGGCGCTCTGTCGGTACCCACTGATGGACGTCGGTGTTGGGGAAGTTACCCAAATCAACGATGCCGTGACTATGGCGCAACATATTAGTCCAGGACAAATCAACAATCTGGATATCAGCGCGACACAGTCTGGTCCTGACGGCGTTAATGTAGCGGTTACTCCCGACTATAGTGACGGTCGGCAAGAACAGTCAATTATGGTAGTCGGCCATGAGGGTGAAAACTGGCAGATAGCCGGGATATCGACAATGCCCGAGTCACGTTAAATAGGAATCAGTACCTCAACTACAACTTTACGTTTTTACGAACATAATAATTATCGAATTCTTCTTCATGGGTTTTAACGAAACCGTGTGACAAATAGAAACCATTAGATCGACTACCCTTTAATGCACCCAATCTAATCTCCTTCCCGAGATCACACCCTTTCTTAATAATCACAGCGAGTAGCCTGGCGCCGACATTCTTACTTTGGAAATCTGGATGAACATACAAGTGATCAAGGTAGAGCCAGCTGGATTCTTCTTTAAGGACATAAAACGCCACCAGCTCGCCATCAATCATGGCTTTTTTTGTTAAGGCTGGATCAAAACCAGACAAAAACCGTTCTCTCGCACGAATAGGATCAAAACGCCTCAGAGCTTCTAAGCTTTCTCTGATCGCTAACACTCTATAGTTCTGCAAGAGATTCAGCATCACTTGGATTTACGTCGATTATTTCCATATTAAAAAAGCTAACCGCCTTCGTTACCCAGGTTATAGGTCTATCGTGGGTTACCAAAAATGTCCACTTCGTCGTACCTGAGCCAGGACTTATCGTAACCGTCAGGTCGATCGAATTGATTCGGCGTTGCCCATTCAGGTTTGATGGAATCATCATAGTCACTAGGTAGATCGCCTGCAGTCCGTTTCGACATCTCGTCGTGAAGCACCTCCATTACGCTGCCTAGCTCTGGTCCAAAAGGCCCTTTTTCAGACAACGTAAAATTCATCGGACGACGGCCTGTATCCTTGTCAGGGCCCAAGGCAACCTTGCTGTATTCCTCCAGTTGCTGTTGCTCCTCCTCGGTCAACACCGCGTTCACCGTGCGACCCGCTGGAACCACTGGCGTATACAGTCCCATACCCTGTAAGTCTGCCGGTTCCAACGCTTCGGGCAACGGACCCGCGCCCACGGTAACGTTGCCACGATCACAGCGCACCCAGAACCCACCATAGGAACCATCCGGGAAAGCGTACCCCGGCGTATCAGTAAATACTTCGGAAAAAGTGTATTCAATGTTACTGAGCTGGTCTCGATACTTTTCAGCACGGGTACTGACAACATAGCGCGCGGTGGTCGCCCACTCTTGTGTCATGAAGACAAACCGCGGCATGGTCAAAGGCGCCATAGCGTCATGAGCTGAACGGAAAAAAGCCTTTATTGCCGGATCGATTGGCTTCTCGCCTGCGGTTTCCCACCGGGACAATGTACCCAGCCGACCAATGGCTGCGGCCACCACCTTAGGATCATGTCCGTGGTATTGCACGTGGGCGAGGTTACTCAGTATGGAATGGTCGCCCTGAAGTTTGAAGTCACACTCGCTGTCAGGCAGTTCCCCCGCCGCGACGCTGACTGAGCCGTTATCAATGGTCATGTTCATCGCCAGCTTTGGGCCTACGTGTAGGAAAGCCGGTGCGTTGTGTGCCACCTCACAGTAGACAAACTGCTTGCCTGCCAACGAGTCGGACCGTAATTCAGCCAATCGGGTCAGATGCTTCTGTGCAGCGCCAATCCATTCTTCAGAGAGATAAGAGAACTCGCCAATTCCATCGGCCATAGCGGTGACGAGATCTGATGTTATACCCATTGCGTTACCTTCGTTGTGCGCGGAGTAATGACAATATAGCAAGCGACAAGCTGCCTCGAAAGTTGGCGCTGCCATTAGGGCAATCAAGCCGGTGACCTTGGCTTTGAAGTAGAACGCTTACTTCTTGGCACAAACAGGCTGATGAGGTAGTGTTCCACTGCAGCGGCTACCCTGGCCGCAAGGGAGATGTGCTTGGACAACAGCAAGCGAGTGTCCGGGCTTCCCGGTCGCGTTATCTTGGGGTACGGCGTCGGCAATTTTGCCTTTGCGTTCCTCGGGCTGGTCGTTGTCGTCAATCTACAGTTTTTCTATACAGACTACGTAGGGCTGGGAGCTGGCCTCGTGGCCTGGTCATTGCTCTTCGCCCGACTGTTTGACGCGGTCACCGACCCATTAATCGGCTGGGTCTCAGATCATACCAATACCCGAATCGGCCGACGGCGCCCGTGGATCATTGGCGCTTCCATACCACTGGCTTTTGCTTTCTATTTTCTCTTCACACCACCGGTAGTCGCTGACCCAGCCCAGAGCCAGGGTTACCTGCTGTTTTACATGTTGACCTGCTACATCCTGGTGTACTTCATCTGGACCATCGGGGCGGTTCCCTACTACAGCCTCGGCGCAGAGTTGACCGACGACTATCACGAACGTGTGAAGGTGATCGCTGTTCGAGAAATGTGCGCTCTGATTGGCCTGCTGATGGCAACCATCATCCCCGCATACCTGATTTACAAGTTCGGCGGTCTAGAAGGTTATTCATTGATGGGGGGGATTCTCGGTGCCGGTGCCGCGCTGTTTCTACTAATCTCGGGTCTGGTTTCCAGAGAACGTACCGAGTTCAGTGGTCGGGAGTCTATGAGCCCTTACGTCGGCTGGATTACCACCTTTCGCAATGAACACTTCCGTCGACTCCTCGTGGCATTTTTCTGCAGCGCAGTCGCAGGGGCTATACCCGCGACCTTAGTGATCTACGTATCCGTTTATATCATTGGCACGCCCGCGTGGTGGACTGAAACGGTTCCCGGCTGGATGCCAACCTGGTCCTACTATCTGCTGCTGTATTTTACCTCGGGTATCTGTGCACTGCCGTTTTGGAATCGGGCCGCGGTCTGGTGGGGCAAACGCAATACCTGGGCAGTCGCTATTTCCCTTGCAGCGATGAGCAGTGCTGCCTGCTGGTGGTTGCAGGCGGGCAGCGTTGGGTATTTTTCCGTTTTGCTGGTGCTCGGGGGTATTTCCTTCGGCAATTATCTGACCCTGCCGCCGTCAATGGTTGCTGACATCATTGACCATGATGAAGTTTTAACCGGGCGCCGCAGAGAAGGTGGTTATTTCGCGATCTGGGCCTTCGTGACCAAGCTTGGTGCTGCGGTAACGGGATTTATCGCCCTTCAGGTGCTCGAGCACGTGGGTTATGTTCCCGGAGTCCCGCAAACTGAAACCGTAAAAACATGGATGCTCTGGATGTATTCCTGGTTTCCCGCGCTGCTCTACATGATGTCTTTGATTGCCTTATTTCGTTTCGACTTTTCTGCCGAGGACCTGTCAGATGCGCAGGCTAAGATCGGTCGGGCGTAGGACTCCAGCCGTCGACCATTCGCTTGCAAGTCCTCTGTTTGCCAGCCGCCTTCATTAACCATGGGTGATACAGTGGTTAAGTTCAATTTGAATCTGAACTGGCAAGTTCTACTTTCAGTTTCAGTCCCAACCCCCGCAATACTTTGGTGAAAGTCGATAACTTGGGATTGCCGGTTCTGGACAGCATTTTATACATACTTTCCCGGCCAAGCTGGGTACGCGCCGCCAAGCCAGCGACACCATCTGCCTGTGCCTCAGTGATATTTCTTAAAGCCATTAGTACGGTAGCGGTATCACCATCTTCCAGCGCCTCACTTAGATACTCTGCTGCAACTTGAGAGTCGCGCAGCTGTTCGTTATGGGTCTGTCTCACATTACGTACCATGATCATGTCTCCGACGTGATGTATTCCAAAATTCTTTCGCTTTTCTGATGTCACGCGACTGGGTGGATTTATCGCCGCCACATAGCAACAAATACGTATGCGGTTTTACCTTGCCGTAATACACACGATAACCTGGCCCGTGGTGTATTCGCAGCTCACTAAGTCCGTCGCCAATCGGCTCGACATCCCCGAACAGACCCAACTCCATTTTGTCTACCTGCAGAATGATCTTCGCTTTCGCTCTCGGATCTCTCAGCCTTCCCATCCACTGAGCATATGGACTGTTGCCCCTTTCATCCATGTATTCGTTAATTACGTTCATGTATATTGTATCCTTAAAGATACACAAAACAACTAGTCCAATAGGCAGCTTTCCGAATCAACTTGAGGAAATACATCCAGGCTGCCCACCCGTCACCGACACGTGAACGCCACGCTGGACGAGGTGTTGCGCGATGACTTTATTCCATGAGCATATGCCAGGAGGTAGCTTCCGGGTGTCGGCTATTACCCTTGAATTGTGTAGGAAATGAACCTGAACCCATTTACCAGACTCATGGCCGCGACTCGGTGGCTTCGACCCCACGCGACACGACGGCATCCGGTACTACCGGTTATGTCCAGGCCACTGGAAGGAGTCACAATGACTAAGGTTGACACTATCTAAGAAGGCGAGTTTGATATCAGTACAGTGATCTTAACGATCTAGCAATGCAACTTGGAGCATAGCGTGGACAAGCAATGTCTATCACACCAGCTGACCGATGAAGAAAGGGCAGACTTTGAAGCTCAAGGCTACCTGATTATCAGGAATGCGCTACCCAAGGATATTGTATCCAGAGCTAAAGCGGCACTGGATAAGGTCGAAGCGAAACACAGGAAACAGCATGGGCTCACGTCTGACGAGCACATGAACCATCTTGATGCGATTGGTGAAGATGACGTGCTACTGGAGCTGCTCGATTGGCCTACTACATTCCCCAAAGTCTGGGGCGCGCTCGGTCCATATATTCAGCTATACCACTCTCACTATATAGTGACCCCGCCATTGCCCGAAGGCCGCGAGAAAAAGCGACTTGGCTGGCACCAGGATAGTGGCCGATTGAACAACGATATCGAAAGCGACCCCAGGCCACGCATCTCTGTCAAAATTGGATTTTTCCTGACCGACGCGTCGAAACCGGGCCGTGGGAACTTTCATGTGTTACCCGGTAGTCACCTCAGCAACACGCTTCCGACAGAAAGTTCAGAAGCAATATCAGTACTGGTGTCCGCTGGAGACGCGGTCATGTTCGATCGTCGAGTCTGGCATGCAGGCTCGCAGAACTTTTCCGAGATTACCCGCAAGGTGCTGTTCTTCGGTTACAGCTATCGCTGGCTGAAACCGCGAGATGACATGACCGTCGAACACTATATGGAGCGCTCCGATCCCATCCGCCGACAGCTGCTGGGGGCAAGTCCAACCGGCGGTTTCGGTTTTACATCTCCAGAGGATGAGGACATCCCGCTTAAACAATGGCTGGAACGTCAGGGAATCCTGCCTGGGGCGTAGCAGCGGGTACCACAGGTTGGCTATTGTAATTTTCTTGCAAAGATAAGTTGCCTGGGTTGAATGTTATGCCGAATCTTGGCTATGGTAACTGTCCCCCTTCCTTACGAGCGAGACCATGGAAAGACTATTAATTGTTGTAGCCTTCTTCCTTGTTGCTTCCTGCAGCACTTCTGTAACCAACGTAGGCGATGCCGAAAGTAACGGCCAGATGACGAAATCTCAGGAACTGCCCCGTGGGAATCCGGAAGCAGTGGGCATGTCCTCTGACGGACTTAATAAGATAGACGAACTGGTGCAACAATATATAGAGGATGATCGCATTCCAGGCGCTGTTATTGGTGTCATGCGACGTGACAAAGTTGTCTACCTGAAGGCTCATGGAATGCTTGAAGACAATGAACCCATGCCCGAAGACGCCATCTTCATTATGGCATCCTCTGCCAAGCCGGTGATTGGTGTGGCGACGTTGATACTGGTTGACGATGGCCTGATCAGTCCAATGGACCCGGTATCCAAATACATCCCTGAATACGCGGAACTTCAGGTAGCGGTTCCATTAAAGCCTGCCAGCTCCCAAAAGATGTCCAAAACCAAACCGAACAGCAACAATAAGTCCAAGAACAAAGGGAATATACCAGCATATCGGCTTGAGCCGGTGAACCGTCCTCTGACTATTCACGATCTGCTGACACACACTGCCGGTGTGGGAACCAGAGGAGGACTGGCGTCAATCATCGCAAAAGACAGAGCCAAGCCATCAGACACACTGGCTACCTGGGTTCCCAGAATGGCAGCGAGGCCCCTGGATTTTCAACCAGGAACTCGCTCAGCATACAGCCCGAATGACGGGCTAAAAGTGGTGGAGCGTATTATCGAGATCGTCTCGGGCATGCCGTTGCACAAGTTCATACAGTCGCGCATCCTTGACCCTCTGGACATGAAGGATACGCACTTTGATGTACCTTCAGACAAACTCTACCGAATGCCCAGCAGGTATCGCAGCAAAGCTAAAGGTGACGGTAAAGTCCTCGGAGAAGAAGACTTAAGCGCTTATGTCTCTGGTGCCGGCGGCCTGTTCAGTACGACACGCGACTATCTGCGTTTTCAACAGATGCTGTTGAATGGCGGAACCTTGTTTGGTCATCAAATCCTCAAACCTGAAACCGTTGCCATGATGACAACCAATCAGGTAGGGGATCTCCATACCAAAGCAGCCAAGGGAGGTCCTGGTTTAGGTAAGGGTTATACAAGTGGCATCACGTTAGACCAAAATATAGCCAGAGGTGGTCGAATAACAGGTTCATACGGGTGGGGTGGTGCAGCGGGCACAGTTTCGTGGAACACGCCATCTGAGAAACTGGTGGTAGTGTATATGGGCAATCCACGATCGGGGGGTCTGCCAGGCAAACTTACCCCAATTATTCAGGATGCGATCATCGACAACAATTAGTACTCAAATGGTGAACGAACGATGACAAGAGAAGACGCCTTTTACCTGTGTCGCAACACAGCGGGTGAGTTGATAAGTGGTCGCGATGGCGCGGTCTGTCTGTCTTCCGTCGCAAGTGATGAATGCCTGTGGCGCATGGTAGGCCAGCGGTTACATTGTGCGGTTAGTGACCTGTCACTGGCGCTGACGGCACTAAATCTCGAGCAAAAAACCTGTGAAGTGAGTGAAGTCTCTGGGGCATTAGTGCTGCAGCAGGGACCTTCCCGCCTGCCCTCGGAACTTCTGGCGGAACTTCAGAGCCAGGGGTTTACCATTTTAGATAACGTAATGGACGCTGAGAAAATTGCTCAATTTAAGGAGCGCGCAGCAGCGACGCGAGCGAGCAACCATGCCGATGAGACGCCAGGCGATGGGTTTTTCTGGATGATGGATGGTCTCTCATGGTCGCCGGAGCTTTGCCGCGCCGTCACCCATCCGGTGGCCCTGTGGATGATGCAGCAATACTTGTCTACAGAAGAGATTCACACCTGTCATCAACCTGTCATTACGACGGCGAAACCAGCAGACAGTCTATTGGGTACTTACCCGGAAGGTGGCTGGCATAGTGACTACCCGTATCATCCTGGGGTTTTTCCCAACGATTACTGGCCAGAGACCACGCACTTTGGGGTCCAGTTTAATATCTGTATCAATGCCTTCGAGGCAGACAATGCCGCGACACAGTTCGTACCCGGATCACATATCCTCGGTAAGGGACCACCCAGTGAGTTCAATGAAGGGGGAACCAGAATGGGCGAAGGTATCCATCAAGATGTACGGCAGTATATTGCCCCGGCCGGCGCTGCACTGATCTATGACTCAAGAACCTGGCACCGCGCCTGCTACGAACTGAACGTCTGTGGGAAAGACCGGATCGCCATTCTAAACGCCGTCACACCAGCCTGGGTTCGGCCAATGATAGATAAAGAACCCGTCAAGCAGCTGTATGTTGATTCTGACATTCCTGATGCACTAACGGAACGAGAGCGCCGCGATATCAAGCGTCTTTTTAACAGTTCGTTGCTGCCAACACCTGAAGGTATGCCGCAGTTGTCGGATCGGGTAGCGAAGCGGATTGAGCCTCTTGCTAGAATGGGCAAGTAACCAGGGACTTTTCGCTCTATGAATATTAACTTAAGTAGTTTGAGTTTACTCAAACCGGAATCCGTTGGCATGTCCAGCGACAAGCTATTCAGCCTTGATGAGTTGCTACTGAGACATGTGGCACGGGGGAATATTCAGGGCGCAGTGGTAGCCGTGAGTCGTCAGGGTAAACCGGTCTATTTTGCGGCACACGGTGTATCAGACAAAGGCACCAATGCACCCATGCAACCCGATGCCATGTTCCAAATGGCGTCCTCGACAAAAGGCGTGCTGGGTGTCGCTGCCATGATTGCGATGGAACGAGGCCTGATCAGCCCAGATGACGAAATTCAGAAATTTATCCCGGGATTCAAAGACATTGCAGTCGCTGTCCTTAAGAATCCAGCCCACAAAGATGTGAGCCCTAAACTGATTTTGGCACGGCCGGCGAACAAAGGACCGGGCCTGCTGTTTAGAGCTATCAGTACGCTGCGAGCGAAATATACAAATACCTATCTTCACGTACCGCCCCATCGAATAGTGCCGGCCTGTCACCCAATCACCATTCACGACCTGTTGACCCACACTGCCGGGCTTGGCACCTACGGATTAGGCGCTGCGGTGTCTGAATGGGCTGTATGGGAAAAAGGTGGATTCCATCTGAAGGAAGATTCTCTTGCCTCCTATATTGAGAAGGTATCCGCAGGACCGCTCGATTTTCAGCCCGGCACTCGATGGATGTATAGCCCGAGCGTCGGCCTGGATGTCGTTGCTCGCGTCATTGAGATAGCTGCCGACAAACCGATTAATGAATTTGTGCAGGAGAACATCTTCGACCCGCTGGATATGATCGATACCCACTGGAATGTTCCGCCTGAGAAACATCATCGTGTGGTGGTGGTTAAGAAGGATCCAGGCAACTGGAAGCAGGAGACCTCCTACTTTTCTGGCTCTTCAGGACTCATCAGCACGGCAAGGGACTACCTGCATTTTGAGCAGATGCTGCTTGATGGTGGTGAATTTTCCGGACGAAGGATTCTTGAAGAAAGTTCAGTGCAATTGATGAGCACCAATCAGGCGGGTGACCTCTATAAACAATCGGATAAAGGCAGGTCTGGCGGAGAAGGCTTTGGTTACACCGGCGTTATCACGCAACTGCCAGAGAAGGCTGTGATTCCAAAAAGTGTGGGCGCATTCGGGTTCCAGGGCGCCGCCGGGACGACGTCCTGGTCTGAACCAGCACGGGACCTGGCGGTGGTCATTATGGTTCAACAACTAACAACCGACCTTGCCCGCGATGTCTCAGTAGTTATTCGTGATGCTTTTCTCGATTAAACCATATTG
>Ga0302134_10001908_pt1 | contig 9975 bp, 9 predicted proteins | sample CB9_SCM_MG_FD_203123 | JGI IMG/M metagenome (GOLD analysis project Ga0302134, IMG submission 203123) | Marine microbial communities from Western Arctic Ocean, Canada - CB9_SCM | ecosystem: Environmental > Aquatic > Marine > Oceanic | place: Canada: Western Arctic Ocean | collected 2017-09-19
ACCGACTGCTCAGCCCCGAGAACTCGTCGCTCTGGATGGTCCGAATCGATGCCGTCTCGGGCTCGACGGTCCAGTTGCCGACCACCAAGGGCGACGAGGCCGTCTACATCCTCGCGGGTGAACTGGAGGTCGACGGCCAAGCGTGTCCGGCCGGTGGGACCGTCGTGATCGAGTCGGGCGCCAAACCAGCGATCGAGGTCGTCAGCGACAGCTCTCTGCTCCATATGGGTCCCCGAGATTCGCGCGTCCCGACCTGTGGTCTCAATGGGCCCATCCAGGGCCCGGCGATCCATACTCATGCCGTGGGTGCCGAGGGGTGGTACGCGCTCTCGGACGCGGAGCGGGACTCGCGTTACTACGCCGACTCCACCTGTCCGACCTGTCGACTAACCCTGCTCTACACCTCACGGTCGTCGGCCCATTGGTCGGCGACCCACAGTCATTCCGTCGATGAGCTGATCCACGTGCTCTGGGGTGAACTCCACCTCGGTAGTCACGTTGTCGGCCCGGGTGACACTCTCGCGGTAGATGCCGATCGCCGATACGGATTCCGCACGCCGGACGGGTTCGGGTTTCTGAACTACCGCTCCGATGCCTCGGCAATGACGATCGACCCTGCGGCACCCCTCATCGGCGAGGGTGCGCTGATTCACGGGTTTCAGCCTGCTGATGGCGACCGATTCGCCCCAGGTGCCATTGACTTGTCGACATACCGGCCATCAGTATAATGATTGAAAGATTCACTCCTCAGGCGCGTGCAGAGAGGAATTAGATCATGTCGCCAGATCCTTCAACAGTCTTCTTCCAGTGCATCGACGACGTCGACTGGTTGGAGCCATCTGCGGAACCAGACAAAGCCCGCCCGGCAAAGGGTAGCCAAGCCCGCATTAAGTGGATCGGCGGCGACAGTCAGACAGGGCCGTGGGTGTACTACATCGAGCATCCGGTGGGTGCGGTGGTGAAGCCCCACAGGCACAATGCGCGGCGCGTCGAGTACATCCTCGACGGAGAGATCGAGTTCTTCGCCGGGGAGGAAGCGCTCGCGATGAGTCGCGGCGACGAGACCGTGTCTGGCTCCCGCCACGGACCCGGGACGATGTCCTGGGTTCCGCCAGGCACGCTCTACGCATATCGGATCACCAAGGCCACCAAGCTGTTGCACGTGTTCTTCGAGAACCCGGTCGGGCGGACGATCCATGTCCAGCCGGACGGCAGCGACGCCTCGGAAGTCTCCCCCCAACGGAGGAATCATGAGTCCTAAGGCCGACGCACGCCCACTGCGGTCTGTGCTCTTTGTCGCCGGCAGCGATTCGGCGGATGTGGCAGCTGCGGCCGACCATGGCTCTGATGCCGTGGTCATCGACATCGAGGAGCCGCGAACACCCTTCCCTGAAGCCGAGCGGCAGCGAGCTCGAGCCCTTGTCCACGAGTTCCTTAAGTCTGCCCCGACCGGCGCCGGCGCCCCACTCTGGTTCGTGCGCGTCCAACCCATCGACAGCGGATTCACCCTCCGGGACCTCAACGCAGTTATGGCACCGGCCCTCGCGGGGATTCTGCTCCCGAAGGTGCAGACCGGCGGCGATGTGATCGCTGCCGACGCGCTATTGGATTGCGTCGAAACCGAGTTCGGCGTCGACCGTGGCTCAACGTGCATCTACCCGATCCTCGAGACAGCGCTGGGCATCCACAATGCGTTCGACATCGCCTCGGCATCGCCGCGAGTGGCGTATATGGGCGGTGCGGTCTCGCGGTTCGGCGACATCCACCAGGCTCTCGGCTTTCGTTGGACAGCAGAAGGGCGGGAGTCGCTCTACCTTCGGTCCAAGGCTCTCGTTGAGGCTCGTGCCGCTGGCGTTCGCTGGCCTATCAGCGGAATGTGGGGCGGTGACCTCGACGACGCCGCCGGGCTGCGGCGCTGGGTCGACGAGCTCCGTGACATCGGGTATCGAGGAATGATGATTGGCGACCCGAGCCAGATCGAGGTCGCTCACGAGGTTTTCACCCCGACCTCCGAAGAGATCGCGTACTGGCAGGATCTGGACCGGCTCGCGACGGAAGCCGAGGAGACGGGCACCGGACCGATCACCTACGGTGACCCGAACCAGGGCGAAGCCCACGTGGTGCACATCGCACACGTCGGCTCCGCTCGAATGAACCTCGAGTGGTCTCGGCGACTCGGGCTCCTCGATGGGTGAGTATGAAGCGACCGGTGCGGAGGCTGAGCAGTATCTTCGGGATGGCTGGTGGCGCTCCGAGAGCCTGGCCGAGATCGTCCAGCAAACAGCTCTGGCGGCTCCCGGAGCGAACGCATTCATCGGGTCTGATGGTTCCCTCACCTGGGCGCAATACGCGACGGCGGCGGCGGTCGTGGAACAGTCAGCGAAGGCACGTGGCCTCGCACGAGGCGATCGCGTAGCGGTCCTGCTGCCCGATTCGCCCGTCGTACACGCCGTGTATCTCGGGCTCGAACGCGCCGGCTACGTGACGGTTGGGATCGGGCCTCGTGCCGGCCGACAGGAGGTCGAGCATCTCGTGGGGGCGTCCGGCGCACGGGCATTCGTGAGTCCGACCGAACACCGAGAACACGACTTCGTCCTGCTGGCTGGATCCTGGATAGCGGACGGCAGGCTTGATCATCACTTCGTTGTGGATGGCACCAACGACCAGGCGACGATTGACGGGCGTCCATTGGGCGACCCGATGTCCGAGAAACCGGCATCTGCCGGCCTCCGACCCGACGAGGTCTTCCTCCTAAATTCTACGTCGGGTACAACCGGTTTACCGAAACTCGTCCGCCAGACGATGAATCGCTGGTACGCGTTCCACAAACTGGCAGTGAGTGCCGGCAACCTCAGTCCCGACGATGTCTTCATGAGTGTGATCCCGACGCCGTTCGGTTTCGGCCTCTGGACTGCGCACTTCACCCCTACCTTGCTCGGCGCTCAGTGCGTCGTGATGGAGCGATTCACGGCAAACGGCATGATCGAGGCCATCGAGCGGTTCGGCGTGACAGTTCTTTCCGCGGTGAGCACCCAATTCGTCATGATGCTCAACGATCCTGGCCTAGCGAACCACGATATGAGTTCTCTACGCGTGCTGTTCACCGGCGGTGAGGCGGTCCCAAGTGAACGGGCCGCCCGTTTCGAACATGAAACCGGGGCAGCAGTGCTCCAGTTCTTCGGCTCGAACGAGACCGGAGCGCTCAGTGCGACGACCCTGTCGGACTCGCCTGACCGACGTCACACCACGGCTGGTCGCGTGATCCCGGAGATGCAGGTCCGACTCTTTGACGAGGACGGGCTCGACGTGACGGCGTCGGGGGGTCCTGGACAGCCTGGATGTCGAGGACCAGTGACCTGCCACGGCTATCACGGTGGCGAGGGCGCCAACAACGAACTCGTACGCCCCGATGGGTGGATGTTGATGGGTGACATCGTGGAAATCGATGATGCTGGTTATCTCAGCGTCGTAGGACGCAAGTCCGACTTCATCATCCGCGGAGGAAAGAACGTCAGCGCCCAGGCTGTGGAGTCTGCGTTGCTCGGTGTGCCGCGAGTTTCCCTGGTGGGCGTGGTGGCTGCGCCGTCCGCGACCTTCGGCGAGCGTGTGTGCGCGTATCTAGTGCTTGAAGACGAGGGTTCGATCTCGCTGGAGGAGGTACGTGACAACCTACGTTCCCGCGGAATCTCGAAGGAGACCTGGCCGGAGTTCCTAGTGGTGGTGGACGAACTCCCGATCTCGTCGGGAGGCAAGGTGGCCAAGGTAGCCCTTCGTGACGATGTCGCCGAACGAGTCCGTGCGGGCGAGGTTTCCACCTGATCGAACGTGCTGACGGTTACGAGGCGGACACTTGACCCATTAACCTCTCTATCATTAGGATGATAGCCTGTAGTAGGGGTAGACACCCGACAGGACACGAAACGGAACGCCGTGACGAAGTGGACGAGCATTGCGAGCGATGACGTGGCCGCCTCTGTCGGGGCGGGGTTCCGCTCGGTTGAAGGCCAGGCAAGCAGCCGTCAACTCAGCCCGGACAACTTCTCTCTATGGCTTGTCGAGACCGATCTCAGTGATGCCGCGACGTTGAGCTGGAGCGCGCACGACAGCGACGACGCTGTGTTCGTGCTGAATGGCGAGCTTGACGTCGAGGGACAGTCGTGCCCGGCAGGCGGTGCGGTGATTGTCGAGAGGGGTGCTCGCGTGACCGCGACAGCGAAAGGCTCTACGTCCGTGGCGCACTTCGGGTCGAGAAGCCACGTGTTGGCGCCGCCAGGGCCTCTCCACGCCCCCGGGCCAGGCGGTCGGGTTCACGTAGTCGGGCCTGCCGGTCGATTCGAGTCGGGAGCTCGGGAGAACGTCAGCGCAGTGTGGTTCGCCGACGGCACGTGCGACAGCTGTCGTGTCCAGCTCTTCACGGTCGAGACTCCGGTGAGCGACGATCGTCGAGGGCGCCCCCATAGCCATTCCCAGGACGAGATCATTTACCTCATCGACGGAGCCGTTTCGATGGGCACCTACACGTTCGGTCCCGGAACCGCAGTGTCGATCCCGGCCGATGTTCGCTACGCGCTCACCGCCCAGGACGGTGGGCACAGATTCTTGAACTTCCGACGAGATGTGTCGTGGCAGATCTATGAGCTCGGCAGTGAGCCCATTATCGAAACCGCAGTGGCGCGTGGAGGTCGACCGACCGACGATGCCTGATCGGCTGGCGCGGCGGAAGGCGACATCGGACGCCCGGGGGAGTGTCCGAGGTGCGTTATCGCAACGCTCCTTTGCGGCGTACCTGGTCGGTAATACCATCTCGGGCAGTGGGACCTGGTTCCAGAACATCGCCATGACTCTTCTGGTCTACCGACTTACGAACTCGGTGTTTCTCGTGGGTGTCGTGAACTTCGCACAATTCGCGTCCGTATTATTCGTGGGTCCTGCGGCCGGCGTTGCCGCGGATCGGCACGACCGCCGCCGGCTTCTGATCGTGACGCAGTTTCTGAGTGCGACGGTGGCGGCAATGCTCGCTGTGTTGGCGTTAACTGGACACGCCACCGTTCCGGTGGTGATCGGAGCGGCGCTGGTGTTGGGGCTGGCGCAGACGTTCAGCCAGCCGGCGATGCTCGCGTTGGTTCCACAACTCGTACCGCCGGAGCATTTAACCGCCGCTGTCGCGTTGAATATCGTCACTTACAACGTCGCCCGGGCGGTCGGGCCGGTACTTGGCGCGGTTGTGGTCGGTGTTTTCGGGGTCTCCGCAGCCTTCGCGGTTAACTCGGTGTCGTTTCTGGCTATGGTCGCGGTGCTCGCGTCGATTCGCACACGGTCGTCGGTGTCGATTGTCGATCAAACTCCTAGTCGTCTGCGAGATACCGCCCGTTCGTTGCGTGCACGTCCGGAGATGGCCCGATTGTTCATCGTGGCGATTTGCGTATCTCTCACGATCGATCCGGTCACGACGCTCTCTCCGGCCTTCGCCACTGAAGTATTCGATCGGCCTGACACCCTCGTGGGGTGGATGATCGGCGCATTCGGTCTGGGTGCCGTGATCGCGGGTTTCTGGGTGTCCGGAAAACGACATGCGACCGATGGTGCGTTGAGCGCCCGGATATGGATGCTCGTGCTCGGGATGCTCGTGTTCGCTTCTGTTCCTTATCTAGGTGTCGCTCTGCTAGGGCTCGTCCTGGCCGGGTTCGGATTCATAGTGGTCTCGGCACCGGCCCTCGCACGAGTGCAGGCAGCGGCTGATGACGGCGAACTCGGGCGACTCATGGCGCTGTGGGTCATGGCCTTCACGGGAGCGAGGCCGCTGGCGAGCCTTTTCGATGGTGCGCTGGCAACTGCGACCGATGTGCGTCTCGCCACGATCGTGCTCAGTCTTCCCGGTGTGGCCGCCGCTCTGATGATGCGCCGCTTTGGATCCGCGTAAGTGATGGTCGAGGTGGTGTGAGGACCTCATGACACGCTCAGTCCTGGGTGCCTGCCTTCGCTAGGGTCTCTGCCACAGCGTGGTCGATTGCAGTTCCCTCGAAGAAGGCAGGGTTCGCGGAGGTGTGGAGTTTCACTGCGTTGCCGTAAGTGAATTCGGCGAACTGACTCTCGTCGATGAGGCCGTGTTCGACCAGTTCGAATGCTTCGACTAGGGGTTCGGTCATGTCGGGAACGTCCCAGTGCGAGATGTCGGAGCCGAAGAGTGGCTGCAGTTTGGCGTTCATCGGGTTGACATCAGTATTGAAGGCCCAGGCCACGAGGGGATCGTCGGCCTCGCACCCGAAGAAGAAGCGCGGTACAAACTTGTCGCGAATGTCTGTTGGCCCGTCGAGCCCCACCCGCTCGAATTCGTCGAGCGTCGCTGGGCGGGCGGCGGGTCGGGAGAAGTACGCCCGCACATCATCGAAGCGGGCGACGGTAGGCGCGTCGCCGTATTTCACGATAAATGCCATCAGGGCGTCTACGTCGAGGGTGTCAGGATCGAGTTGGCCGATTTCGTTTCCGTTCCGCTTCTCCCAGTGACCGATGAGGTCGGCGTAGAGGGAGCATGCCCATGCGACGCCGCCCTCGAGGAATCCCACGCGTAGGTCAGGGAATCGATGTGTTACGCCGCCCAGGAACAACGACTTGCACAGAGATTCGTGCATCGCTGCGAGTCCACCGACGTGGTTGTAGACATAGTTTGAGACTGAGCGGGTGGTGCGGTGGGCCTGGAGGGAGCTGTGGGTCACCGGGCTGATTCCTAGACGTAGGCAGGCAGCCCAGAACGGGTCATAGTCGTAGTCGCTGTCGATCCCGAAGGTGTCGAGTCGATACGCGTAGCGGTCCAGGCTCGCGTCGGCCTGATGCACCCGGGGGATTGGCCGTTGGGCGGAGCCGGCGATGACCGCTGTCTTCATACCGAGTTCGTCGACGGCGTATTCGAGCTCTGCGATGGCAACCTCGGGCGTTGACATCGGGATGAGCGCGCCGACAGCAATACGTTCGCCGTACGCGGCGAACATCCTGGCATGCATGCGGTTGACCGCTCGGCACATCGCCGCGCCGAGTTCGGCATCGGGCATATCCAGAAACGAGAGGCTCATCGAGGGGTAGAGCAGAGCAAAATCCAATCCGATCTCGTCGAGCCGTTCGTGTAGCAGCTCCGGCAGGTGCATCGTCGCCCGGTCGAGCGTGTTGCGGCATTGCCAGCCCCACCATGAAGGCATGGCAGACCAGTTGTCGCGGACCTCCGTCCGGTCGCGCCCGGTGAGATTGGTTGAGGTGTCGAAGGGCCGGGCAGCTGTGCGCAGATAGCGCTCGCGCAGGTCATTGCCGCCGGCCTCCTCGATATAGGAGGCCACCTCGTCGTTGAGGAGCGGGCCGATCTCCACGAAGTGTCCGTCAGCGTCGATGATCGGGTGGTTGAGGCTCGCCCGTATCTCTGCTGCTCGCGTCGTTGTCATATTGCGTCTCCCACTCATGGTGACTGTAAGTTCAATCTTCTATATCTTAGATGAATGGTGAACGGAGTGACATTGATGCGTGTGGCCGTTCTGGCGAAGCAGATACCCAAGGGCGAGGATCTGCGACTGATCGACGGCCCTCTCAAACACGGGGGTGTGTAGTTCGAGGTGAATACGCACTCCGGTCGGCCCAACGAGCGGGCGCAATCGTTGTCATCGGTGTGGGGCTGGACATCCAGCCACAGGACTATTTCCATCTCGAGCCGCTTCGGTGGCTGCTCGGTGCAATCATGACAGCGACTCGCAAGGTGACCGATCAGGGTTGGATGTTGAGGAGTCGTCAGGTCCGAATCACAGGACTGTCGTCCTCATCTCGGCTCCTGGTGTCGACCGGAGCGGCAGGCCGCTTCAACCACATGGTGTGTTTAGCCGGTGTCGAACACGTCCTCGCGCTCAACTAGGATCGGGACGCAGAGATCTTGGGGTCCTGCGACGTTGGAGCCAACTCGGAGTGACGCTGTCAGCGCAGAACGTCGGCCGTGACGGCCATCTTGCCGTCGCTCGCTGCGTAGAAGATCGATCCATCAAGGTGTTCTCGAGCGAGCTCGGCGACCTCCTGTGTTTTCCCGGCATCGATAAGGGCGATGATCTCTTCGTGGTCGTTGAGTGATTGCCAGCGCACCGATCGTTGCGGAAATGTTCCCTCCAGACTGTGCTTTTTCGCCCACAATCGTTCGTGAGCCGACCACAGTGTTTCGAGAGCACCGACCAGTTGGATCATCGTCTGATTGCCGCACAGCGCCACCGTTTGTTCGTGGAACTTGCGCATGAGCCCTGTGAAGACAACCTCGTCGTCTTCGGCGAGAGCGGCAGCGTGAACCTCGCGGAGCCGTGGCACGACGGCCGTCTTGCGGTCCTTGCGGTCAGCGCACAGCCCTGCACAGATCGGCTCAACGTGTTTCAGTGCTACGCCGACGTCGCGAAGTTCGACGCTCTTGGATTGCAGGACGAGCCCGAGCATGTAGGCGGCGCTGGATGTCTGAGGAACGTGGACGACGGCACCGCCGGTGTTTCCTCGCAGGACCGTGATCAATCCTTCGGTTTCGAGAATGCGCAGCGCCTCGCGTATGGACGGTTTGGAGACATGGAACTCTTCGATGAGCTGCCCTTGTTTGGCAAGGAGGCTTCCATCGGCCAGCTCGCCGCTGACGATTCTCTCACGCAGGATTCCGGCGACCATCTCGGCAAGCCTTGGCTGACGCAACTGTGGTTTCGGATTGCTCACGGTCTTTCCAATCTTTTAGATTCGGAGCGATTCCGCAACGCTGGGCCGGAAACGCTCCGCGCACAGCCTAACTTCTACCCGGAGCATCGTTGACATGTGCGGATTCCCTGCTCGACTACCCGCGGCTAACATTAAAAGGATGTTAGGGCTGGTCTCTTTCGGCCGCGAAAAGGAGAAGTGGCGACAATGACCATTGACCCATCACTCGGATGGCGGACCGTGCAGGATCGGCTTGACCGGACGACCGAATCGAGGCATCGTTCGATGTTGAAGACGGTCGTGTCGCACATGAAGGCCGAGGCGAAACTAGAACTTGAGGGGCTCCTTAATGGGCAGGTGGCGGAACCTGAATACCATCTCTGGGGGAGCGGCATCGACACGGGCCCGAAGGGCGGCGACGCGGTTCGTGCCTACTACACGGCACTTGTCGACGCTAAACGGGGGATCCTCGAATACGCCATCGTACGCATCGTCGTCGACGACGATGCGATTGTTACCGAGGGGTTCATTCGTGCCTATCAGGCAGCCTCGGTGGCGCGCGACTTCGGCTACGACATCGACGGGGACGAGGGTACATATCTCGTCAGGTACCGCGCCTTGGTGATATGGCCATTCGACGCCGACGGCCTCATGCTGGGAGAGGATGGCTACGCCGGAATAGATCCGGCGGATGCTAAGCGGGTGCCTCGCGATGAGTTGCCGGCGAGTTACCTCGAGCAGTTCGAGGAGTCCGAACTCGCCACGCTGTAGTCGAGGGCGCTGCCTCGGGCAGACCGTCGAGCCCAGCGGGACCTTGATGGAGTGATCCTGGTGTGCGCTAGGCGAATGGGGACCTGCGACAGAGGCCGGATCAGGAGATTGACAGCGGCGCGGAAGAGGACGACGATGCGGTCGACTCTACGATTGGTGATCTCGTGTCTGGCGAACAACCGTGCAATGTGCCCACCAAGAGGCTCTGAGGGTCTTGGCAAACGTTCGGTCATTCAAACCCCGGGTGGTCAATCGCCGCGAGAGCCTGGAACACCCGTGCCGTGTCGCCCTCGATCGACAAGTTGCCTGAGTCCACAGCGTTACGAACGTCACTCGAACCGGTCAGGATCTGATTCCAGACGTCCCTGGGTCCCGTAAGCACAGCCTCGGCATCGACTCCCTCCGTTGGGCAGGCAATGTGGTTACGAAAGTGGATACCCGTACGTTCACCGTCGAGCACCACCGCCAGGTGTAGATCGACACCGGTAAGCCGGTCGGGCTCAACGAGAACCC
>Ga0302134_10001910_pt1 | contig 9968 bp, 8 predicted proteins | sample CB9_SCM_MG_FD_203123 | JGI IMG/M metagenome (GOLD analysis project Ga0302134, IMG submission 203123) | Marine microbial communities from Western Arctic Ocean, Canada - CB9_SCM | ecosystem: Environmental > Aquatic > Marine > Oceanic | place: Canada: Western Arctic Ocean | collected 2017-09-19
TCTTGAGTGTGACTGAACGACGGTGCCGTTCTTTCGGGAACGGTATCGGCGGTGGCAAATACCACCGCGTACCTTAGCTTTTTGTATCACGGGAACTCATTTGAGTTCTCGTGCTGTAAGGGTTAACCCTTACAAGAGACTTCCTTGTCCTTATCGAGCTCAGAACGGTGCGCCCGATGTATCTCAGATGTTTTAATATTTTTCACCGTCCTATCAACCCTAGTCTAATGGCCCGATTGCGAACGGCCTGCTTCGTTCGTTTGGTAGCCGTCATCTCCCCAATGCGCACCCACGCGCTCTTTGGAACCGCTTGTGGGTACATGGCCAGTTGTTCTCGGAGTAACCGATCTTCTTCAGCGCTCCAGCGTGTGTGCTGGCTCTGTGGCGATGCGCCACCCCGGCTCCTGGTGCCCACAGGTGGGTCGATGCCTAGCTCGGCACAGATCCGCATGTACCTGTTCCTGACCACCGCATCGTACCACCCAAACTCTCGCCCGCCCAACATGCGCGCAATGCGACTCCACCTGGGTCCGTAAACGCTTACAGCCTTGAGTATCACCCCGTCTGATAGTATGGTATGCCGTTGCACCGGTCGCGCCTCTGGTGTGGCGCATTGCGTTGGGGGGTGGGCAGTGGCAGGCGGGGTGCACAGCGCCCGTTCCGACGACGCGGGCGTCACGTCGTCGACCGTGGCATATCGTATGGGCGACGGCGGCGGAGCCGCGGGCCCAACATCAGTGTGTAGCGGCAGGTTGAGTGCCTCAAACTCTGGCTCTATCACGTCGTCCTGCTCCGGAAGCATCGCCAACGCCCTATCAAAGTCGATCGACATCACATGCTCGCACCCGGGTGTCCCCGTGTGCAGTATGAACCACATGGTGGTAGGTCCCGAGGGAAAAGTGTACGGCATCTAGATTGCGCTCCGTTTATCATAGGCACCGCATAGCGCCAAATTCCTAAGTGGAGTCGCGTCAGTCCAAGGCTTCCACCGCTACCGCCTTCTCTGTAACCGTGTCTGACTCAGGGTCGATCTTGATGACCCGCTTCTTTCGCGGCCGTGCCTCCTCCGGAGGCAGCGCCGCGACTCTGAAACGCTGCGGGACCAACGGGGCCAACTTGAACGGCGTTCCGTGCTCGTCGTCGCTGTCCCCGAACAGTGCATGTTCGTCTATGTTGTCGTCGTTGTAAGCACTGATGTCGAATGCGTTTGGCATTATGTTAAGAACGTTGGTGTTGTTGATGTTAGTCTGAAACTCGGCATTGTGAGCAGCGGTGTCGGCCTCGTAGAGCTCGCGCGTGAATTCTTCATCCGCGAGCTGGATGGCCATTACCGCGTCGTGGGCGGTGTCGTTCGGTCTATACGACGAACGCATGAGCGGCGCCCTAGGTGGCGGCGGAGGCATGCTGTTGCTGTTGCTGTTGCCGTCTATGTTGGAAGCGCGTGTATCGTTCCAAAGGTCGTTCATGGGCTGGCCGGCTGTGTCATACCGCATACGCCGCTTACCCATGGCTTTGGTCGACAAACCCGCAGCTGCAGGTTCTCGGTCCATTGAGTTGTGACACTGACAGGACCCTGCCGGAGGCGTTGTAGGTAGCGGCCGCTGTTTTCTGCAGGTCTCCGCTAACCTGTTCCCACTTCGCTGGTACAATACATGTGTGTTATGACAGCTCAGATGTTCTCAAACGACACCGTGGTTGCCTCGACGAACGGCACTTGGCTAAACGACGGTCTGATCAATGCAGTGTTGGACGCACTCGACAACGGTCCTTGGGCCTTTGACCCCAAGACGGCGATGACAATGGCAATCGCAACCCCGATTGCACTCATTATGCTTTGCCTTGTGATAATGATCTGTCGGGGAATTCCAACAACGTCGCGCTTCTCGTTATGCACCAGCTGGAAGCATATGCCAAGGGGAACCGACCCCGATCATGGCATTGGAGAGCATCAGGACGAGCTTGCCGACGTCGACAGCGTCGACGAGCAGCCGTTCGATCCACAGCGTGACGACGAAATGCTGGACGACGGCACCGGCGCCGGCTCGGTACTTTTTATTACTAGGTAGGCGACCAAAACAGACGTATTTTGGTTCTAATAGTCCGGACACGAGCATCCAGCCCATCACCACCCTCCGCCCTTAGCGATTCACCCGTTACTTGGGGGTGTTCACTGTCTTCTCAAAAAAGGCAAGAATCCCCTTCTTAAACACCTCGTGTCCATGCGTCTTTGGCATCAAGCGGGCACAATCGTCCATCTCCTTCATGGCGGCCTTGAGCTCCTTGTCCGACTGGCTCGTCACCTCCTTTTTCGATCGCTTGGAAATCGCGCTGCGCGGTGGTTTGGGCGCCGCGACCTTGGACACTTGCTTGCCGTTCGACGCCTTTTCTTTGCCCTTGCCGAGGGTTTTTTTGGCCTGGTTACGTGACTCTTCAAGCTTGCCGGGCGAGGGCGGCAGCTGCTCTTCGGCATGGGTCCGGCGCAGGTCGGACCTGTACTTGGCCACATGAACCGATAGCGCTGACCGCGCCTCCGGGGAGATGGGGAAGGTGCCGAAGTTGCCTCGAATATGGGGTCCGGGATCGTACAGGGAGAACGGAATGACTTCCGTAATGATATTGCCGACGGCATACTGGGCGGCGGCCCATCGGTTCTTGGAGCACATCGCTTGAGGCAGCGAGTAGCCAATGCGCACGACGCCGAGGATCTGACCCCGGGTAAACGCAACGGGCGACGGAAAGTCCTTCTCCCGATCTCGGTACTCAAACTCATGGCCGACGCTCGTGTGGGCGGTCTGTGACAGCGATACTCCGTACCATCCTGCACGGAAGGCAACCTGTCGATTCTCTATGAATTTAGGGTCCGTAGTCGAGTGCAGCATCCCGTACGCCAGAGTAGAGTCATTAACCACAAACGCATGGGTCACGTCATTTGGCGTCGCGGCCATGGCGCGTGTGACACGGACAGTGCGATCGAAGGACCCTTGCGGGGTGCTCAGACTCGCGAGTTGTGCGAGCGGCGAGAGCGAAGGCGGGGCGCTGGGCGCCGCTCGGTGCGTGCGCTACCTCGCTCACCACGGACCCGGCTCACATACTCGCCTAGCGGCATGGTAGTGACGTCGCCAAGCCCCCGCAGGGCATCGGCCGTGCGTCGATCGCCATGCACTGCCGCCATCAAGGCCACAATCGCGTCGGGAATCATGCGGCTGTCTCCTGTCTCGTCGTTGCCCTCGATGCTGGCCATGAACGGCGCCCCGCGTATGGCCCCCTGAGTTGCCAACGTCCTGACGAGCTGCGCTACCACGTTGGCCGACTCGACGTCCGCGGCGTCATGGGGGCGCAGTATGCTGAAACTCGGGCCGCTAACCATGGAGTAGGGTGCCTCGACGGGAAAGAACATCGTTGCAATCTGTGCAGCGCCCATCTCCCCTTCGTTGCTTCGCATATGCACCGGCACGCCGTCCTCACGGGCGCCGTGTCGAGCGGCGGCGGCGGCGACGTCGCGCGGTGCGCGGCACACGGGGCACCGGTCGTCGATCCTGCGCCAGAGAGTGGAGTCGCATGCGCGGCAGACTCCGTGGGCCTGCCCTCCGGTGCAGTGGAACGGACGGACTACGGTACGCGGCCCAGACCCGAATTCATGCATGCAGATAGGGCACTCCCCCTGCTGTCCCGCCGTGTATGCCGTGTCTGCCGTGTCTGCCGTTGCGTCGACGACTCGCTGCATGCAGTTTCCCATTCTCGTGCCGCCCTCGGACCTGGTACGTTTGTGCGCAGGTGGCATTGTCCCAGCGGAGCCACGCGCGATTGGTCTAGGAATCTCCCAGGAGAATCGCAGGGCGTTCCTGGAGATTGCCGAGCGTGCACGGGTCGAGCAGGTGAACAGCTACACTGTTCTTTGCCTGGGACTAAAGAGTTATTTGGTCTCACGAGAGGTGTCCAACGGCGGATAGCGCACAGTTTGCTAACAACGACCCCGCCAGGGTCCAGTCCGTGTCACATCACAATGGGTGAGGGAGAATCGCCACGCGGGAGTCCACAATGGGCCCCATCTGACAAGGACGAGTCTGCATCGGATCCAGACCAGGCGGACTGCAAAGACCAGGTGAGCGTGCGGCCATGTAGACATGTCAGAACCTGTAACTTTTGGAACTTGCACCGCTACCTTGGGTTGTCTCTGGCTACCATACCATGCACTCCGAAAGTGCACACGGTCCTAGCCTCGACCACCTCCTTCGTGGCAGGAGATGGACGCAGAAGATGAACTGGCGGGATCGGGCGCGGACCTCGACGATGAGGACATAGATTCGGTCGAAGGCGGTGAAGGCGACCCTGTCGACAACGAGGAGGACGCGATGGAGGCGCCAGACGCTGGGGACGATGACCCCCAAGAGGATGACGACGACGACGAGCTCACGGGCAACTCGGAGTGCTACGTCGAGTACGGGACGACGTTTGAACCCCCCTTCACACCCCGCAATCGTTGATGCACGTACACAGAACTGAACCAATTGGTAATTCTTGTACAGGTACAATAGACAGTACTACATGGTGCCAAACGCGGCCAAGGTGCGCGACCACCACCGGCCTCACGTGGTCTCGACGCCCGAGATTCTTGGGGAGATGGCGTCGTCGAACAGCGCGTCGACCAAGTGGCCCAAGGCGGAAGAGATCGACCCGGCCTCGGTGGTGGTGCTCGAGGGCAAGCTCAAGGAGGACGATGCAAGCTTGCACAACGTGTGGTACCTTCGCATCACAGTCGAGAATCGCACGGACGGCGTCGACGGCGACATCCTGCGCCACATCCCCAAGGGCGTCGTTAAGGATCTGCTACAGCAGATGGGCAAGGACGACACTCTGTGCGAGTCGTCGCTCGTGCTGAAGTATCAGCCGACCAACAACAACGACAAGGTGCTCGTGCCCTCCACGAAAGTGAACAACTGGGATCTGTCCCCCACGCCACCGAAGTCGATCGCCGTCAAGCCGGTGGGCGTCGGCGCAAAGCGTGCGCAGGCACCTGTGCCCGACAAGGAGAACCAGTCGTCTGCCCCCAAGAAGAGCGCTGCCCCGGCACCCGCGCCGGAGCCGGCACCGGTGGCCACCCCTCCCACCAAGGCCGACGGCAAAAAGGCGGTGCCGCCGCCGGCTCCGAAGAAGGCTTCCGTGGCCGCTTCCTCCGCCACCAAGGTACAGGCGAAGGCAGCAAAGCCGCCTGCACCAAAGACGGGTGGTAACCCTTTCGACAAAGCAAAGCAGGTCAAACCGGGGAAGGTGGACACCTCGGCACCGGCCCAAGCTCCGGCGCCTGCGCCGGTTCCGCTCACCACGCGCGAGTCCGAGATGGTCGGAGAACCCGAGCCCGCCACAGCGGAGCCACAGGACGCGTACACCATCATCCAGAAGAAGGCCGACGAGATGATCGACAAGGTGCCGGACGGGGGGCGTTGCGACCCCGAGACCAACGCCATGATGGCGGCGGCCGACGCGCTACGTCCGGCGCCTCAGCAGGACCGCGAGGTCGAGATGACTGTCAAGGTGCTGCATCAGATCCGCGGCGGCCGCGACGATACGCCGCGCCACGGCGAGGTCACGAACCGCACCCTCGAGTGGGTGTGCAAGAGCCGCGAGTCAGGTACCGCCGTCGTCCAAAAGGTCCTGGTCCCCGAGTGGGCCAAGTCCTACCAGCTCACCCTCGAGCTTTCCTCGGAGCCGCAGGCCTAAGGGCATCCGCGTTGTGAATATGGGGTTGGCAAGGGTTTTGTAAGAGTGTGAGCGGTGTGGGATGCAGCCGTGGAATGGTGAGAGTGGAGCCTTGCTTCGGCACAGGAAGGCGTACCAAGGCATTGGACTGGTGAACGTGGGACTGGCACAGCCCGAGTGTGCCCCTAGACCACAGGGGCGTCTGGGACTCTATCCAGCAACGGTGTTTGTTTTGGCATACCTCCTTTTTATCGCAACGGGGTTCGTTTGCCTGTTTACACCCCCGCTCGCGCGTGCCACGGCGGCGGGGGAGGACGTCCCCTCGGATTCGTCGTGTTATCGCGTTGTGCGCAAGGCGGACTATACCGCTGTCGAGTACGCCATGGGCGCACCGACGCGGCGCGTGATGGTGTTGCTGCGGCTCGACAAGGTGGTGGGCGACGCCGACAACTCGGTGCGCATTTTCAACTCGAGGGTCGTCGAGAGCAAAACCTTCAGCTGCGAGCCTCAGAACGCGACGTGCTACGACGTGTTGCTGGCGACTCAGGGCGACCCCAATGCCCATCTCGCCAACACGCTGCTGGAGTTCGACTACACCAGCCCGCTGGTGGAGGGGGGTCGCTACGACGTGGCCAAGTACCGGCTGGGGCTCGCCGGGGAGATGTTTGCCGCCAAGGGCTACAGGTACTACCTGACCAACACGCATCTGTGCGTGTCGCGGAACCTCAACGTGACACTCGCCGATACCACCGGCGCGCTAGAGGCGCACGTCCGCGAGTCCGACGGCAAGCTCGAGTCGAACATCACGTCGGTGGCATCGCTCGACGTTCTGTCGTCGTCGGCGCTGCACGGCGCGTACCACGATTCACAGTGCCTCGACACGCTGCGTATGGTCGACGTGTTTCCGTACGAATCGGGCGCCGAGGTGGTCTACCTCGCGCTAACCGATACAAACCTGTACGAGACCGAGCCGGATGCCGTCAGCACCCGGAGGCACATCGTCGAGCTCGGCGCCGTCTGCGCGTCGACGCTCGACGACTACTCCAGGGCCTACAACCTGTACGACATCGACTGCTCCAACGCGTACGCCACGTGCCGAGAGACACCGTCGCTGCCCTTCAGACGCGTGTCCACGCTTGGCATCCGTGCACAGTACACGACGGACGGCAAGGCCTACTTCTGGTTTGCCGAGGACCACACCCTACGCGCGCTCACAGGCATGGCCAACTCGTACGATGCCATCGTGCTGTCCATCGTCAAGCTCTTGCTAATGGTGCTCGCTGCAGCCGTCATGTGGGTGCGGTCCGACCGCGTCACGTCGTCGTCACACTGGCTCTATCGCCACTGCATCCAGATCGCCAACTGCCTGCCCTTCTCGGTTAAAGGGGTGCAGTCGTCGGTGGTCGAGGACGCGTTCCTAGGGTTCGTGGCGCTGTCCGCGCGATTTGCGGTCGCGCTGTGGCGACTCGACTCGCTCTCCCACGACGGCCAGACGAGGGTGTGCCTCTTCGAGACGGTCGCAGCGCTCGTGTCACTCGCCAATTGGATCGTGCGGTACTGGGTCATCGAGCCCCACCTGATCGAACTGATAGACAACAACAGCGATGGAAAGGGGCCCCTGACGCGCCTCGGTGGCTCAATGGCCATCGCCGACGCAAGCTCGGCGGTGCTTATCGCGTTCGCCGAGCCGCCGCTGCTGCTCTCGGCCATATCGCGGTTCGACAACACCGCGCGGCTGCTCACCGGGCTGCTAATCTCGCTGGTGACGCTGCACCGGTGCCTTTTTGCCTGCTGCTGCAACGCCATAATATACGAGGCGGACGTCCGCGGGCGCCTCGTCTCGAGCCCCGCCTACAAGACGCTGCTCATCTCCGCAGGCATGTCGTGGGCCTTCCAGACGATGGCGCTCGGTGTGTCGATGGCCGACCTGGTAGCCACTCCAATGGCCTACGCGCTCGGTCGCGGCATCGTCGGGGAGAAGAGCGCGGTAGGCCTTGCGCTGTTCCTGACCTTCGTGTGCGCGTCGCTGCCCCGCCTGATGCACACGTGTGTGAGGCTGATGGGTGACGATCAGAAGCCCACCGTAGACGAATAAGATGCCCTTGTGTCGAGTACTGTTAGAGCGTAAAGTAACGCACACCAAAACATGGCGCTTCCGCCGTTGATGCTTGGCCTCGGTGCCCCTACGGGGTACCGAGGCGGCGTCCCCGTTCCCAACGGGTGGGCCGAGGAGACTTACAGAATGCGCGAGGCCGGGCGGGGCGGCGGAGGTGAATCCAATAAGGGCTCGGTCATACAGGCGTTAGAAATAGGACGCTTGACACGGCGTGTGCGAGAGCTCTTGGACAAGTTGGTAGCGCTCCGAGCACAGCTGACGCAACGAGAGTCCGAGCTCAGGGACGCGCTGGAAGCCCGGCGGCTTAGCGAGGTAACAAATGCGGATCTCAATGCGGAGATCATCCGACTTCGTGCCGACATATCAAGGTTGGGCTTGGAGCGTGGTTCGATGAAGCTTGAGGCCGAAGGTCTGCGGTCTCTACTGGCGTCTGCCGGAGACGGCAGCGGCGGAGGCGGCCAAAGCACCGGTCCCTCTACTGGAGGCACGGGAGGCGGTGCAAAGGAGACGCAGGATGAGGTCACCAAGCTTCGACGCGAGATCGATATTCTAAAGGCTCAGCTTAAGGCGGCCGATGAGGACGGCGACGACGGAGAAGCAGCACTGCTTCTTCTGTTCGACGATGCAAAGACAAGAGTGCGCGATTACATCGACGGAGTCGTGGGTGCCAGGGTAAAGCGCAGCGACGATCAGCAGAAGTCCGACAAGACCGGAATGTTTTTGGCATTGGCCAAGCTCGCCGACGATGATATAGATATGCTGTACAGGGTGTTCACCCTCATCTACCAAGGGGTCACGGAGTTCAGCGAGGATGCCGTTGCCTTCCTCGGCAGAGGAGATGATAAGAAGGACATGTCGGTGTTCACCCAAAGTGAAGTTCAGCAGGCGTTCGAGATGCTTGCGTCGAAGTTGGTCGGATGGACGCCGCGAAAGGTGGACGAGGACGACGACGATCCTAACCCCGAGATGACTCGCACGTCACAGAAACAGCGCATCGTCATTGAAGAGAAACAGATGTCGGCTATCGAATCTGCAAAGGAAGAGAAAGAGAAGGCCGCAAAGGCGGAGACGAAACGGCTCATCAAAGAGGAGGAGAAACGGGCTTTGAACCAGAAGACGTTCGGGGAATGGGCCGTAGTCTGGCGGGAGATACGCAGGGCGCTGGATACCGGATACGAAGGGGTCGTGCCCACGACCGAGCTGAAGCGATTCAAGTCAAGCAAGACGCGTCGCGACGTGCTGAACCTGCTGACCACACCCGGGTCGATTGGGAAGCTGAACTCCGTAGAAGCCCGTGGGTTCAGCTCGATGGCCAACATCCTGCGCGACGCTACGATTCGCAGTGTGATTCATCTTTTTGCAGAGGAAGATGACGCATTGTCCAAAAATGGGAGGCCGATGCCCGCGCACCTGCAGACGCTGAAAAGGTCGTTTCTCCAGGCATTGCCCAGAGTCGTCTACAAGACTACCGGGGTGCCGCGATGGGCAATGAAGCTCTATGGCTACGTCGATGGCTCGGCTGCGGCGACGGACGAACCGGAACCTGTCGTAGAAAAGCCAACGGTGGTCAAAGCGGCATCCGACGTGTTCTCCAAGGCCGAACTGAAGCTGCAGGAGGCCTCCGTCAAAGGCTTGAAAAAGGGAATTGTGAACGCAACCAAGGACCTAACCGAGATAAAGGAAAACCTCGCCGGTTATCCAAACTCTGGCGGGGTAACTACATACGACGACTCCTTCATCCTCCAGACCAGAAAGCAAGGGTTGGTCGCACCGACTGACCTGCGTAATGTCAGCAAGGCCGAGGTAGTGAAACTCAAGGAGTCGACAGAGGCAAACCTCAAAGACCTCAACAAACAGCTAAATGACTTGCAGGAAAAGATCAAGCGCTCCAAGAAGGCGATTGAAGCCGCTGCCAATGCGCCAGCCGCCGCCCTACCGAGCGGTGTAGCCCCTCCGCCGTTGCCGGGTGGCGGTGGCGGAGCGCCTCCGCCTCCGCCGCCGCCACTACCACCTCCATTGCCGGGTGGAGGCGGCGGAGCGCCTCCGCCTCCGCCGCCGCCACTACCACCTCCATTGCCGGGTGGAGGCGGCGGAGCGCCTCCGCCTCCGCCGCCGCCACCACCACCTCCATTGCCGGGTGGCGGCGGCGGAGCGC
>Ga0302134_10001912_pt1 | contig 9961 bp, 9 predicted proteins | sample CB9_SCM_MG_FD_203123 | JGI IMG/M metagenome (GOLD analysis project Ga0302134, IMG submission 203123) | Marine microbial communities from Western Arctic Ocean, Canada - CB9_SCM | ecosystem: Environmental > Aquatic > Marine > Oceanic | place: Canada: Western Arctic Ocean | collected 2017-09-19
TGGGACGAGACGAAGGCTGCACATCCCATGGGCCTCATCAAATATTGGATGGACACACTGGGCATGGCCGGCGGGCCGATGGGACCGCCAATGCAGCAGCCCGGCGAAGCGGCCAAGGCGGCGTTCCGCGCACGGCTGGATGCGGCGGGCTGGGAACAGCTTCTCTTCCCCAGCCGCTTCTGACACCCTCACGATCTAGCACCAGCACAATCTGACGACACCAGCGCTTGAGGAGCGAATCTTGACGGCATTGAAAGACAAGACGGTCATCGTGACAGGCGCGGCCGGCGGCATCGGCCGGGCGATCGCGGAAGAGGCCGGGCGTGAAGGCGCACGGTTGGCGCTGGTCGACGCAGACGCGGAGCGTCTGAACGAGACGACCACGGCGATCCAAGCCAATGGGGCCGAGGTGCTGCCCTGCGTGATGGACATGACTGATCGTGCGCTGTGGCAGAAGAACATCGACGACATTGCGACCCATTTCGGCGGGATCGACGTGATGGTGAACAACGCCATGTGGGTCAAGTACGAACCGATGGTCGAGGTTCAGGAAGACGACTATCGGCGCCAGATGGCGATCGGTCTCGACGCGGTCTACTGGGGCATACAGGCGGTCACCCCGCACATGATCGAGCAGGGAGTTGGCAGCATCGTCAACATGACGTCGCCAGCATCGGTGCACGGCATTCCCAACGGTTCGGTCTATGCGGCGATCAAAGGCGCAATCTCCGGGCTGACTCGCCAGTGCGCCGTCGAACTGGGGCAGCAGGGCATTCGTGTGAACGCCGTGGCCCCCGGCCCAATGCCAACTCCTGGCACGATGCGCGTCGTGGACGAGGAAGGCTGGAAGAAGCGTCTAGAGCGCAGTCCGTTGGGCCGCCTGTCCACGCCGGAGGGTGTGGCGCGGCTCGTTGTGTTCCTCGCATCGGACGCGGCGGATTGCATCAACGGCGACGTAGTGTTCGCCGACGGAGGGCGATCCATCTCGGCGATGTGATCTCTGCGGCCGGCTATCGAGAGGACGTGTTAATGCGCGAGGACGTGGAGTTCAAGGCACTGGATGGGACGCCGCTCGCAGCGTTTCTTTGCATGCCGGACAGCGGTGGTGGCCCATTTCCCGCAATCGTGCTCAGTCACGGATTCGGCGCAGTCAAGGAAATGGCGCTCGACCAGTACGCCGACGTCTTCTGCGCTGCGGGTCTCGCCTGCCTTGTCTACGACCACCGCAACACAGGGTCGAGCGGTGGCACGCCACGCGGCGAGATCGATCCGTGGCAACAGATCTCCGATATGCGCGATGCGGTCACCTACGTAGGAAGCCGCTCAGAGGTCGACGCGGATCGGATCGGACTCTGGGGCACCAGCTTCTCCGGTGGACACAGCCTGGTCGTCGCTGCAACCGACCGGCGGATCAAATGTGTCGTGTCCGTAGTGCCAACGATCAGCGGACACCAAAACACGACCCGAGCGCTCACAACCGACGCCTACGCAGCGTTCCTTCAAACCGTGAATCAGGAGCGCGCCGCCCGTCAGAGCGGCGAGGAACCCCGAATGATTCCGATCTCGATGGAAGGGGACGAAAGCTACGAGTGGAGCAAGGTCGCTGGCGTCGGCACGACCTACGTCAATTCCTGCACCCTGCTCAGCCGAGCAATGCGCGGCGCCTATGAGCCGGGCAGCTACATCCACGCCATTTCACCCACGCCATTGCTGCTGGCTTTGGCTACGCACGACACGAAGTGCCTGACCGATGTTCAGCTTGAGGCCTATTCAACGGCCCATGAGCCGAAGCGGTTGGAGATGTTCCCGGGTGGCCACTACGCCCCCTACACGACCCAACTCGACGCCATCTCGTCAGCGTCTCGCGACTGGTTCACGACACACCTGAGCTAGATGGCCAGCTCGTTTAGATAGCAGCTCGTTTAGATGGCGAGATAGCCGCCATCGACGGGCAACTCGATCCCCGTTATGTACGAAGCCTCGTCGCTGGCGGGGAACAAGTTCGCATAGGCCACTTCCTCGACCCGACCCTCACGTTGGGCTGGGATGGCGGCGATCCTGATGCGACGCCCCTCAGGGTCGGCGCTCATCATCGCGTTCTTCATCGGCGGCATGATGCCTGGGTGTACCGAATTCACCCGGATGCCGTCCGACGCGAATTGCACGGCAGCCGACTTCGTCGCAAGGCGCACGGCCCCTTTGGCGGCGTTGTAGCCCATATGTACATAGGCCTGACCAACAAAAGCTGAGATCGACGAGATGTTCACGATCGAGCCCCGGCCGGCCTTCTGCATGACTGGGACCACGGCTTGCATGCTGAGGAAAACACCCTTGGCGACGATGTTCATCTGCTCGTCCCACGTGTGAGTGTTCAGCTTGTCGGGATGGCTACCGCTGACGCCGGCGCTGTTGACCAATATGTCGATCTGGCCATAGGCCGAGAGGGTCTCGGAAACCGCGTTCGCCCAATCATCCTCGCTGGTGACGTCCAGCTTCAGGAAACGGGCGTCGCCGCCGGACCCGACGATTTCGGTGGCCACCGCGGCACCATCGTCTGTGGCCACGTCAGCGACGATCACTTGGGCGCCTTCGGCGGCGAAAAGTTTCGCAGTCGCTGCCCCCATGCCAGATGCGGCACCTACGACCAGCGCAACCTTGTCCTTCAAGCGCATCTCTCTACCTCTTTCATCTGAACCCATTCGGGCCGGCACTGCCCTGATCAACGAACGCCGAAGCTAGTGTCCCCGTCGTGACTGGGAGCTTCGCTGCGATGATGGACCTGTCGGCGGAAGGCGACGGCGTGTTCGTCGGGCCGCCTTCGCCGGACCGTGGGCTCCGAACCTATGGCGGGCAGCTCCTCGCTCAATCGCTGGGTGCGGCCCAGCGGACGGTTTCCGACGACCGGGATGTGCACTCGATCCACTCGTACTTTTTCAAGGCAGGTGTTGCCGCCAAGCCCGTTGAGTTGAGGGTCGACCGACTCCGAGATGGGCGCTCGTTCAGTCAGCGCCGGGTGGTGGCACTGCAGGACGGCACAGAGGTGTTCCAGAGCCTGATCTCGTTCCACGTCCCCGAGGAAGGCCTCGAGTGGGAAGAACCAGTCACCATCAATGTGGCCCCGCCGACCAGCGAGCACCCCTACACCGACTACAGCGACTACACGGAGTCGATCTTGCCCGTCGAAGAACACCCGTGGTCCGGGCGGGGCCGCCCGATCGACGTCCGCTATATCAACCCCCCAACCGCACCGGCGGGTCAGCCGGTGACGGAACCCCAACTGATGTGGATGCAAGTTCACGGCGAGCTGGGAGACCATCGAGCCCTTCATCACGCAGGGCTGGCCTACCTCGCCGACACAGGGATGGGTGCGGTGATGCCGCTGCCCCACGGATACACCTGGCGAGACGAGCGACTCATTGGGGCCAGCCTCGATCACGCCATGTGGTTCCATCGCCCGGCCAAAGCTGACGAGTGGCTGTACTTCGACCAACGAGTCGAATCCACGTCACGCAGCCGGGGCTTAGCCAGCGCCCGTTTCTATGACCTCGGCGGCCATCTCGTCGCCACCTGTATGCAAGAAGGCCTAATGCGCTGGAACGGCTGAAACGCCGAAGAAGCTTCTCTGCGATCTAGTCGTCGGGTGCGAACTGGAATGAACGGCTCGGCAGCTCGGTCCAGGTCTGCCACACGCCGGAGTCACCGTCTCGTACCTCGACGCCCTGGTGAGGGCGGCCCCACAAACCGAGGAGCAGCTGGCTTGTCGAACCTCGAACGACGGCGCTGCCTGGAGCCTCTGAGGCGATCGACAAGGTGTCGACGATCTCAGCGTCGGGTCCCATGAGTTCGAGGGAGAGTGCCCCGGGATCCTCGCCGGTCATCCGACGGAAGGATGGAAGAACCCACGTAGCGACGTAGTCGACGGCATCGTGACCCTCGTCTGTCGTGATTCCATGAGGTTCGCCCAGTGCGGCTTCGACGTCCATACAGTGCACGCCGATCTCGGAGAGGGCATGCCGAGCCCAGAGTCCACGGGTCCCGGGCCCTCCAGTCATGGAGACGTAGCACTGCGCGTGCTCGTCGGCAGACATGTGGGCCAAGACAGGCTCGACCCGCTCGACAAATTGCTCGGAGTCGAGGTCAGGTGTGAAAGGGGCAGTTTCAGCGAGGGCCCGATCCCGGGCGGTTTGGTCGTCGGGCGCGGAGTCCATCATGTGCCGCCAGAACGAGAGCGCCCAGCCCACATGAGTAGCGACCTCTCCAATGGTCCACGCCGGCGTGTTCGGGACCCCGATCGATCCGTGGGTTACGGCGCGTTCGGATAAGTATCGGACCGACGCTCTGATGGTCCCGATGCGAGCTTGATGATCCATAGGCCGACCAGATTAGTGGCCGAGTGAGTGGCGGCCGAGAAACTCAACCAGCGACTCCGCAACCCGCTCGCCCTGCTCGACATGAACGAAATGACCGGCGTCGGCGACGTGGAGAAGCTCCACGTTTGGTAGCAGCGCTGCGATTGCTTCGCTGCTTTGCCGGTAGATCGAACTGGTGTCAGCCGCCGACACAAGAAGAGTTGGATGATGCAGCGATCGGGCAGCATCCTCGTCGAGCACCCATTGACTTCCCGCAGGAAGATCCAGATCGAACAGTGCTGGGGTATCGGCGAGTGCCATCTCCTCTGCGCCTTCCGAGAGGAGCTCCGCGAGCGAGGCCATGACGTCTTTCCCGCGGGGGCCGGCCAAGAACATCAGCATCGCTTGCTCATAGTCACCAGCTTCAAAGATTTGCGCTAGGGCCTTCATCGCCTCGTCCATGCCCGCCGCAGCCGGGACAGTAAACATCCCTGGTTCCAGCAGGGTCATTGTGTGGAAGCGCTCGGGAGCGTCGATGACGGCTTGGAGCACGATGTCCGCGGCCAGAGAATGGCCGACCACTTCTGCACGTTCAATGCCGAGATGATCCAGAAGCGCCACCAGGTCAGCTGCCTGATCGCGGATTGTGCGACCCAACTGAATGGCGTCGTTTGGCCGAGGGGCGGAGTTTCCGCCGTACCCCCGACGCCGATACGTCACGATCCGGTAGTCATCGAGCAGGCCCCCGTGTCTCAGCATCGGCTCCCAGGGATCGACGAATACAGATCCATGAACGAACACCACCGGCGTGCCCTCGCCCCTCACCCGGAACTCCAATGTGCATCCGTCGACTCCGAAAGTCTCCAAGGATCTCTTCCCTCCAAAGCGCACGGCACATTACGCACCCCACACAACCTGCGGCGCCACGACTAGGTGCGATGGGTTTTGCAGCAGCGCGGCACGGCTCTGATGACTGTGGAAGCATCGCTGACGTGACGGTCACCAAAGTTCTGGATCTGAGCGACAACCGAGGAGGAGCATTCGCAACGCGGCTTCTGGCGTGCACCGGCGCCGAAGTCATTGTCGCTGAACCACCCGGCGGCTCGCCACTCCGAAGCGCGCCGCCGCTAATACAGGGGCCCGACGGGGTTCGGTCGGCCGCTTGGGAGTACCTCTCCTCATTCAAACAGACGGTGCAGGTCGCTCCGGCCGATCGTGTCGCAAGTGCTGCTGGCTACCACGTCGCCGTGGTTGGCAGCGACAGTCCTGGAACCTCGGTCGCTGAACTGGCGAACGAGCTGCGAGACGCACACCCCGGCCTTGTCGTCGTGGCGGTGACCCCATACGGGCTCACCGGTCCGCAAGCAACATGGCGAGCTGGCGACCTCGAACATTGGGCGCTCGGCGGACACATGGCCCTGAACGGCGAACCCGACCGGGAGCCAATCCCCGGCGGTGGCGCCTGGAACTCACATCTCGCTGGCGCAACGGCGGCGGTCGCAGCCCAGGCAGCTCTCCTCGCCCCCGCGCCTCAACGTGGGGTCCTCGTCGACGTTTCAGCACAAGCAGCTCTCGCCGCCGCCCACCAGTGGTCGTTCTCGATGTTCACCCACACAGGCGTTGTGAAGCGCCGCGCCGGGAATCGGCAGGGCGAGATGCATCACCCCATCAACCTCTACGAGTGCAACGACGGGTGGGTCTGCATCGCAGCCGCCACGTTCAACCAGTGGGAGGGCCTCTGCATCGCGATGGATCGGGTCGAGCTCCTCGCCGACGATGACTTAGCAAACGCGGCCAACCGTTTCGATCGAGCCGATGAGATCGACGCCGCCGTGACCAAATGGACGCTGGGCAGAACCGTCGCCGACGTGGTCGAGGCTTGCCAAAGCCACTTCTGTCCTGCCGCACCGGTCGGCAATCTCGTCGACATCTTGGGCGACGAACAGTTGGCCTATCGCGACTACTGGCGGCCAGTGCCTGAGTTGGGCGACCGTGCCGTCGTTCCCGGAGTGCCGTTCGTCGTCCCCGCGAGCCCAGATACTCGACCTGCTCCAACGGCTGCGCCAGCGGCCGCCTCGCCCGCAGCTGAGTTTGCTCCGCTGCGTGGTGTCCGGGTCCTCGAGCTCACCATCTCGTGGGCCGGACCCCTCGCTGGTCGGTTCCTGGCCGACCTTGGGGCCGACGTCGTCAAGATCGAACATCCGACATCTCGCGGGGTTGCCATGACCACCCCTGACCCCGATGCCGAACCGGAGCCGTGGAACTGGGGCGAGCTGCCGCCGATCACGGTGCGCAACGGCGTCTTTCCCGATGCCCATCCTGGCGACGAGTGGTGGAACCGGATGAGCCTGTGGAACAAAATGAACCGCTCCAAGCGGAGCCTGTGCCTCGATGTGAAGGGGCCTGGCGGCCGAGAAGTCTTCGAGCGGCTCGTCGGTACTGCCGACATCGTGTTGAACAACTACAGCCCTCGCGGTGTCCGGTCGCTCGGTATCGACCACGACACGCTGCGGGCAATCAAGCCCGATCTGGTCACCGTCGCGATGAGTGGCTTTGGTGCGACGGGGCCCGGTTCCGAAGCGGTGTCCTGGGGCCCTATTCTCGATGCCGGATCCGGGCTGGCGGCTACGACCGGATATCGGGACTCGGGTCCGTACAAGCAGGGCCTGGCCTACCCGGACCCAGTCGGCGGCATTCATGGTGCATCGGCGGCCTTGGCTGCGTGGGCCGAACATCAACGCACGGGCGGCCCCGTGCACGTCGACCTCTCTCAACTCGAAACCCTGTTAACGATCGGCGGAGATCAGGTGTTGGAGGCGTCGATCACGGGACAATCCCCTGAACGCCGTGGCGCTCGCTCCTCGATCCACGCCCCAGCCGGGGCCTACCGATGTGCCGGTGACGATCGTTGGCTGGCCCTCACCGTTGAAGACGCCGCCGATTGGGATCGACTCGTTTCGCTGATGCCGTCTCTGGACCGACCCGGATGGGGTGACGTGGACCAGCGTCGCCGCGATCACGACGCCATCGACGATCTCATTGCCGAATGGACCGGCCAGCGCGCCGCTCATGATGCGGTCACCCAGTTACAGAACGCTGGACTGGCGGCCGCGGTCGTGGCCACGAATCAGGATCTCGTCGAAGATCCCCAGCTGGCAGCGCGCGGCTTCATGGTCACGGTCGACCAGCATACGTGCGGACCACGCTTATACCCGGGCGCCCACTTTCTGGTGGACGGTCATCCACAGGCGATCCGCCCGGTGTCACCACTCGGGGGCGACAACACAGACGTCCTGAACGAACTCGGCTACTCGCCAGCCGAACAGGCGGCGCTCGAGGCGTCGGAAACCACCGCGACGACCCCGCCCGGCTGAGACTCGCCGCTCTGACTATCCTGCGGTCGCTATGACAACGTCGGCGAAACGCATGGAAGGCCGGCGGGCATTCGTCACCGGCGGGGGTAGCGGCATCGGTCGCGCAACGGCAATCCGGCTCGCCGCCGAGGGTGCCTCAGTTGCCGTTGCTGACATTCGCGCGGATTCGGCCTTCGCTGTTGCAGCCGAGATCGAAGTGGACGGTGGCACTGCTGTAGGCGTGCAAGCCGACGTCGGAAGCGAATCGAGCGTCGAAGCCGGCGTTGCGGAAGCCGTGCGCGTGTTCGGCGGGCTCGACACCGTATTCGCAAATGCGGGAACGGCGGGGTCAGGATGGCTCCACGAGCTTGAGCTCGACGACTGGGAAGCAGTCATTCGTGTCAACCTCACCGGCACCTTCCTCACCGCGAAACACACCATTCCCCACCTACTCGCCAACAACGGCGGCGCCATCGTCACCACCGGCTCGATCGAGTCGCATGTCATCGCGTTGGGCGGGTCCGCTGCTAGCTACGCCGCATCCAAAGGTGGAGTTCTTCAGCTCACCAAACAGGTCGCAGTCGACTACGGCCCCCAAGGGATCCGAGCGAACTGCCTATGCCCCGGGGTGGTCCGCACAAGACTCGCCCATCACGTCCGCGAAGACGCTCTCAACCACACCACGCCGCTTCCCGACGGCGGCCAACTGCCCCGCCAGAAGATCCAAACACCGATCCCACGGGTCGGCACACCCGATGAAGCGGCAGCGGTCGCAGTGTTCTTACTGTCTGACGACGCTTCGTTCATGACCGCCAGCGCGGTGACGGTCGACGGCGGCTACACCGCTGTCTGACCGCTCCACAGCAGCTGGCGGTGTCTCGCCTGCAGTCCGTGGCGACGTCCAGAATTGCGCACACCTGTTCCATCCGTGCACGGCGCCATCAGACTTCACCTCGTTGCGGCAGATCGCTCATGTGGCGGATGCCGCATTGCGAAACGACGAGAGGTCTCCCCCTCATCAGTCTCACCGATCGGATGCTCCTGGTACGCGCCCCAGTACGCGCTGTCCAGCTCTGTGCGCCGGTAACCGTCGAGCAACGCAGCCAAGGCTGCGTCGATGAGCTCCGCATCATTCGACCCGGCACCCCTATTGCGAGCTTCATCGAGTAGCGCAGCAACCACTGTCGTACCGATCCTCGTGCGTGCCGCAGCATGACCGTTCCTCAGTCATGCCACTTCCGGGCTTAAGCACAGTGTCGTCAAACACCTCGAAGTTGAATCGGCTCCGTTGCCTCGGCAAAAAGCGACATAGGTCGGGCTAGCCGACTCTCTTCGCCGTAGCCCGGTCGAGGGAAACACCGACCCGTCGGACGATTTCGTCAACCTCGTCCGAGTTAATGATCAACGGTGGAGCAATCACGAGGGAACGACCGGCCGGGCGCATGACCAGTCCTTCGTCGTACGCCGCTTAGTAGACGAGTTCGAGGACGGCGTCGGCGTCGTCGTTGATCGGCACGTCGTGCTCATCGCGCTGCAGGAAGTCAATACCTGCCGCCAGTCCAACGCTACGGATGTCACCCACGAGCGGATGATCCTCGAACGCCCGGAGGCCCCGTTCGAGGCGTTCACCCATCGCCGCTGCATGGTCGACCAGCCCGTCGCGTTCGATAATCTCGATGGTCTTCAGCGCGGCGGTTGCTCCGACAGGGTGGGCTGCGAAGGTGCTCGCGTGGGCCAAGGTGCCCACCGCTTCGGAGCCTTTGTCGAGAGCGAGGTAGAGGTCCTCGCCCACGGCGATGGCCGACAGCGGGAAGTAGCCGGAGGTAACGCCCTTGCCCAGAGTGAGATGGTGCGGGGACAACGAGAACGTCTCACTGCCGAACATCGATCCGGTCCGGCCCATCCCAGTGATCACCTCGTCGATGACGAGCTCGACGCCGTAACGCTCGAGTACCGAGCAGATCGCAGGGAAATACTCGCCCGGCGGCACCTTGAAGCCAGCCGAGAAGCTGATGGGCTCGGCAAACATCGCCGCCACCGAGCCTTCTGGCAGCGAGTCCAGCAGCGCCTCCAGCTCAGCCGCACATCGGGCCGCGTACTCGGCTCCGGTTTCGTGAGGCAGACGATCGCCGTGATAGTCCGGTTGGGAGACATGATGGAAGCCCTCGATCGGCAGACCGAACTCCTCGTGGTGACCGCCGGTCAGGCTGGCCGAGGCCACCGTGCCTCCGTGATAGCTCTCGTGCCGACCGATGATCC
>Ga0302134_10001913_pt1 | contig 9961 bp, 6 predicted proteins | sample CB9_SCM_MG_FD_203123 | JGI IMG/M metagenome (GOLD analysis project Ga0302134, IMG submission 203123) | Marine microbial communities from Western Arctic Ocean, Canada - CB9_SCM | ecosystem: Environmental > Aquatic > Marine > Oceanic | place: Canada: Western Arctic Ocean | collected 2017-09-19
TCGGTTGAGAAACTGTACGGTTGTGGATTCAATGCATAACTGAATTGTACAAATTCACAAGTGTTTTTGTCTATCCTGACATCACTATGCATCATGTCTAACTTAGAAGCATGAGGTGCATAAGTGAACACAAGATATTCACGAGGGTTTCTCCATAACACCCATGTACACAATTTGTGTGTTTACAAAGGCTTTGTGTGGCTCCTTTACGACCGTACCCTTGTTATTGACGGATATATGAAGGGGGCCCTTGGCTCGAATATTTAGTCCTCATTCTTTAGAATCCGAGATAAGCAATCCTTAATCGCATGAATCACCATCAATACTTGATCTTTGCTGGGGATTGGAACGGTCTCTTTTGCGTGAACTCCTGCAATTCTCTGCTTGTTTATGATATTCCATATGTCCATCATTGCGGGGTCCAAATATATATCTGACTCTCTTACTAAACCTATTTTTTTACCAATTCCAAGATTAGTATTTATACTTTTTTCATGGTCATACAATAATTGGTTAAGAATTTGTTCCAAAACTCTACCCGCCATCGTCAGGCTAGCACGATGATTGCCGCTGTTTGCACAATCAACCATTTCTCTAATATCAGAAACCACATCTTTGTGGAACTTAAATTTATTAATAATAAGAGGGTGGGAACTATCATACCAGTCCTTTGGAATGATTTCTCCTCCATTTCTTTTTGAATCTTTTACTGATAGTATCCGATTCAATTTTCGACGAATAAGCAACAGGGTGATTGCATTGGTGCTTACGCGATTAAGTAGCTCGATTCGTTGAATATTAGTTATCATTCCTTGAAAATATGAATCTTCAATTCTTAGTGTTAAATCTTTTGACCTCAGCTTTGAATCTAATTGGAAAAAAAGTCCTGGTTGCAAGAATTTAGGCAGAATTAGGTAAATCAATAACCCAATCAGAAAGGTGGAGGCAAACAAGATGTGCCAATCTTCCATATTACGTGGGTGTGGTGGAGAATGGAAAAACCTACCTCTATGGTTGTTATACTTCCATTAACAAATTGATTCGGATGAGTTGCATGGGGTTATACGAAACCCCTTTGCATTTTGTTTACCAATACAAAGGGGATTCAGTGGGTCTGTCGGAACGCTACCGATTTAACTTATCGAGTTAAGCATGCACAGTTATAATGAGATTCCATTTAATTCTGAAATTGGCCTATCGCGAAATAAAACGAAAGTAGAATTGAGCGATAATGATTGAACAGAGTGACTATTCTCTGCCGATCGATTTCATATGAGCATGGGCTGCTGCCAAAACACCTTGACTTTCGTGATGGGTTAATTGAGCCATCGCTTCGGCCCAATCGAGCCATAGATGTTCTCGATGTTCGTGTGAAATTTTGATTTTTAGGGTATCGGTTTCTGCGATGAACCAGAAGACTTGCTTTTCGATTTTCTTGCCTTTGTGACGAAAATCATATTCGGTTCGATGTTGGAAACCGTCGATGATAGTAAAATCGGTAATCCCGGTTTCCTCGGTCAGTTCTCTCGAGGCGGTAGCTTTGTGATCTGCGTCGATTGGCTCGACATGGCCTTTGGGAAAATCCCAATGACCTTGGGGGTATTGAAGCAATAAAATCGAGTCAAAATTGACTACTACCACACCACAAGAGGTCTCCATACCTCATAGGCACCACTCCCCCTTGATAGGGTCATCGCTTTCTCTCAATACGATTCATTGATGTGTAAAGCCAACCCGCCCTAAAATATGTCAGTCTTGGATGGTATCGAACGAGTTGTTGCCGATTCGGATCTCGATGGGCTGATGGCAGCGGCGGTCCTCAAGGCGAGCAAACCCTCTCTTGAGATTCATTTTTCTCATCCTGCATTGGTTCGAAGCGGTGCCATCGACCATATGATCGATGAAAAAACCGCTTTGTGTGATCTGCCTTTCCACCCGGATTGCGGACTTTATCTCGATCACCATATGACCAATAAGCCAACTCCACAAGAGGAAGAAATTTTTCTAGCAAGAGGGGGAATTTGTCATTGGCGCGATACTCCATCAGCAGCACGAGCGGCATATGATTTGATGAAAGCAGAATTAGATCTCTCCCATCTCGAAGAGGTGATGCCAATAGTTGACGCCCTCGATAGTGGTGGAATTTCGCTTGAGGATTTCATGGCCGATGGCCCAATAATCTGCTTATCCCGGTCGCTATCATTGAGGGATCCTGAACATTTGCAAACTGTTATGGAACAATTTGCCAATGGAATGGACCTAGAAGATATTTTGGAATACCATAAAGAAAGACTCGACCTTTTGGCAGAAGAACGCCATGAAGAATCCAAAGCAATCGCCGCTGCTACCAAAATTGTTGACGGATTAGCAATTTGTGACCTATCAAATTCCGGTGTGCGAACAAATGGATATTTGGTAACAGCACTCGCCGGACCAGAGGCGATTGCTTGTTGTGTGATCCACGGCTTCACCGATGGCTCGATCGAAAATCCACAACGTCCAGCTCTAGGTGCTTCATTTTATGCCAATTCATTTCGAGGCCAAGATAACCCCTTCGATTTATCGCTACTCGCTAGACTTCTCGATAAGAGCGGCGGCGGTCATGCAAATGCCTGTGGCTGTAGAATTCAACCTCAACCCGGACAACAAAGACCGGTCGAAGACGAAGACGTAGAAGCTAATCTCGACCAGTGGTTAAATCTGTGGTCTCAGAGAGAAACCAAGTTACTACGCCATTGATAAGCAAGTCAAGAGGGCGGGGGGACATGGAGTCAACTACCGACCCTGCAATGCTCGAGGGCCGAGTGTTTTATCGGCTCGGCGAATTCACTTTCGACCATAAAAGGAAAATCGTTGTATTCGGGTTACTAAGTTGCATCATGATGTCTTCTTTAATGGGCATGGGTGCTGATTGGGCCGAAGGATGGGGCGAAGATGATGTCGAGAGTATTCGTGCCGGCAAAGTTTTGTCGAGTGCATTTTCAGACGGGGCCGAAAACACCGAATCGCATTCATTTACATTTTTGGTATTTCATCCGACCTTGACCGACCAAGACTCACAATGGCGATTGGCAATCGAACGAGCATTAGAACCGATCTCTAAACTAGAAGGGGTTGAAACCGAACATTCTTGGCAAATTCCTGAAGAGATGAGAGCAAAGCGAACTTCGACCGAGGCCGATGGATTTTGGTCGATGACAATAATTACCATCGAGGGTGATTTCAAAGCATCTAAAACGGTTTATTCAACGGTTGAAGAAAAATTGATAATCGAGGATGGATTTAGTGCTTGGCGAACAGACGGAATTGCGATTTCCTATACTTTCGACAAGAGAATCCAGGAGGATTTAATTTCAGCAGAAATAGTCTCAGGTCCGTTTTCATTGATTATTTTGGCAGTAGTTTTCGGGACTTTAATAGCCGCCTTAGTACCTGTCAGTATCGGCATAATGACGGTATTAGCGGCGATGGGTGTGACGATTTGGCTGTCTAACATTACAGATGTCACACAATATGCGACCAATATTATCTCGTTGATAGGCATCGGGGTTTCGATTGATTATTCTCTATTTTTAGTCAATAGGTTCCGCGAAGAAATAGGCCGAGGCAGAGATTTGAGAACCGCGGTCGCAATGAGCGTTGCAACCTCTGGCAAAGCGGTATTCTACTCCGGCTTAACCGTGGCAATCGGTCTTTTGGGAATGTTGTTTTTCAAGAATACCTCGTTACCGTCCCTAGGTATTGGAGGTACATTAGCCGTCAGTATCGCGATGATTTATTCAGTGATTTTCTTACCAGCGGTTTTAGGATTATTAGGCCATAGAATCAATCGGTTCAAAGTCCCCTATTCGATGAAGGTCGAAGATGGCAAAGACGGAATTTGGGGTAAGATCGCCACCATGGTGATGAATAGGCCATGGGCGGTAATCATACCGACTTTGATAATTTTAATCGGTGCGGGTATGCCATTTTTATACGCAGAATTTTCCCTGTCCTCAACTAAGGCTTTACCACCCGATGACGAATCCAGAATCGGCATGGAGACAATTTCAGAGATTTGGCCAGAATCGAGTTCCAATGACGCATTTGTGGTCTTTGACCTCGATGGAGCTGACCCATTGAGCGAGAGTAATATCAGGGCTTTCCATGCCTGGATGGCTGAATCTACTTTGGATGAAATGGTAGTAGATGGTTTTGGAATAGGTAGGCCTGCCGCTGGATTAGACGCTGACCAAACCGTTGATTTTTGGTTGGGTGATGCCGATGAACAGACCTTAGCAATGCGTGAATATCTTAAAGAAAAATTCGTGTCAGGTGATGTTACATTCCATCTATTTGCTCTGAGTGGTTCTGAAGTCGACCCCGAGTCAAGAATTCATGTCCAAGGGATGCGGCAGGATGCACCCGGATTGCTAAATAGCCTCGAAGCAGGCCCGGACTCGGAGATTTTTATAGGTGGGTTTGCAGCCTATTCGGCTGATAATCTCCAAGCGATATCCGATGCGCTCCCGATGGCGTTAACCTTTATTTTTGGTGCGACGATGGTGCTTATTTTCATTCAGGTCAGAAGCATAGTCATCCCGATCAAAGCGGTTGTGATGAATATTCTTTCGATCTCAGCATCTTTCGGGATGATGGTGGTAATCTTCCAATGGGGATATGGGGCAGAACTGCTTAATTTCACCCCACAACCGATAGATTCAGTCAATCCGATAATTTTGTTTTGTATCGTATTTGGATTATCGATGGATTATGAAGTACTCATGCTTTCACGAATTCACGAGGAGTGGGAGCGCACCGGCGACAATACTTTGGCCGTCGCCAATGGTTTGCAAAAGACCGGTCGATTAATCACCGGAGCAGCAGCGATTATGGTGGTGGTTTTCAGTGCGTTTGGACTTTCGAGTGTAATAATACTCAAGCAAATCGGCTTCGGATTAGCATTGGCAATCTTGCTCGATGCAACTGTGGTCCGAGCCTTGGTCGTCCCGGCTGCGATGCGTCTTATGGGTAAATGGAATTGGTGGGCACCAGCCTGGATGTCTTCATCTAAGAATATCGAACAGATAGAGAAACCCGAGGAATGAGTGAAAAAACATCAAGGCTATGAGCAGATCTGCTGCTCGGCCGTGTTTTTTGCGGGCGATTTTATCCTTGGTCGCAACTCGGCCCCAGCGAGCCATAATCCACAGTAATGTGACTCCGAGTGGCCCAGTAAAACCGTGCAAACTCTGGGGGAGCAAACCGATTCCAGTATACCAGCGTGCAGCGAAAGCGAGCATGACGGTTGCAATTGCGAATTGGAGGATTCGCTCACCGATTTTTTGGTGATTCTGAATACCCTCTCGCCTTTGGTCACCTTTGAGTTGAAGACTCTTCCTTTTCCAACCATATTGCCACCACATCCAAGCGATGATGCCGGCCGAGGCAATGGGGTGCAATAATAGAATGATGATGTCAAAAGTTTGCATCAATTTTGGCCACAAGGCTCGGCCTCATGGTTGTTTGGTAATGGCTGGTTGAGCCGGTGGCTCTAAAGAGGACCGACTTAGGCCCTCACCCCGTAGGGGTGAACGAGGCTGCAAGAGAAGAACATCGCCGCGTGTCTAAGTCATGGCATGAAAGACAACCTCCCTCCGGTTGCTCGACAACGACTAGTTGCTAAAACTCCGGAATGGACAATGTTGACCAAACCATGGAAATCATTGTTGTTGATAGCACTCAACGAACTTCAAATCCCGAACGAAGATGAGGATAATCCGTCCCCAACTCCCTCATTGATGCGAGAAAGAAGAGGAAGTCGCGGCCGGCGGGGTGGACGCGGTGCTGGTGGGCCGATGGAATGGCTACCAGAAACCGATGAAGTTCTTATTGAGAACGATTCACCAACCGCTTTCCGATTAGCGGTTTTATTGATCCGCAAGACTCTTTTCGAAGAGGATTGGGAAGAATCTAACGACTCGGTAATCGAGGACTTGCGAGCAATAGCAAGCAAGGACGGAGTTCATCCGGTCTGGCAAATAATGGCAGAAGCCACACCTATTTTAGCTCAATTTGCGTCATTCCCCAAAGCCGAGATAGTCGAGGAAGAAAGAGAACTCTTCGATGTTGAAATCGGTCGAATCGACCCTGCGGACCCCAAGGCATTAGCAGATGCAATATCGTCATTCGAGGCAAAATGCGTCGATGCAAAACTCAGGGTCGCACTTCAAAAAGCAAAGGCCCAACTCAATGGTAAGCGTGGGTTGAGAGATATTTCAGGCTTGGAAAACCTAAGCGAAGACGCTTCGATAATCAGCGCTCTACTTCTGATTCATCTTGGCCAAGATAGTTCGGACGCGCTCAAGGAATTAGCAAAATCAAGCCAGGATTTAGCCGATGGATTAAGAGATTTAATCGCGATAAGATCCGGCAAAATCGCTAATTGGGACGCGAGTCGTTCACTAAAAGGTGAAGACGGTCTTTCAGTAGCTCGCAGAATTTCTGCATGGAAACAACCTCCAGAATCTGCGGCTGATTTATCCTCTGCCGAATTGGAGGTTGGGTTGAATTCGGTAAGCGCTACACATTTGCTTGAAATCATCCAAATGTGGAGATTATCTGCCTTGGTCAGAGAGGGTGCAAGCGAGGAAGCATTAGAATTATTGAATTCGATATCGATCGAATCGGATACCGATACCTCAAGAATGTTGCCTTTGGTAAAATCCCTTGGCGATCCGGCCTTCGTTTGGTTAGGTCAACAGATTCCACGACTTTCAGAGCAATCTCTATCCAGTTTGGTTGATGATGAGGACATAGGCATTGAAATCAGGGTCGAATCGGCTCGGAAATTACACGACCTAGGGACTGAAGTTGGGCTAGATTCATCGGTTGACCTATTCACTCGCGGTTTGGATTTATCCCGACTTGCCGACCTATTATTGGCAGATAACAAAAGGGCTGAAACCTACCCGTACCAGACTCTCATGGTCGCCCATCTACTTCCAGCACATACGACAAGCCATCCCTTCGAATCAATCCGGGCCGCTCGTCGCTGCGCTTTAGCCGCGGTCGCAGAAGCGGAAATACCCAGTGCGATAAGCGAGATTTCCCGGGGTTTGATGTTAATGCTCGATGGAGCGGCTCTGACCGAAGATAAATGGATAGTTGCGACCCTCGATAAAGCAGGGATTAAGGCATTCAATAATTGCCGGCAAGCATTGCGAGATGGCGGCGATGGATTAGCCGATTCCAAGATTTTAGATGATTTAACAAAAAGTGTGAGCGACGCTCAATTAAGCGATGTAGAAGCCCGACTTTTCCACGCGGTAATGGATACTCTTCGACTCAACCGAGCCTCTTGGTTATTGCAGACTGGTAAGTCCAAAGGAGTGGTAAAGTTACTCGATGGATTGCTTTCCGGCGAGGCCACCGCGATGCCGATGATGCACGCGGTTCGACACCTAGTGCTCGAATACGACCTCGGTCTAGAAAATCTAGTCTCTTGGTATCAAGAACACGACCCGATGTCACCATGGCATACCTTGGCTCGCGCCGCAATTCATGCCAGTAATAATAATGAGTTGAATGCGGCAAGGGATTACCGCCGAGCAGGCGACCACGCCGATTTCGATTACGAACATAAGATGATGTTGCATCGGAAAGCATTGATTCATTTGGCTCACGCCGAACAATGGTCAGAGGCCGTAGATCTCCTCAAGAGTGAGCCGGCTCTACAAGCAGCACTAACCAGAAGATTCCAACTCTATCTAAACGTCAGCCATAGTGCATCCGGTCAGAAAAGAACCGATGAGGGCACTCGATTGGTCAAGACCTTCGTCCGCCGAACCCATATGGTGAGCCAAGAAGGCCAAGATGGCCAAACCGAAATGATCGAGAAGACCAAATATTCGGAAGAGGAACTCGATCTATTACGAAATTATCCGAACTCCCACCCCCGGCCTTTACCGGATGAGCCGTTTGCCGGCCGAGTAAAGGCTGCGATCAATAGCTTGCAACGCGAGCGCCGTAGGAATCGTAATACCTTTGAAAACCGTTATTCCCAAGTGATGTTGATAGATCCTGTCAGTTTAGAAGAGGTATATGATATCGCAAATGATGCTGCAGCGGAAAACCCTCTAGATGGGTTGATGTTATTGGAAAGAGCTCAGAATTCGGGCCGGTTCAGTATTCTTGACATTAAGCGTTTAGCAGCAGCAGAAAAAGGATTATTTGCAAATAACCGCCTCAAATTGGCGGTTCGTGACCGTGCGTATTTGCGTAATTTAGCCCTTTCACCCTTAGTTATCGTCGATACTAATATTTTGATCGATGAATTGGTTCATCGCGTCAGCGAGAAATTAGGTATTTCGGCCGAATCCGCCCTCGATATCGGTGGAGCCGGGCGATTCCACCGCATCTTATTGCGCCGGGCTGAAGAAGGCAGAATCCATTTGTGGATGCCTAAGGTAATTCGCAGTGAATTGGAATCTATTGGAAATGACCTTGGAAGAATCCGCTCACGCTTCGGTGATATTTTGGTTTCAAGCGCAAGCCTCGACCAAGTCATAACCTCGGCCAACATGAAGGAAATCCTCAAAGACATTATCAAGGACTTTTCGAATTGGAGTCCTTTAGACCTCCACCTTGAATCTGAGGTAGATGGTGAGGAGATTCGGGATGAACTCAAGCAATTCTTAATCGATCACCACGAGGTATATGACGAGATTACCGCGATGAAAAGGCTTCACGGAGAACCACTACGTACCGTCATCGGAAATGCGGACATATATCCCGAAACCGCCGATCAAACCATAATGTGCTTAGCAGCGATTCTCGCAAAACGTCCATTGGGTGAATTGGGAAGTATTTTGGTAGCGACTAGAGATAGCGATTTTGCCCTAGTTGCAAGAGCGCTTGAAGAGCGCTTTGGTTTCGGTACAGTAGCAAATAGCCGAAATCTCAATACTTGGATTCGTTGAACCTTCACATGTGTTGGATGATGGCTTGACCAAACCCACTGCAAGAGAGTAGTTCAGCATCGTCCATCAAGCGCTCGAAATCGTAGGTAACGGTCTTCGCACCGATCGCCCCGCTCATTCCTTTGACGATGAGATCTGCAGCCTCAAACCATTGCATATGGCGTAACATCATCTCAGCAGAAAGAATCAATGAACCGGGGTTAACTTTGTTCAGGCCAGCATATTTTGGTGCGGTTCCATGGGTTGCTTCAAAGATTGAAACTCCAGAATCGTAGTTGATATTAGCACCCGGTGCGATGCCGATTCCACCCACTTGAGCAGCTAGAGCATCTGAGATATAATCGCCGTTTAGGTTCATTGTGGTCAAGACGCCATATTCTGCCGGCCTGGTGATGATTTGCTGAAGCATAGCATCTGCGATCACATCTTTGATTATTATTTCATTTCCAGTTTTTGGATTGGTCATTGTACACCAAGGTCCATCATCGATCTCGACAGCACCGAACTCGTCCTTTGCCAATTGGTATCCCCAATCTCTAAAGCCACCTTCGGTGAATTTCATGATATTTCCTTTGTGAACCAAAGTGACGCTATCCTTGTCGTTAGCGATTGCGTATTTGAAAGCCGCTCGAACGATTCGGGCGGTGCCTTCTTGGCTGATCGGCTTGATGCCGATACCCGAGGTATTCGGGAAACGTATCTTGTCCACACCCATTTCATTTTGTAGGAAATCGATGAGTTTTTTGACCTCAGGAGTGCCGGCTTCCCATTCTATTCCCGCATAGACATCTTCGCTATTTTCACGGAAGATGATCATATCGACATCACCAGGGGATTTGACCGGCGAAGGGGTCCCTTCGTACCAGCGCACCGGGCGAACACAAGCAAAAAGATCTAGTTTTTGTCTGAGTGCAACATTGAGTGAACGAATTCCGCCACCGACCGGGGTGGTTAGCGGACCCTTGATCGAAACAAGTCCGGTTCGCATTGAATCTAGAGTT
>Ga0302134_10001915_pt1 | contig 9956 bp, 8 predicted proteins | sample CB9_SCM_MG_FD_203123 | JGI IMG/M metagenome (GOLD analysis project Ga0302134, IMG submission 203123) | Marine microbial communities from Western Arctic Ocean, Canada - CB9_SCM | ecosystem: Environmental > Aquatic > Marine > Oceanic | place: Canada: Western Arctic Ocean | collected 2017-09-19
GATGGTCAGGCGTAACCGCGATGTTCTGAATCGCTCCGCGGTTCTCAAGGTCATGGAGTACTTGGATTGTGCCAACTGCAATCGAACTGGCGGCTTCATCGGGTTGGAATTCGACTAACCAAGTTGCTGCGGGAATGAAGCTATCACGATTGGTGATTTGAGTCATCAGGCGATGACACCCTTCGTATTCACTAAGGCTGGGAAACACATGGGCATCAATTTCAAATTCAAAGGTCTGGAATTTCACTTTCGCGTGTCTCGCGAGGTCTTCCTCATTCCAAGCTAGAAAGCGGTATTGCGGGCCGAGAGGGTCGGCGGTTTCATTTTCAGCGGATGACCATGTGGCAAGGTCGAGTTCCATTTGAAATCGCTTAAAGTAGGTGAGGGTCATGTTCTTTTAGCTTTAGGTAGCATGCCGACGGGAAAGCAATAAGATCGATGCAATAGGCGTCTTGCTAAGTAATTATCCTATGTTTGGCTTTGGTTGGCGTCAATGTCGTGAAGCTGGCCGCGGGGGTGGTGCAACGAGTTATTGAGGGGCGTGTGGTAAGTGCCGCGCGATCTTGTGGGGACTATTTAGCTGAATTTAATTGATTTAAATTGTTTTGCTGAGTTAAAAACGTGTGAGTGGAAGCGGCTTCATGCTGATAAAGGATATAGCCCATTCTAGGGGTGCCGTATTCGGATTAGGTGGGTGAGAAACACTAGAAATCGAGGTAAGGGAATTAATAGTATGTTGTCGTTACAAATAAAGCGGTTGTCTGGCGTAATTTGCTGGCTATTCGTGGTAGCACCGTTGTCCGCTCAAGACATTAAAAAACAAGGGACATTATTCAATTGGGCAGGTAGCGATGCAGTAGGCGGCGCAGCGTCTATGAATGAAGGTCTTATCGGTGATCGGCCAGATTTCATCGAAGCCAGCACAACGGTTGGTCTGGGCGTTAAGCAAATCGAATTGGGGTATACCTATTCCTTTGATAACGACGGTACGACTCAAGCTCGAGGGCACTCAAACCCAGAGATGCTGTGGCGTTTAGGTTTCTATGCCGAATGGTTAGAACTGCGAATTGGCTATAACTTCAGCGAATCCCGAGAACGCACCGGTGGTGTTGAAACAAACACTCGCGGGGGTGAAGATCTCTACCTGGGTTTTAAATTTGCCTTAACCCCTCAAGATGGTGTATTACCGGAAACCGCGATGTTGTTGCAAGCGACCGTTCCTACCGGTGATGACTCTGTTACAGCGGGCGAAACTCTACCAGCGATCACTTACATCTATTCGTGGGAGCTTAACGAAAAATGGGCACTAGCCGGTCAGACTCAGGTTGGCCGTGCAATTGATGGATCGACTACTCGCCCCTATACCGAATTTTCACAAGCGGTAGGCCTTGCCCGGACTTTCAACGGCAAGCTCGGTGGCTACTTTGAGTGGTTCTGTATGATTCCAGACGGAGCCGACGATGCTCCTCGTGAACACTACATGGACGGAGGGTTTGCTTACCAAGTGAATAACAACTTGCAGTTTGACGTGCGAGTGGGATTCGGAGTGAGCGAATCAGCCGACGATTACTTCGCAGGTTTGGGCGTTATCTATCGCTATTGATTGATCAACGATAAAAACAGAGTTCCGTACCTAACTGTCGCAGTATAAGTTGGTCAACCTGATCTAATCCGTTATGCGATCGCTTGCTTTGTAAGACAGGTTAACACCCAGTAATCGCTCGTGCAAAAAATTTTGATTGATCAAAAACAGGGCGTTGACACTTCTTATTAGACCGAACTATATTGAGTGGTAGTGATTTTTTTTGATTAGTCAAAAAAATCGATCTTTGTTACTTTATTAGTTCGAGAGCACTTTTCGATGTTACGACGAGATCTATGCGTTGTCCTTTTCGCACTTATGACAGTGTCCGGTGTTGGCGTAGGGCAAGAGAACCAGGCCAATAAGTTCATTGCGACCTGTAGTACAACTCAAGTTGCAGATTTTACCCGTGAAATTGTGGGAGATCGTTGGGAAGTTCGCTGTATTCTGGCTGCGGGACAAGATCCCCATACATATGAGACGAAGCCTGGTGACACGAAGATGGTCGCCAATGCAGATCTCATCGTTCGCAACGGTTGGCATTTAGAGGGCCACGAGTGGATGATGAACCTGGCCAAAGACGCCAATAAGCCCGTGGTAACCTGTATTGACGGCGTTAAATCGCTGATATTGCAAGGAGACGGAGTAGAAGTGAAAGACCCACATGCGTGGCTCTCACCTATTAACGCTTCGATTTATGTTCGCAATATAGTAAAAGGTGTTTCCCAGATCGATCCTGAACATCGCGGCGAGTATGAAGTCCGAGGTGAACTATATATCGCCCAATTACGAACACTTCACCTGTGGGCGCAGCGCGAATTCAATAAGATTCCACGCTCACAGCGAGTATTGATCAGCCATCACGACGCATTTAACTACTTTTGTGCGCTCTATGGATTTCAAGCCGCATCGCCGGGCGGTTGGAGTACTGGTAACGAAATTGGTGCCGGGATTACCGCAGAGCGACGACAAAAAGTTGTCGATACAATTCGCTCCTATAACGTCAAGGCGATCTTCGTGGAAACAACGATAAACCCCAAATTAGTTCGACAAATAGCAGCTGATGCTGGGGTAAAGGTTGCTGGTTCGTTGTATGCGGATTCAATGGGCGGGCCCGGTACCGCTGCAGAATCTTATATTGGAATGATGCGTGAAAACGTCATTATGATCGTAAACGGTCTAAAATAATTGCAGGCATGTCATGTTTAATGCGTTCCCCAAGCGTCCTCTATTAGTACTGGTCATGGCGACCGTAGTTTGGGGAAGCTTGATGTTATTTCATGAATTTAGGGCCTCGCTACCCACACCAGAGGCGGTTGAGAATATACGCGCGGATGCTCAAAGCGAATATGCAATTGCAATTACCCTTACGTTTGACGCTCAAGGTGACGCGTTCAGTCCGCTAGCATTGCGGGTGTCACTCGACGGCGTCAATGAACCGCTATTTGAATCCAACATGACGGTTCGAGCGGGCGTTCCGGTTTTGATTGCTCCCGTGGCGGGTATTAAGGTCGGCGTAAACGAACTGCTGGTCGAGGTTGGTAGTGGGACTGATTTCAGTGATGAATCGGCCACTGCTTTCGGCGGGGGCGCCGCTGACGCTGGAGAAGCTACTGAAGCACCACTACACCAGGTTGCCCACGCGATTCGAGTCCAGGTGATGGCCAACGAAGATGAAATCGTAGATCAGACGTTATGGTCAGAACCGGGCGATACAGTTAGCGGCTTGATTGTCATAGATGTACCTGAGAATACTTCAGTGCGGGCAACACGCGTGCAACAAGCAGGGCAGTAGCACTAGCATGAGTACTTCAACCAATATGAATGACCGTGACAACGAATCGCAAATCCCTGCTATTGAAGTGCGTAACTTGACGGTTAGCTATGGCCCCGTTCCCGCATTGCTAGACGTTTCGCTGTCGATCGCCCCCGGACAACTAGTCGGTGTGATTGGCCCTAACGGTTCTGGGAAATCAACGTTGCTTAAGTCATTACTGGGATTCGTCAAACCAGATTTTGGGGATGTCGAACTGTTTGGTGAAAATGCTGATAAAGCCAGGGGCCGCGTTGCTTACGTACCGCAGCGCGGAAGCGTGGATTGGGATTTTCCGGTGACGGTTGGCGAAGTCGCGTTGATGGGGCGTTATGGCAAGCAACCGTGGTGGCGAGATATGTCAGCGGAGGATCGTGAGATCGCCGATTACGCGTTGGAACAAGTCCGTATGTCAGAATTCCGTAATCGTCAAATAGGTCAACTATCTGGCGGTCAGCAGCAACGCGTCTTTATGGCTCGAGCGATTGCTCAAGGTAGTGAAATCCTGTTGCTCGATGAACCATTTGCGGGAGTCGACGCGGCCACGGAACGAGCCATAATTGATGTGTTGGAGACGACACGTGCGGCAGGTAGAACTTTGGTGGTTGTCCATCATGACCTGACGACCGCTAGCGAATATTTTGATTCGTTGATACTGCTTAAACAACGCCTGTTCGCTCACGGTACACCTGAGCAGGTCCTGCACCCTGAACTGCTTAGCGAAGTCTATGAGGGGAAACTTAGAGTGTTCGCTCAACTTCCAGCTGCAGTGCAATCTGGGATTAAGCAGCGGGGTGTACCCGATGAATAGTCTCTATCAATGGGTCGTCGAAATTCATCAAACGAATCCGTATTTGATTAAAGCGTTGCTGACTGGGATGTTAGTAACGACCGTTTGCAGCGTGATCGGCTGTTACATCGTCCTGAGACGGACATCGTTTCTTGCTGACGCTCTGTCGCATTCGATGTTGGCGGGCGTTGTGGGTGGATATCTTGTTATGAAGATCCTTTTTAATGAAGAAGCACATGCCTTGGGCATGCTTGTGGGTTCGGTCGCCTCTGGTATTTTTACAGTCGCAATTATTGGATACGTTTCACGCAAGTCTCGTGTAAAGGACGACGCAGTGATCGGCGTCATGTACACGGGAATCTTTGCTTTGGGAGGTGTACTCGCTTCACGTTTCAGCGAGTATGTGCATGTCGACGTTTATCATTTTGTGATTGGGTCGATTTTAGGAGTGAGCGATAGTGACCTGACAATGATGGCGGTGATCACTATTGTCGTTTTGGCATTTGTGATGTTGGCCTTTCGACCATTACAGTTAATCTCATTTGATCGTGTCATGGCCGCGTCGATCGGCGTCAATGTATTATTGATTGATTACATGCTGACCACTTGTACAGCGATGGTGGTTGTAACTGGTGTACAGGTTGTTGGTATTATCCAAGTGGTGGGGTTGCTGATCGCACCAGGTGCAACTGCCTATTTATTGTGTGACCGACTCAAAAATATGATATGCGTGGCAATATTATTTGGCTGGAGCGGGTTTTTGATAGGGTATTATCTCTCGGAACAGCTGAACGTTTCCCCCGGTGGGATGATTGTCGTCGTTTCCACTGGGCAATTCCTTTTGGTCTTTCTGGTTGCCCCTCGCTATGGACTCCTGGCTGGTTTGCAGCGCCGTTTGCGGGCAATTCCGCAGCAACTTATCGAAGATATTCTGGGAGTGATCTTGCGATCAGAAAACGAGCAAGCGACGGCTGCGGGGATTGCTTTGCGGATAGATTATCGAGTCGAACGTATTCGCAAAGCGGTTCAGAATCTGACTCGCCAAGAGCTGTTACGAGTCGATGACGATATCATTTCGCTCACCGACGAAGGGCGACAACACGCTCGGCGTTTGTTGCGATCACACCGTTTGTGGGAAAGCTATTTGCAGCATCTGGGTGTAGCCGAAGAAGAATTGCACGATCGAGCGCATGTATTGGAGCATGTCCACGATGAAGACGCAGTGGATTATCTAGATGATAAGTTAGGGCATCCGTTGGTTGATCCACACGGTGCCGAGATCCCTGAGGATTTCGTGCATCTTGTACCAGGCGAGGAAGTGCGGGTTGCTATTTTACGTGAAGGCCACCGAGGTGAAGTGGTGCGTGTGATTGGTACGAATGCAGGTGGGCTGGAAGTAGGTATGCAGCTTGTTGTGGGCCCACGAGAAGATGCTTCACAAATGTGGGTTGTAACTGTGAATGACCCGGATTCAATGCAAGGCGTCGTGCGATTGAATCATGCTCAAGCGGATTCAGTTATTGTAAAACTGCAACCTAGTGACTAATGATGTGGAGTGCTAAGATTCCGTCTCGTCTAATTCGGGCGGCTCTGATGGTGTCAGCATTTGCAGCGCGATTTCAGCTTGGTTTGAAGGCACACGGAGTTTGAACCCGCCACCGAACGACAGACCGGCAAAAGCGCCACCACCATCATCTCCCTCGACGGTGACAAGCAGGTCGCTGGTCCGCAAGAATTGAGCAGCCAGGTTCGCTTCGATCGCTGTGGCAAATGTGGCAACGATGGTAGTGTCAGTCATCGCATGACTCCTTGATGGCGTGTTATGGGGTTATAAGATCGCAAGTTATGAATTGATTAGACTACGTAGTGTTTCTAAATTGAATTGATCCCATGTCAATCCGGCAGGACAATCTGGTCGGTCCCCTTTGCCCGTTTCTAGATACATCGGGATATGCAAAAAACGCGTGTCGTTTAGTAACAGTCGAAATGGATCGAGACCCATTTCGCCATCGCCAATGTGTTCGTGACGATCTTTGCGACTACCTAATTCTTTCTTACTATCGTTCAAATGGAAAGCGAGAAGTCGTTCTAACCCGATAAGTTGGTCAAATTGTTCCCAAGTTTGGTTGTAAATAGATTCGTCTCGTAGATCGTATCCAGCGGCGAACATATGACAGGTATCCACGCAGACTCCAACTCTTTCGGGGGATTGGCATTGCTGCAACATTTCGGCGAGTTGTTCGAGTTGCCAGCCGAGATTTGATCCTTGGCCGGCAGTCGTCTCCAGTAGACACTTTACTTTCAAGTCGGGTAGTTGTGAGTGGACTTCGTCGAGTGCGACTGCGATTCGCTGAATGCCCTCCGCGGCGGTGCTGGTTGTAAAAGAACCAGGGTGGACAACGACATAGGGGATACCGAGAAGTTCAGCGCGTTGTAGTTCAATCCCGAAAGCATCGACGGACTTTTCCCAGAGTTCGTCTTTGGGAGAGGCCATGTTAATCAAGTAAGAGGCGTGCGAGAGGGTGTGCTTGATCCCGTGCGTTGCAAGCTGAGTTTTAAAGAGGATGATGTCCTCGTCGGAGATGTCTTTTCCTCGCCATTGGTTGTTGTTTTTAGTAAACAATTGCACGCACTCGCAACCAGTTTCAGCGCCGCTATCAATTGATTTGTAGTATCCACCCGCGATGGACATATGGGCACCGAGTATTGGCATGGTGATGTATTGGCCTCGCTTACAAAAACTATTTAGAGATAAGAGTTCTGGGGTTACGAGGTCGTCATTCGTAAAGATCGTAGTCGTCGCAGTGACGAGTGAGAACTTCGTGGGGTTCTAGGTTAAATAGAATGTCTCCGCGCGTGTCCCAGTTGTCACCATCATAGAAGAAAATGGCCGTCGCGATGCGGGCATTACCCACTGCTTCCACCTCTTCCATCGGACCGCCGGGAATGGCATCGAAATGGATTATCGTCGAGAGCAGGGCATGTAAGTTTGCTGATTGTTTTTCTATTGCCCAGATTGTAGTTTCGTCAAACTTGCAACTCTTCCATGTTAGTCCTTTAGGTTTTCCAGATTGCGAGACAATGGAGAAAAAATGCTGTTGCAGAGTCGCTTGATTATCAATAAATGCAGTTTGTTGAACAGCATATTGTTCTGCGGTCAGTGGTTTATTGGGAACGCTGGTTCCGTCAGCGGATTTAACAACTCGCGTTAACGAACGTCTGCGACGGAAAGTCATTACCGTAGCGACTAACAGGCTGAATAGAATTATCGCGAACCCACAAACAGTCGTCAGAATAACTATACCGTCAGACATTCGATTCCGATCTTACCGTGTACGACTAACTAGTAGGGTGTTACGTTTTCGTAGCTATGTGCTTGTTGCAGATAGGACATGAATGCATTTGAGATTAGCCCCGTAGTACCAGGTGCCTGTTGCGTACCTCGGTACATCGTGTCCGTTGCCCCAGCATTCATGAATTGACTAAATGCGCCCGCTCCCAGAGTTCCCGATCGTACATATTGAATCAGCGTGCCAAAGCCTTCAATGGAGTTTTCCACGGCAGTGGCTTCCGGATCGGTTAAAGGCGGTGCTGTTGCTTTGATTTTACGCACGACGTACACATAGCGATTGGTTGAATCCGAAATGATAACTGGCGAACCGCCGACGGTTAGCTGGCTGAAAATGCGATTGGCAGCGGACGGTGCATTCCCTGCACGGTCATAAATATCCGGAATCTGTCGGGCAACGTGCTTTGTATCGTCCGTAAGGGTGACATTCTCGGCAATCTGTCGCTCGGTTAGTTCTCTGTAAATAGCATTAGCTTCGGGCACCATTTGCATTCCACCGCCAACACCACCGGTAGTTCCGGCACGCAGGACTGAGGTTGGTGTTGTGGTGAAAGGTTCTTCGCCAGCCTCTGCCGAAAGTCCAGATAGTGATGCCGTATTATCACCATTCGTTGCATATTGTTTAACCAACCGCTCGGCTTTGGCGATCGCATCTTGCTGAGCCTCAGATAGTCGCCACCCAGCGATCAAGTTGTCCCGAACTTCTGGATTGTCTAATGTGATGTCATCGAACGAAGTTGAAAGTGTTTCGTTAATCAGCCAGTAGGCATACGTATGTGTCGTTCCAAATTCACCAGATTCCTTTTCTTCAACTTCAAAGAATCGGCTCGTCGTAAAGAGTGTTTGAGCTGGGGGTGGCGTTCCCGGCTGATTGTGAACGTTGTAGGCAGTTCGCACTAGCTTGTGCCAGCTAACCGAATTTTCATTAAAACCACCGTAGGGGGAAGTTTCGGTTGCAGCTTGCTCGTATCCGAAGGAATTGGAACTAGGATTACGCTGTGAAATCATCGGTCCATGAACTGCTGAAATTAGCGGCGACTTATGGAATTCAATAAACACGGGCGCGGGTATCGCATCGCGTCCGTCGGATGAATCGACTGCAGCTTCATCGGTTTCCGTTTCCGCGTCGTCACAATCATCACTGGTGGTTGTTGCGGCCGCAGGCTCAGTATCTTCAGCAGATTCAGCAGATTCAGTTACGGGAGACGCGATTGTCAGTAAATCGCTTAGTCGGCTGTTGATTTCAACAGCGATGGCAGCCATGTGTTTATCAGCGGATTCGACGAACCCAGCATGGACGGTAGTCTGGGATTTGTTAATAGCGTCATAGACTGTTTCGAAATTGGTTTTGGCAGTATCGCCATATTTAGAATCAGCATAGGCAGCAACGGCTAATCGAATAGCTTCTAATTCGACATCAATCAATGCGTGCACTCGTGTCGGCATATTCGTCCGAATGTAATCTTCGCGCACCTTGTCGTAGGCCTCTTGGAAGGGTTGAGCAATAAATGGAGCAGGTTCTGGTGGAGTATTGGGTTCGACTAAACTGGCTGGATCGACGTTAGGTTCTAGTGGAATAGGCGTGTCCAATCCCGCGAGGTCTTCGATCTTTTCAGAATCATCATCACTGCTACTTTTATCATCGCTAGCGGCACTATCCACTGACTTATCAGGGTCCGTTGTTTCGTTAGCAACAGGAGTCGCCGTTGGTTCTTCAGTTGCATCTTGAATCAGACAACCGTCTGCGGGTTCTGGCTGGGCATCGGTTTTCGTATCGTCTTTCGTATCGTCTTTCAATTTGGCTTCGTCACTTGCCTCTACCTTGTCTGTTTTGTCTGAGGAAACATCTTTTTCGTCGTCTTTGGTTTCAGTGCTTTCGACAGATTCACCGTCAGCCTGCGCGTTGATGTCGTCGAGTGTTTTTTCCGGTGCGGGATAGGTTTCGATGTTTTTGTTGTAGTACTCAAGCAACAGATCGTCGTTAGCCGTAATGTGGTCTTCGATCTGTTTGGTAGCTAGGGCTTCGAAGGTTGCATGGTTAAAAGCGAGGAATTGATATTGATATTTGGTGGGAGTGCGTGCCCCGCCACTGCGATAGACCGCGTCGTCGATGCGGGTACCGAAGGTAGGCGTGAGGAGTGAATCATCGGCTAGATGTTCGCGTCCGGTAGCGAGCATTTCGTCGAGTTTTGCTGAGTTTGGTTCTGCAGTGACGATTGAGGCGTCCACGGCAACTTTGAGTATTTCAAATTGATGTTGATCCGTGAGAAGTTTGTAGCTTGCCCAGCGGTCGGTGATTGAAGGAGCTTGTGGAACGCCGAGTCCGCCCATTTTTAATAGCTGTCTGGCCGAAATGATTTTTGCTAGTAATTCCAGAGTTCGCCGTTTGGATGCAGAATCTCCGAGGGTGGAATCCTGAGCC